>Ga0315902_10013939_pt1 | contig 10364 bp, 7 predicted proteins | sample LakEriMetagenome_9_FD_203523 | JGI IMG/M metagenome (GOLD analysis project Ga0315902, IMG submission 203523) | Freshwater fungal communities from buoy surface, Lake Erie, Ohio, United States - Buoy 12 MA117 | ecosystem: Environmental > Aquatic > Freshwater > Lake > Lake biofilm | place: USA...
CCACGTCGTGAGTCAATCTATGTCTACCGACAAAATCAATCGTGGCGGTGCAATCGTCTTCTCTGGCAGCGCGGTGTATGGGCGTCCGACAGGGCGCCCTGTCATTGCAAGGCCACGTCGTGAGTCAATCTATGTCTACCGACAAAATCAATCGTGGCGGTGCAATCGTCTTCTCTGGCAGCGCGGTGTATGGGCGTCCGACAGGGCGCCCTGTTCTTTTTTGCGCGCGGAGACGCAGGGGTGTAGAGGGCATATGCGATGAAGTCTCGGCACACAATCGGTAAGGGCGTCGCTTGCGGCGCCCTGAATTTACATGAACCCATTACGTCGTTGGTCGTATAATGACTGCATCTACACATAGTGCGAGGCATGTCATGACAACGCCAACCCGGTTTCAGTTTGTCGAAGAGACGTTTAGAAACTACGAAACGACGAAGGCCAACTACCCGAAGTTGACGCAAGCGACATTTGATGCGATTACTGGCATTGTCAAGACCGTCGATACCAAACAGGTCTATGACGATCTGACCTCGGCTCGGCAACAGCTCAAGCAGATTATTCCACCGGCGCCTAATCCGGATGAGGAGGTTGTGGCGAGTGAGCTGCCTCCCTTTGCACACGATAGCATGTTGGCCCGCATGGGCGGCGTGATGCTCCTCTGCTCCCTGATTGAGAACCGCTTGCGCGCCATGTATCGCCAACGAATTGCCGCCATCAACGGTACCCACACATTGACTGCCGCCGAAGAAGCCGAGATCTACGAGAACTTACCTAATAACCCGGATGCACATAAGCTTAAACGCGATGTGACAGAGGCCATGCGCATTGCCACCTTTCTATTGTGGAGCCATGATGTAGACCTCCATACCTTTCATCTACTCGAACAATTTACCAAGGTGCGCAATGCACTGATTCACGACGCCATGTTCCGCTCTGATCGGTTTACCGACGACGTGTTGCGGTTTTTGTATGGGCTCTACACCCACATGCAAAACATGCGCAACAAAATGAACAAACGCGTGCCACGCGAACGCAAATTCTATGCCGAGGATGGCCAGCGTGATGCCCGCGTCACCACCCAACTCGAGGGGATTGCGGTCGGTACACAGCTCACGCGTGACGAGGTGTATCGGCGCTTGGCCGGCAGTGTGCGCTTGAGGACACCGATGGTGCATCGCCGATTTATGTATGTGGTGGTGCCCTTGGCGGCAGCTCAGACGGGACGCGTGAAATTGGAAGTACCTGCCAAACTCCTTGATGCGTGGGACGACGCATCTGCGCCATGGTTGGCGCCTACCCCCGTGTTCCGTGAAGTCACCACCAAGCACACCGTTGAGTTCTGTGGCTACGGCACCGTATACGATTTGGAGTATGACAACAAAGTATTCAAAGGGTTGTCAGTCCGGTTTTGATTGTGCGCAGTCATGCGTACGCACCAATGAATTGAAGTGGATCTGCTATGTCGACCCTCCGCAAAAAAATGTGCCCGGCCTGTCACTGTGTCTGTGAACATGTTGATAGCTATTGTCAGCAGTGCCACACCTCGTTGTATCATGCCCGAGAGATTGATATACCTGCCCCGCTCCCGACCTATCAGCCACATCCCGGTGAGCGGCTGATTGTCGTGCCTCCGTCAAGCGCACATGTCGATGAGGAATACCTCAATCTGTTCAAACGTCCTGTGTTGTATCGCACGGTGCCCAATTACCACCACACACCCGTGCATCAACGATTGTCACATCGTGCGGTGCGCTACCAACGTATGGGGCTTATGGCGTTTTTTGTTGCATGCTGTGCCTGTGGCTGGTCATTCGTGATGACGGTTAGCGTATTCATGGGGTGGCGATTTGGTTGGATGCCACCGCCTGCATTGACTGATGTGCTTGTGCCACTTGGATATGCCCTAACCATTTTGCAACTTGGTGCCACCTATACGGCGTTTTGTGCACGCGATCATGCGCTGTATCTGGCCGATATGCACCAAAAAAGCCTTGCCTCCTAACGTTTCATTGCCGTGTAGCCCGTGTACCAACCACGTCCCTGCATATTTTGGTGTGTAAAGAATTAGCCAAAAACCCTGTATGAGTGTAATCAGGCATCGATGATGTCGTATTTTTCTGCCGTCGAATCACAAATGTGCTGCACACAAGTCCATTAAAACGGCTTCATCTTGTATGTTTATGAGTATCAGCTAAAAAATGTTCGATTAAAATGCGAAATTCTCATTAAATATTCATATTTTTATTTATTTTTTATGAATAGTGTAAATATTTTTCAAGGCATTAGGAAGCGATTTGTGTTTTTAGGGGGGTCCCATCAGCGCTAAAATTTTTTGCACAAAAAATGAATTTATGCTAGGGTGTGCATGGTGACGTAATAAGTATTTTTTCGAAAGGATGAGAGCGTGCAACTACAAACAGCATTCATTTTGGGTCTGATGCTCGGCGGGTTTATTGCCTTCTTAGCAGCCATGTTGTACTACGGCAAACGCCAACAACAGGCCAAAAGTATTGCCACCGAGGTTCTTGACGAGACCAGCGCAACCACTAAGGCTATGCTCGATGAGACGATTGTACGCATCAGCCAAGAAGTGCAACGCATCGAGTCGCGGATGGGCGAGTTACAGGTAGCCCAATCCGAAAAACTCGGGCAACTCGGTGAGAACATCCGCCAAGTAGTCACGGCCAGCGAACAGATTAGTCGCGAGACCCAAAAGCTCGACAGTGCCTTGCGCAACAACAAGCAGATGGGTAGTTGGGGCGAGTTGCAGCTCCGCCGTCTGGTTGAGTTGAGTGGTATGAACGAGTACGTCGATTTTGATGTGCAACGGGGTACCGCTGAGGGGCGCCCAGACATGGCCATCAAGTTCTCCAACAACTCGGTAGTCTATGTCGACGCCAAGATCTCGCTCAACGCCTATGTCGAGGGTGTGGCAGCGGGTGACGCCAAGGCGCGCGCCGAGTTTGCCAAGCAACAGTATCAGGCGATCAAGGAGCATGTGAATGCGCTGGTCAGACGTAACTACCACGGCGACAGCAACAGTCTGCCGTTCACGGTGATGTACATTCAGGTCGAGGGGAGTCTGGCGTTTGCCGATGAGGGGCGGAGCGATGTCGATTCGATTGTCGATTTTGCCTTGAGTCGCAATATCATCATCGCCACACCAGGTACGTTGATGGCGTTGCTCCGCACGGCCAACTTTAGCTGGCGGCAGCGTCAAGAGGTGGCTAATGCCTTGGGATTACTCGAGTCAATCAAAGAGTTGACTAAGCGCCTTAAGACATTTATGGGTCACTATGAGGATATCGGTACGAATCTGGCCAAACTCAATAAGTCGCTGGGGGCCATGGCGAGTTCGTGGAACACGCGTGTCGTACCACAACTCGAGAAGATCAACCAACTGCGGCCTGAGTCGATTGAGGTCCTCACCGTCCAAGAACCTGAGATTGAGATTACCCAGGCCAAACAAATCGCAGATTAAACCCCACACAAAGCGACACAGGGTTACACCAATCCCCACAGACATGTGCTGCTGGGGATTGGTTGTGCACACGAGATTTCATCTGATGAGCGGGACGAAACAGGCATGTCGGCAGTATGACGTTATCTGTATGATGAACTCATGCTATCATACGCACATCACATCAAGGAGGTAGTCGATGGTTGAACACAACGCACAATCCCTCCAACGGCTTTACATGGTACAAGCAATCGATCTCTTTCACGAGGCATATGCGCCGTATGTGCTTGATACGATGCGTGCGCATTTTGGCGATCGACTTCTGGCGCATATGCGCAGTTTGGTAAAGCGCAATAAATCCCCGATTTTTGTCGATGTTGTTGATAATCACCCGCGGCCTGACTTTTTGGCGTTGATTCACTTAATGACGCGCGACGGTGGCCTGCGTGATAATCATGCTGCCTACGCGCCCGTACTTTTTGCACCACACGGGAGTCATAATGCAGATGGTATGCCGGTTGCAGTCCCGTCGTTCAAGGAGTTACGCCTGATTCGATTGCGTCGTAATGCGCTCAATCATCAAGGCATATTGACGGGCGATATGATCATTGATTCAATTGAACGTATTATCCGTATGCTTGACATCCTCCCGTCCTCGTACCAATCAACAGAACGTCGTATTCGCCTGCAATTGTTGTTGGCTCGCGCCCAAAGCAGTGAGTTCGAGCAGCACCTGCAACAGATGCGGCATGCGCAACAAGCAGATGCCCACGAGCAGATGCATCAGGCACTTATTGATGCGCATGGGGTACAGCTACAACGTGTTGAGCAACAGGTACAGGCGCAATATAGTGATGTACAACAGGCGCATGCTGCGGTACACGAGGTCCAGACCAAGCTCAACCAGTTGCTCGTTGATCAACAGTCGTTGGTCCGTGGGACGGCCGAGTCGGTGGTGGATGTGCGTCACCAGACTGAGTCCCAGATTGCCCGTATCCAGCAGGCGTTGGCGCAGTTGCAGTTACCACAACCGGTCGACCTTCAAACTGCCCATACAATTGAACGCCTGCAGCGCGAACTGGCTGCGCAACAACAAATTACTGCAGATATGCGGATTGAACTCAATCGTCTGCATGAACAAATTGATACGCTCCGAAGCGCGCCGCTATCACCACCACCGCGTACACCGTGGGCGTGGATTATCGTACTTGTCGTTGCGGTGTCGCTTGGGTGGCTATGGTATAGTGGGTGGCTTATGTGGGGCATATGGCAGATTCAACCATATCTTGAACGCGTGTGGCCGTTACAAAAAAACTGAAATTTTAGGAAGTACCCATGATTCATCGTTGGTCGATGCTGGCGCTCGCAATCGTCATGGTGAGTGCTTTATTTTTTGCTGGAGTCTCCCCACTCCCGGCTCGTGCCACAGGCAGTGATGATATGGTGTATAGCACCGCATTGCCGGGATTGTGTGTGACTGGTGCTGCTCTTGGGCTGCCAATTACACTCACAACCTGTCGTGGACTTGATACGCAATATTGGTCGATTAGTGACCGAGGATCGTGGTCGCATCGCGCTGATCCGAGTCTGTGTATTGCGCAAACGAGTGCCGGGAGTTGGGATTTACATATGGCCGATTGTGGCGATGCACTGGTCATCGAAACAGAGCCGAATCCTGATTTTGTGCATGGTTATCGTCTGAAAACGACAAATTTGGCGCTTGATGTCTATGTCGATGTCAAACAACTAGTGCTCTATCCCAATCACGATGGGCAAAATCAGCAATTTCATTGGTATGCCGATGATCTGGCACTACTGACAAGTCAGTCAGCCACAACAATTAACTATCCATTGGCACGCACTGATACGGCAGCATATGAACTCGATACGGTGCGCGATCGGGTTGCGCGCATCCAACCGCCATTTGTGGTGCCTGCGAGTGCCGTGCGCAACCCGGAGGTGTTCCCGGGGCAGGTGGTGGAGTCGGCACGCGTGAGTAAATCGTTTGTGTTCCCCTTGAGTTTTCGTGATCATGCCTATCTGCGTATGAGTGTCCCCCCGCAAAACTGGATGAGCACGGGGTTATATGCGGCACCGGGCGAGATTATTACCATCACGGTATCTGGTGCCACGCATGCTGATATGGCGCATGTGTATGCGCAACTCGGTGTACACACGGATGAGCTCTATCCTGATAGTGGCAATGTGATGCTGGATGGTGTGTTCCGGCGTAACGCACGTGTCACTATGGCAGTCAAGCTTGAACCTGGGGTGAATCAGGTGCGTACACCGTATGGTGGCCCGATTATTTTGCGGTCAGATCAAAGCCGCGATTCGACGATTACTGTGACGATTGATAATGCCGTGCAGGCGCCCTACTTTAAACGAGGTGTGACCACAGAGGCAGAGTGGCTAGCGCTGCGTACACTCGATGTTCCCTTTGCAGAAATTGAAAGTAACTTGCTTGTGATTCATGCCCCAGCGAGTGAAATTCGTACGCGTACCTATGCTGAAATGGTCGAACTTACCACCCATTATGACGCCGTTGTCACCAAAATAAACGAACTCGCTGGACTCTCACCAACTGCCCCGTTGCCACATACGGCACCGCAAGGTAAACAACGTATCGCCGAAGATATTCAAATTAGTGGAGGGTGGGGTCACAGCGGCTTTCCGGTGATGGTATACACCGCATGGTCGCTCCTCGATCCGGCCGACGTGTCGCGCCGTGCCGAAGGGTGGGGTGTCTGGCACGAAATCGGCCACAATTATCAAATGGGCGCATGGGCCGATGTCATGGGCGGTGAGGTGAGCGTCAACTGGTGGTCATTGTATGTCGAGGAGTCATTGCATGGGACATCGCGCTTGATGCTGGATGATGTCTACAAACGAGCCCTCGCACGTTTGAATAACCCATCGATTACCAACAAATGGCAAGATGCCGATGCATTTGATCAACTCACGCTGTTTGAGCAACTGCGGATTGTGCATCCAACGCTGAATTGGGGTATGTATACCCAGATGATGCGCCATTATCGCGAGATGAGTCAGAGTGCCTATGATGCGCTCGATACGGATGACAAAAAAACCAACTATTTTGTGCGGATACTGTGTGGTGTGACCAAAACGAATGTTGCGCCACATTTTCAAATGTGGAGCTTTCGTTTGGCAAGTGCGACGACCACGGCATGCGCGTTCCAACGCGCTATTGCTAGCCCGTGGCTCGTTGATGGTATTCAATCGCGTCATGCAAAGCAGGGGAGTGGGCAACTGGTTTATGAGCGGTGGAACGGCATATCTGGGAGTACGGTAGCGAGCTTGACAAGCCATGTGAATTACCCACGCTATCCAACGACTCAAGGAGTGCAGTCGAGTGCATTCGAGTTGACTGCAACGAGTCTCACGAACGTTGGTCAGCGACTGCGCGCGTATCTCCATCCACCGGTGACTGGCCAGTATCGCTTCTGGTTGGCCGGAGATGATAGCGCACGATTGCGACTCAGTACATCGGTGCGAGTGACCGACGCAGTAACGCTCATCGATTTAACGAGCGCTACTGGGTTTCGTGGTTTTACGAATCTGGTACAGAGTCAACAGCGTTCGGCGCGTGTCTATTTACAGGCTGGAAAGCGCTATTACATCGAGTTGCTCCACAAAAACGCCAGCAGTAGTGCGCATGCGTCCGTGGCCTGGGAGATTCCGGCAGGGAACGGGCGCGTATATGAGTCAGCGCGTCCTCTTGAAGCGAAGTTTCTCTCTCCCTATGTCGCTGATGTTGCACTGACTGCGCCGGTTACGCTGACCACAAAGCCGAACGCACGTGTTGATGTGCCGTTGACCGTGCGGAATTTGGGAGCTGATGTAGCATCGCAGATTGTGCTTGAGGCCACGCTCCCGAACGGGTTTCGTGTGGCAACAAATAGTCAAGGGTGGCGTAGCGGGTATCGCTATGTGCGGTTCATCGCTGATGGCGAAGCAGGGAATGACGGGCCATGGGCTGCAGTTGCCGAGCTTTCATTACAGACAACCAACGGGACGACTGTTCCTAAAAGCGCATGGCGAATTATGCAAGTCAGTAGTCAAGAGACGCAGTGCGAATCGGGAGCCGCGGCCAACGCAATAGATGGAAATGCGCGCACATATTGGCACACCGACTACTGCATGACCGCACCAGCCCACCCCCACTCATTGACCATTGATATGGGGAGCTGGTATCCATTGCGTGCGCTCCTCTATACACCGCGCCCTGCTGGAAACAACGGCAATGTGAGTGCGTATCGAGTGCAAGTCAGTATTGATGGGTATCGCTGGGTGTCAGCGGCCAGTGGTACGTTTGTTGACAATGGGACGACTCAACTTACTCTGTTGACCGCGCCGACGCCATTGACGCGCATCGTCACAGGTCCCATTGCAGCGAATGCCTCGCAGGTTGTCACACTCCCGCTGGTATCGTCAACCACGCGAGGTACTGCATCTGTGAGTGTGGTCATCCAACGGGTTCATGATCGTGCGAACCAGCCATGGCTTGATTATCCCACTACCAATAATCGGCGTGTAATTGCCGTTGCGGTGCAACGCTAGCGTGACACACGCACTGCAATTTACGCGTCAATCGGTAACAGTTAGGCTGACGATGACGTCCATAGTTGTGCGTGCTTTCTTTGCGACACACACATACGCAGCGCGCTGGGTATATCCAGCGCGCTGCGTGTGTATTCCTTAGGTGCGTGGGGCACGATTGTAGCGCAAGGTGTAGTCGCGCAGGCGATCAAGTAGGTGATCGGGGATATCGGTGAACCGAAAGCGCCAGCTCCAGTTGCCACCGAGGCGTCCAGGATAGTTCATGCGGGCATCGGTGTCGAGGCTGAGCATGTCTTGCAAGGGGATGATGGCCGTATTGGCTACCGATGCCCACGCCATACGCAACAGCTCCCAGGCTGGATCGAATTCGTGTTGTGGCAACCCGGTGTAGGCATGCAAGTTGACACGCTCATGCTCCGGAGCGCTCTTGTACCAGCCGACGCTGGTGTCGTTGTCGTGTGTGCCGGTGTAGACCACACAATTGCTCACGTAGTTTTGTGGCAAAAACGGCTCGGTGGGATCACCGTGCCAGGCAAACTGCAAAATCTTCATGCCGGGGAGTCGATTGTCGTCACGAAGCTTCATCACATCCGGCGTAATCAAGCCGAGATCCTCGGCGATAATCGGCAGGGTACCGAGGGCGTTACTGAGGGCGGTGAATAAGTCTTGCCCAGGGCCGTCAACCCAACGGCCGATGCGGGCCGTCGGCTCGCTCGCTGGCACCTCCCAGTAGGCGGCAAAGCCACGGAAGTGGTCGAGGCGCACCAGGTCATATAAGGCCGCATTGGCCTTAATCCGCTCAATCCACCAGCGGTAGCCTTGAGCTTTGTGGGCGTCCCAACGGTAGAGTGGGTTGCCCCAACGCTGGCCATCCTCGCTGAAGTAGTCGGGTGGCACACCGGCCACAACTGTCGGGAGCCCTTTGTCATCAAGATAAAAGAGCTCGGGTGAACTCCAGACATCGGCGCTGTCGTACGCCACAAAAATAGGTGCATCACCGATGATTGTGATGCCACGCTCATTCGCATACTGACGGAGTGCCCGCCATTGACGGAAGAACAAGAACTGCAGGTAGGCGTAGAACGATACCTCGGCTTGTAACGAATTGCTCGCATCGGCCAATGCTTTGTGATCGCGCTTGGCGAGTGGTGCTGGCCAACTACTCCAGGTCTGGCCATCGTGCTTGTCTTTGAGTGCCATGAACAGTGCATAGTTGCCGAGCCAACTTGCCTCAACACCGCAAAAATTCGCAAATTCGGCAACTGCATCGCTTTTGGCACTGCGAAAACGCTGAAACGATTTGCGCAACAACGCTAATTTGGCCGGAATCACACTGCCGAAATCAACGCCACCATCGCCGAAGTGCGGATAATCGCTGATATCCTCAGTAGTCAGTAACCCTTGGCTCAACAATAAATCGGGGCTAATCAACAGTGGATTACCAGCGAATGCCGAAAAGCACTGGTAGGGCGAGTCGCCGTACCCGGTTGGCCCGAGTGGCAATACCTGCCACACCTGTTGGCGTGTATGCAAGAGCAAGTCGATAAACTGGTAGGCGGCTGCGCCGAGGTCGCCGATGCCCCAACGCGATGGCAAAGATGTGGGGTGGAGTAGAATGCCACTTTGTCGCATGAATTGCTCCTCGTCGTGCGTGAGAGATTAAGTATTGTTGTCATTATATGTGAAAGTAGTAATCGTTTATTTACGCTTTTTATCGAGGCGATCGAGCACTTTGTTCCATTCTTTCATGCGTTCGCTATCGCCACCTTGATCAGGATGGTGGAGCCGCGCCATGGCGCGCCGAATGGCACTGACCTCGTCAGCTGTCAGTTGCGGCAATGCGTCGAGCCACTCAAGACCACCGGTTTGTTCGGCACGCTGACGCCATAAATCGCGTTCACGCTCAACCGTAGCAAACTCGCGATTCATCTCCATGATGTTGGATTTCATCTGCTCATAGGCGTGTTTGGTTTTGACTTGTTGTTCTTGTTCGTCGGCAAGTCGGCGCATCAACGCCCGAATGGTCCGATGTGCATCGTCGATTTCACGACGGAGCAAATCGGTCGTGTCTGGCTCTTGCCACGAACGCGTTGTTGAGTTGTTGCTTGATGACATCGCAGTATTATGGCCAAATCAGCACGAAACCTTCCTTTATCATACCCGATTTATCTGCAAATCGGCATACTGACTGTAGAATTTCGTTACAATACCCATGTGACTATGGTCGATTTCGTAAATCTAAGGGAGCACAGACAATGCAGACTCGCCGCATGGGTCGTACTGGCCTGAATGTGACGCCAATTTGTTTTGGTGGCAACGTCTT
>Ga0315902_10013943_pt1 | contig 10363 bp, 8 predicted proteins | sample LakEriMetagenome_9_FD_203523 | JGI IMG/M metagenome (GOLD analysis project Ga0315902, IMG submission 203523) | Freshwater fungal communities from buoy surface, Lake Erie, Ohio, United States - Buoy 12 MA117 | ecosystem: Environmental > Aquatic > Freshwater > Lake > Lake biofilm | place: USA...
TCCTACGCCAGGGAGCTGTCGCGCAGCACGCTCTGGTCGGCTGGTCAGCACTGCACGGGGCAGCCATGCTGGTCCTGGATGGTGTCCTCAACAACACCGCAGTGGGCGCCCGCCGCAAACCGCGTGAGATCGCCAAACTGGTGATTGAGTCGCTACTGACGGGGATTGAGGCTCGTTAGTGTGAACGCTGTCGTTCCCGATGGAGTTCTCAACATGCAGGTACTCAGGACGGATCAACTGCAAACGATCGAGTTCGCGCTGGCCGGAATGCGTGCGACCTATAACGCATTCCAGGTCGAGCCATGCGAGTTCACGGGTATTCCTGAAGACCTCTCTGCGCTCGACTACATACCGTACGAACTTCCGATCGCTCCGGAGTACGCCGCGGGCTCGCTCGCGTTCTCTTTGGCGTGGGGGCATGTGCTGGTCAATTCGTTCGGATTTTCCTGGGTCGCCAGCGATGACTGCGCCAGGCCGAAGGAATTTGCAGTACAGCATGATTCTCCATCCGTGTTGATCTTCCCGTATTTCCGGCTGTTGGAGATCACACAGTCGTCGGGACCTCGGGAGAGTCCAGCAGAAACTCTGTGGTTTGAAACGATTCGGTTTATGGAAACGCGTGCCTATATCGCCGATGGCTGGCACCCGGTTGTCGACGCCGCGCATTGCCCCGAGAGACTCGGATGTCCTGCGTCAACTACCAAGGCTTGCCAAAGATTGATCGACACCGTGCCCGAGTTCTACGGAAAAATGAGTACCTATCCGTATGCGTGGGCTCGCGGCAAGCGCTGGATTGAGCTGACAGAGTACGCGGAACAACTCGTTACCAACCACCAACTCGCCAATCGTTGAACGCAGATAACCACGATGCCTCAGTCGTCCTACCGGTGAATCGATTCCAACATCCGGATCACAGCGGCTTCGTCATATTCCGATTCGGGAACTGTGAGATAGAGAGTGGCTGTGCCGGATTTGGAGAAAACGATTCCATAGACGGTCCAAGTTGGGACCTCCGTCCCCGGCCCGGTCTTGGTCATCTGTTTCGAGAATTGAAACGATCGCGGCTGACCTTCGACCATGATCAGCTTCGTCTCGGAAAACTCGGGTTGATCGGGGCCGGATTTCGCAGTATTCCTCGCGAACGCTTCGTCCAGGTCGGTGTCCGTCACCTTGGGATGTTGCGTTTCGATGATCATCAGCGAGTTGATCAGAATTGACTTCTTGCCGAATCCCACCACTTTGATCTTACGCCCCCAGCTGGAGTGGCGACACGCTGACATCGGTTGATGGCCCGGGAGAGGGTCCAGATGCAGAATCTCACTCTGCAGAGCCAGCACCTCCTCGGGGTTCTCGGTACATCGAGGTTCGCTCAAGTAATACGCGATACCACTGCACAGAAGCAGGAACGCGACGACCGCCGCAGAAATTCCCAGCAGGAACTTCTTCGATCCGATTGCAAAGCCCTCTCTGCGCCGAGTGGGGGTCAGTGGCTTTCGCTTCCGCTTTCGGGGACCGAGCGATGCCTCTACCTCGTCATAGGTCGGCTCCGGCAGCGAATCGTCCGAGTCGTGATTGTTGCCAGCCATAGTGAGAATCCGACAGGCTTGAACTCTTGGGATCGGCTCGCCCCCGAGCAATCACGGCGGTGGTCTCGATTGAACCCGTCTGCCGCCCGTGATTCAGTTCCCAGCCAGTTTCTCAATCTCCTGCGGCGTCAGCGCCCGGCCGAAGACCGCGATCTCGTCCAGCCGACCTTCCCAGTTGCTCTCGTTGTCGCTGCGCCCGCCCAGGAAGAGTTGCCCGAATCCGGCCGGGAAATTGGCGGGGGCCTCGATATCAATCTCAGGTGACGCTGCCCCATTGAGATAGACCTTCACTCGCGGCCCCTCGCGAACCAGGACTGCCTGTGCCCAGGTCCAGCGTTCGATCACGGTTTGGCCCACGACCGGCTTTCCGTCTCCATGCTGGAAGATCAGCTTGCCGGGCGCGCTGGCGGTTCCGCCCAGCCCCAGATGGTCCCCGGCAGGCAGGACGCCGTGGTTCCGATCGCGGGAGAAGAGCCAGCCAGCTGTCTCGCGGGCATCACTGGGCATCCCGTTCCAGAACCAGAGTGAGACCGAGTAGTTCTCACCCAGTTCGGCGAGCCGGGCTTCCACTCGTCCCCCGGCAAAGTGCGCTGCACGATTCGTTTCGCTGGCCGCACAGAAGACCTCCGATTTCGGCCCGGCGAGGAAGAAGACCACACCCGGCTCGTAGATCCCGTCATGGCTCTTTCCCGAGTAGTCAATCGCTCGCGCCCCCTCCATCTCATCCAGCCGCCAGTAGGCCACCGGTTTCAGATCGAGGATCGCCTGGGCCGCAGGCCCCGTCGGCTGCTGGTAAACCCGTCGCGGCTTGGCAGCAACCTGCTCCAGCAGTTTCAGCCCCGCAGCTGCGATCTTGGGCTCAGCCTGAACTTCCAGCCCCGCAGACCGCGCGGCCCAGGTGTTGTATCCGCCCAGTACATGCTGCTCAGGCGGCGGGATGTAACCGTCTCCTCCGTTGGCCAGTTCAATGACCATCGTCTGCGGCAGCGGACTTCGCAACTTGAGCTTCAGCCCCGTCAAGGCGTACGTCTCGTTGGGAGTCGTCGCGATCGCGATGTCGCCGATCCGCAGGGCCTGAACCACGATCTCCGTCGACTTCCGCTCGTCGAGAATCACCTGCTCGCGAGCATAGACCTCCTCCGTGGTCTTCGGTGGACGGTCGCCCATCGTCTCCACAATCTTCTTGGCCCACTGCAACCGCTGAGCATCAGGGACGCGATAGTTCAGCTTCATACGCGCCTCGGCCATCGCCAGATCGGCCTGAGCGTTGTACTGGATCGTCTTGAGCCCCGATTCGACGATGTTGAGCAGACTCTCTGCGTAACCGGTGACTGTCCATTCCTGGTCTTTATAGGGCGGCTTCTGCGTGTAGTCGCGACGCCAGATATCTCCGCTGCACCCATGCGACATCAGCGCCACAAACGGCGGATGGTCGGGGGACTCGTTCGGCACCAGTCGGCTCTTCAGCCCTTCACAGAAGTAGCCAAAGTAGTCGGCGTTGAGCGCCTCAACCCCCGAGAAGTAGTGCATCGAGAAGTTCGAGAGTACCGCGATCGGGCGCCCTGTCAGCGACTGAAACGAGATGATCGACAGGTCCGGATCCTCGGGCCCCGACTCACCAGTCACGTTGTTGTGGTCGGCTCCCGCGTGCATGTTGGCTCGCACCGTCAGGTTGCCAAACGGGTCGGCGATCACTCGATCGGGGCGGATGACCCACCGCCGCAGAGCGGTGAATTCGGCGGCATTCTGAACGGCCCAGCCAACCTGCGCCGGTTCCAGATGCGATTCAGCCTCCGCGATCGCATCGCCGATTTTGACTCGCAGGAACGGGACATACGACGGATCTGCATCCGTTCCCAGACACCCCATCGACGCCGGGGCAGTATGTGTATGAGTCGCCGAGATCAGCATCCGCTCCGGGCGAATTTTCGTCCGCGCGGCAGCCAGTCCCTTCACATCGTCGAGGAAGTCTCGCGACATCATGCAGCTGTCGACGACCACAATCGCGAGACGCTCCCGACCGTCATCGAGGACGATGGCTCGGGCATGCAACTTCGATGTGGCCTTGGTGGCTGAATTCGAGACCATGCCGCCGTTGACCAGCACCGGGAACATCGTCGGAGTCACGTCCACGGCTGCTGCACCGACCTGCAGTTCCGCCTGAGCGACTGAAGTCGGCAGGAACGGAGCGAGCACCAGCCCGGCGATCCACCACACGACCGTTTGTCTCGAAATCAAAGAGCGCATGACGGAACTCCTCAGAGGCGAATCTTGGTTCACTCGAAATGGGACTCCTGTCGATTGTGCGCCATCACCCAGCAAACGGGAAGCCCGGCGAAAGTTGGGAAATCGATCTGCCAGCTCTGTTGAGCGTCCGTCGGATAACAAGCGTTGCCGCCGAATCACGGGCTGCTTACACTCCGCCGTACCAGCTGTGGTATCTCCCCGTTCCGTCAGAACTTGCGTCAGAGCCTGAACCGCATGGGCGTTCATCGCTTTCGTATCGAACCGCCCACTCTGATCCCTGCGGGTCAGGTGCCTGCTGCCTATCTGACCGGCGTCGATGGTCGTGTCCATGTGACGCGGTGCGAGGTCCGGGATGGGGTGCTCAATCTCTTTCGCCAAAGTTCTGACAGTGCGACTTCGTGCATTCCCGTGACGGTGCCCGACCGCGGACAGATGGTCCTGTCGACGACGTCCTTGCCAGAGCGAGAGCAACCTTACCATCTCGGTGTGGAGCTGCTACGCGGGGCACTGTGTGAATTGCGAGATCAGGCGAGCGCGTGGGAACTGGCCCGAATGGTGCTGCCCGAACGCTATCGAAATCTCCAGCGTCAGGCCTTTCAGGCCATGGCTCAGGCCAGCGGGTCTCAGGCCGAATCAGAAATTTGCAACGCCGCCGTACTGACAGGACTCAAGCAGACCCTGGAGGCCGGGGATTCTCTCGTCGAAGCCTATGTCGTGCAGCGGTCCACGAGCAGCCGGACGAGTCCCTCCGGGTCAGCACTGTTGGGATGTACGCTCGATGCAACGGCGCTGCAGACTCGCGATCTGTTCACTGGGGCGTTCAATTCCGCGCGTGTGCCGATCGAGTGGCGGTGGATCGAGCCGGAGGAGGGAAACTACCAATGGCAGCTGCTGGACCACTTGATTGAGCGGTGTATCGATCCCCGAACGGCAATCATCGGGGGGCCGCTCCTGGACTTTACCCCGCATGGGTTGCCCAAATGGCTGGCCCCTTGGGCGGGCGACATCCTCAATCTGCCCAGCTTCGTATGCGACTTTGTTGAGACAGCGATCAACCGCTACACCGGGCGTATCCGCATGTGGGAGATCGCGGCCTACGGAAATCTCGGCGGCGCACTGGCACTCTCTGAGGAACATCGGCTGGCAGTAATCGCCCGGGCCATGGAGACCGCGCTCCGTACCGACAGTGATGCTCAGTTCTTCGTGCGAGTCGGACAGCCATGGGGGGAATACCTGGCCCAGGGCAATCACCGGTTGTCACCGTTTCAACTGGTTGACGCCCTCTTGCGGTCGCACCTCGGTCTCACCGGTGTCACGTTGGAAATTGCCATGGGGTACGGTCCACCTGGCTCGCTCACTCGGACACGCCTGACCGTATCGCGTCTGATTGACTTGTGGAGTCTGCTGGGAATTCAGCTGCATGTGGTTCTGGCCTGTCCATCACGAACGGGCGCGGACCCGGCGGCTTACGGCGGCTGCGAAGTTCAATCCGGGACTTGGCGAATGAACTGGAGCGAGGAAGCACAGACTGCCTGGCTCGAAGAGTTCGTTCCGATGATTGCGGCAAAGCCAGCGGTCACAGGAGTGTTCTTGAGCTCGTTTGGAGATTCACTCGCGCATCGCTATCCGCACTCAGGTCTGCTGCGACCGGATGGAACCGCTAAGCCAGCGATTGAAGTGTTTCAGGGACGCCGGCAGTTCGGATAGGCGAGATTCAAGACAGTCACTCGACCGCATTGAATTTATTCATCGCCGCATCGATCCCTTTCTGCACCCACAGTTCCACGGCATCAGCGGCTGAGGCACATGCGGTATCGATTCCAGGACGCTCTTCAGCGCTGAATCGTCCCAGAACATAGTCCGCTGGGTCGATGGGAGCGGGTGGACGTCCAATGCCGATGCGGAGCCGAGCGACCTGAGTGGTTCCCAGCTGATCGACAATGTTCTGAAGCCCCTTTTGGCCTCCTGCGGTGCCAGCGGCCCGTAGCCTCAGCTTGCCGCTGGGCAGGTTCAGGTCATCGCAAATGACGATGACATCCGCAGCTGTGGCCTTGTGGAAACCCAGATGCGACTTCACCGCCCTCCCGCTCAAGTTCATGTAGGTCGTGGGGGCCAGCAACAAGACTTTTTCGTCTCCGATGCGTGCATCCGCGATCTCAGCCTCGAACTGGGACTTCCAGCGGTCCACATTCAGACGGCGCGACAATACCTGCAGGACATCAAACCCCACGTTGTGGCGAGTGCCCGCGTACTGGCGACCAGGATTTCCGAGACCGACGATCAGCTTCATGGCGAGGCAACGAGTGGTTGAAGGCAAATGGTTTATGGTGGATCGACTGGAGAGAATCCACTGAAGTGAAGAGAGTCGTGGGGAATGGGAAGTGGGCAGCAAAACGCTTTTGAACTCAGATGCAATGCCCCATCTCCTTGACAAGAATAACGTTCCGTCAACTCTCCGCAGCGAGTTCGGGACTCGCGAACCGGCACAAACTGCGTTGCAGCAGGCCTTCGCGGAAAAGTCGTCTTTCCCTGTTTCATGATTTCGTGACAGAATCTCTCAAGTTCGCCCTGCCGCGCGTCGAGTACGGCAGGCTGCGAATCTTCGAGCGCGAATGGATTCGCCCCTCATGTCAGCTCTGGTCCCTCCGCAGAATTCACTGCCCCCGCTGGTTCGGGGAGCGATCCTGCTGGTGCTGTTGATCAGTGCGGGCTGTGCGAATCGCAGCTCTCTCGTCGGGCTCAGCCAGGGACGATCTCAGGCTGTCCGGTTCGTCGCTGATCGAGAATCCGGAGACGACGGTGGCTACGCCGGTCCGCTGGAGCGAGCCCTGCGGGGGAACCGTTGGGAAAAAGAAAAGTCCGAGGCCGTAGCCAATGGCGATGCATTCGCCATCGACGGACTTCACGAGTATCAGGCAGCGGAATCCCTCTATCTGGATGGGCGGTATTCCGAGGCCGAAAAGGCCTTTAAGCGACTCGCCAAAGAGCGGCGTCGACGCCAGGAAACGGTGACAATGAAGTTTGAGCGTTTGTGGGGTATCCGCTCCAAGCAGGGGCTCGACACCTACACAAACTTCGGCGACCCGATCGAAGAAGACTCGATGTTCATGCGAGCCGAGTGCCAGTACGAACAGAAGAAGTTTGCAGCGGCTCAAGACAGCTACGATGCCCTGCTCGACCAGTACCCCTCGACTCGGCACCTGGATACGGTCTCGCGCCGGTACTTCCGAATTGCTCGCTACTGGCTGGGCTTCCCTGAGGATGTGAACGAAAAGGGTGAAGTCGAAGTGGCCTCGGCCAGCAGCCAGGAGCCGAAGGACTTTGACAACACCGATGCGTTCTACATCCCCGTGGTCCCGAACCTGACTGACAAGACTCGCCCGATGTTTGATACCCGGGGGCGAGCCTTGGCGGCCTTGCGGTCGGTCTGGCTGCACGATGCGACGGGTCCACTCGCAGATGATGCACTGATGGTTTCGGCCAGCTTCCATCTGAGAACTCGGGACTTCGAAGAGTCAGCCCGCCTGTACAAGCTGTTGCGGGAGCAATATCCCGAGAGCCCGCACTTTCAAGATGCATTCCTGCTGGGGTCGCACGTGACCCTGGCCAGCTACCAGGGTTCGAACTACGACGGTCAGAGTCTCGACGAGGCGATCGAGCTCAAGGAAGCTGCGTTGCGGATCTTTCCGGACCTGTCCGAGGAAGAGCGAAATCGACTCGGCGGAGAACTCCAGAAGATGTACGACGCCGAAGTCGCCCGCATCTGGGACCGCGTGGAGTACTTCCAGGCGAAGAACGCGCCCCAGTCGGTCGAGGTCTACTGCAACATCCTGATCAATCGCTTCCCGGATACAGTTTATGCAGAGCGAGCTCGCAAGATTCTTCAGGCTCAGGCTGCTCAAGGCCCATCAGCTTGGATTCCGTCTGCGAAACCGAGTCCTGAACCGGATGCAAATGCTGGCAAGCCCGCAGAAAAGAAGCCCGGCCTATTCCCCGGACTGAACTGGAACTTCCGCAAGGTCCAGGATGATCCACCCGCGGAAGTCGACCAGCCAGTTCCGGAACAGGCCATTGAGCGTTCCCCCCAAATCGAGCAACCGACCGAAGAGGCTGAAGAGACCGACGAATCCGAGGAGCAACCCCCGAGCGGATCGCGTCGTTCGCGAGTCGAATCGGCTTCGGCGGGACGAGCCACGTTGGACTGAGAACCGTTGACTGCCTCTCCCACACATTCGAACTCTCCATCACGCCGGTCGGCGATTCTCCGACTCGGCGTTTGGGCATTCGGTCTGCTTGGCATCAGCGGGTGCGGGTATACCGTGGGGGCTCCCTACGCTGCGGATGTTCGTACGGTTCATGTGCCGACCTTTACGTGCTCGGACTTTCGCCGGGGGTATGAGTTGCAGCTGACCGAAGCTGTCCAAAAGCAGATTCAGCTCCGGACACCGTACCGTCTGGCCAAAGAGCCGGGGGCTGACACCCGCCTGACCGGACGTATTGTCAGCATCGACAAGCGAGTCCCGAATCAAAACGCGACTGACGACCCGCGCGAGCTGGAACTGTCGATCGGGGTCGAGGTGAAGTGGGAAGATCTGCGCACTGGACAGATCATCAATCAGCAAACGATCCCTCTCGCGGGGAACGTCGCCCAGGTATTGGGCACATCCAGCTTTGCCCCGGAAGCGGGACAGTCTCTCGCCACGGGGACTCAGGATGCAGTCAATAGCCTCGCCCGCCAAGTGGTGGGTTTGATGGAAATCCCCTGGTAGCCTGAATAGTCAATTGCCCGGCGGTTTGCTCCCTGGGCGATTCGAGGCCCGCCCACTCGGCTTGGCTGAGTCATAACTCGGATTCGGAATCGGGAACTTCGCTCCGACCCGTGTTTGCCAATCGGCCAGTTCGGCTCGGAGCTGCGCGACTCGCTCGGGCTCTTGGGTCGCGCGGTCCGTTTGCTCGCCGATGTCCTCGGCAAGGTTGAACAGCTCGGTGCGATTCTCCTCCTGCCATTCGATCAGCTTCCAGTCGCCGCGGCGGACAGCGGCAGCGGGGGCTCCCCCCTGGTTTCCATAGTGCGGGTAGTGCCAGAAGAGAGCTCGCTCCGGCAGTGCTTCGCCGCGCAGTACGGGAATCAAACTCGTTCCATCGAGGATCTGGCCGGGCCGAGGTTTGGCACTGGCGACTTCGAGCAGAGTCGGAAAGAAGTCCGGGCTGCTGACCGGCGTCTTCACAACGCTGCCGGGTTTCACGACGGCGGGCCAGCGTACGAGCAGCGGCTCGCGGATGCCGCCCTCGTACATCCAGCCTTTGCCGCCTCGCAGAGGCAGGTTCGAAGTCGGCCAGCCTTCACTGGTCGAGAGGCCACCGTTGTCGCTGGTGAAGATGACGATCGTGTTTTCGCGCAGGCCGAGTTCGTCGAGCTTGGCCAGCACCTTGCCGACAGCCAGGTCCATCGCCTCGACCATGGCTGCATACACGGCGTGCTCCTGCGTGAGCCGCACTTCGCGCTCGCCTTCGCGGCCCCACGTCTCTTTCAGCCCCAGCCGCTGGCGTTTCTCCTCGTACTTCTTGCGCAAGTCGTCGCGTGCCATCAGCGGCGTATGGACATCGTAGAACGAGTAGTAGGCAAAGAATGGCTGGTCCCGGTGGGCCTCGATGAACTTCGCGGTCTCGGTCGCCAACCGGTCCGGCAAGTGCTCCCCGTCGGGGCCGTCACTCAGTCGCGGATTCCCATACGGCGAGAAGTATTTCTTTCCGCCATAGGGCCCGCCGCGATCGTGACCACCGAGGTTGAAGTCGAACCCCTGGTTCTCCGGCCACCAGCCTTCGGGACCGAGATGCCACTTCCCCGCGAAGAACGTCGCATAACCCGCCGACTTCGTCGCCTTCGCCAGTGTCGGGGTCTCCAGCGATAGCCGATCGGCGTAAGGAGCTGGGAGCAGCTTCGTGTTCCGCTTCCACTGCTCCGGCGTCGTCGGTGCGCCGATGTAGTCCGTGATCCCCGTCCGCTGCGGCCACTGCCCGGTCATGACGCTCGCCCGGGTTGGCGAGCAGACCGGACATGCGGCGTACGCATCGGTGAACAGCGCCCCATCGTTCGCCAATCGGTCGAGATTCGGCGTCTCGTAGAACGAGCTGCCGTACGCGCCCAGGTCGCGCTGCCCGAGATCGTCTGCCAGAAAGAAGACGATATTCGGCGGCTTCGCAGCCTGAGCCGGACCGCAGAGGAGACTGACGAAACACAGTAAGGCGAGAAGTGACGCGGGCTTCATACTGTGGGCGAGATCCCATGGGGGAATCGTGGGGCAATGTCATCAGCCGGAACGCGCTCGCGTCCGGTTCTGACGTTGCTACGGCTTGACCCGCACCAGCTTCATCAGGCGACCGCTGACGTTCCAGTCCTGCACGTACAGGTTCCCGTCCTTATCCCAGTACGAGCCGTGGGTGCCGCTGAAGATCCCTTCGATCCACTTGTCCTGAGGAATGCCATGGGCGCCTCCCTTGGCCGGATCAGGATTGAATCCCAGCACAGC
>Ga0315902_10013944_pt1 | contig 10362 bp, 7 predicted proteins | sample LakEriMetagenome_9_FD_203523 | JGI IMG/M metagenome (GOLD analysis project Ga0315902, IMG submission 203523) | Freshwater fungal communities from buoy surface, Lake Erie, Ohio, United States - Buoy 12 MA117 | ecosystem: Environmental > Aquatic > Freshwater > Lake > Lake biofilm | place: USA...
TGTAGCCGACGCTCGGCGAGGCCACGGTGTCGTTGATGGTGATGTCGAAGTAGTCGACGGCCATCGAAACGCCGAGGTCGCCCGGCTTGAACACCACGCCGAAGGTCTTCGACTTGGAGGTCTCAGCCGCGAGGTCCGACGCGCCACCGACGATCGAGGCGATCGAGGTCGTCGCGCGATAGTCGAGCGGGAGGCCCTGCGACAAGCAGTTGTCGTACACCGGGTCGCCCGGACGCAGGCTGCCGCCGCCGAAGTTGTTGCAGGGATCGCTCAAGTTGGAAACGAAGCCGATCTGGTCGCCCAGGAACTGCTCGTAGAGGTCAGGCGGACGGAACGAGGTGCCGACGGTCGCACGGAACGACAGGGTCGGATTGACGACATACTGCAAGCTGCCACGGTAGGTGGTGTCGCTGCCGTAGGAGTCGTAATCGCTCCAACGCGCCGAGACGTTCAGCGTGATGTCCTTGGCGTAGGGCAGGTCGCGCACGATCGGCGTCTCGAGTTCGAAGAACGCCTCGGTCACCGTGTCCTTGCCGCGGGTGATGCCGGCGGTCGAGAAGCCCCAGAAGTTGTTGTTCTGCGCCTCGATGTCCGGCACGTCGTCGATGCTCTCCTCGCGCCACTCGGCGCCGAGCACCGCCTGCACCTTGCCCGCGGGCAGGGTGAACAGCGGACCGTCGAGGTAGAGCGACGCCGACTTGCCCTTGTAGACCGTGGTGCCGAGCGTGTCCTTGCTGATGAAGTCGACGACGTTCTTCGGCAGGATGCCGCGCAGCATGGCATCGGCGGTGGTCAGGTTCGCGGGGACGCAGGTCGGGAACTGGGCCAGCACCGCCGGGGCGCAGGTGACGGCGCCGGTGGTGGGGTTCACGACGATGCCGTTGACGGCCGCCTCGACGCGATCGTCCAGCCACTGCTGCGCCGCGTAGGTGCCCTTGGAGTGACCGTAGCCCACCGTGAAGTCGTAGTTCCAAGCGGTGGTCAGGTCGCCCTTGAGACCGGCGAAGATGTTGTAGCGCTCAACCTCGACCCGGGTCTCCGGGTTCTGGATGTTGTAGCTCGGCATCACCGGCTGGAAACCGGCGAACGACAGCAACCCACGGGCGTTGAACGGCGCCGCGAACGGATTGTACGGGTGCAGCGCTCGACCATCGAACGTCACCGGGTTCACGAACGGGAAGAACTGGCGATAGCCCGAATTGCTGCGGGTGTCGCGGTTGTTGTAGTACGCCTCGTAGTACGCCTGGCTGCTGCCACCGAACAGGTCGAGGTCGTAGTTGCCGAAGGAGGTCACCGACTTGAGGACGCTCGGCGTGACCATCATCTGCACCGTCGGATTGCGCTCGTCGGTGTAGTAGGCGCCGTCGTTGTCCCAGAGGGCGTTCAAGGTGGCGCTGCCGGGGCCCGGCACCGGCGACACGCGGCTGAGGCCGCGGACCGGCAGGCGGGTGTAGCCGCTGACACCGAAGGATCCGTTGACGCGCGGATCGTAGTACTGGTTGGTGGTGGCACCCGGCACCGCACCCGGCTCATAGCGCAGGAAGCCGAGCTGCGAGGAGGCGAGGCCGTAGATGAAGCCGAAGCACAGCGGCTCACCGGTCACCGGCGCACGGTTGTCGTAGACGCCGTCGTTGTCCTGGTCGGTGATGCGCGGGTCGATCGGGCAGCGCGACCAGTCACGGTCGGCGACCACGACCTGTTCGCGCTTCGAGTACTGGGCACCGATGGAGAACGCGCCGCGCTCACCCACCCGGCCCCAAGTCGCGTCGATCACGTTCTGGGTGCCGTCGGCGTGCTGGGTCGTGAAGCCGGAGTAGTTGATCTGGAAGCCGTCGAAGGCCTCCTTGGTGATGACGTTGATGACGCCGGCGACCGCATCGGCGCCGTACACCGAGGACGCGCCGTCCTTCAGGATCTCGGCGCGCTGGATCAGCGAACTCGGGATCGCGGAGAGGTCGACGGAGTTGGTCGAACCCTGCACGCCCGACGGCGACCAGCGGCGGCCGTTGACGAGCACGAGGGTACGCTGGGCGCCGAGACCACGCAGCGACACCTGCTGGGCACCCGGACCACCGTCGAGAAGGAAGCCCTGGAATGCGTCGTTGATCTGCTCACCGGAAGCGGCGGTCGAGCCGCGCAGGATCTCCTCGGTGCTGACGAGACCGGCGAGGGCCGCACGCTCCGCGGTGATGATCTCGACCGGCGCTGCCGAGTCGAAGTTGGTGCGGCGGATGCGCGAACCGGTGACGACGACCTCTTCAGCGGTCGACTCGTCGGTCGTCGCTTCGGTCTCATCCTTTTTCGCGGGCTCCGACTGGGCCGGCTGGGCCGGCGCGGCGGTCGCCGACTGGGCACGCGCCGCCTGTGGCGCGATAGCGACGATGGCGGCAGAAGCGAACAGGCTCAGCCAGGCTTGCAGCTTACGATTCATTCTGGAACTCCCTCGGCGTTGTACGTCTTGGCCTTGGCCCAGACGGGCTTGGTCCAATCTGCGAATTCTACGGACCGTGGGGTTACCCCGTCAAACGGCTCGAGAGCGGCGGAGGGGATGCCCTCCTGTGGCATTTAAGCGACAATACGAACCGCGACGCCCTGCGCCATGGATCAGCAGCCCCTTTCGGCGGCGCGGCGGCCTCGGTAGCATCTTGCATCCAGTTCCTGTTCATCCTGTTTCTCAACGCCACCTTTCGAGGACGACGATGCCCATCCGCACCGCCCGCCCGTTCCGCTCTTCCCTGCTCGCGCTCGCCGCGACGCTCGCCGCGCTGACGCTCGGCCACGCGCAAGGCGCCGCGCCCGCGGTCGCCACCGCGGTCACGACCAGCACCGCCACCGATGTGCCGCCCCGCCTGCCCATCAACGCCTTCGTGCACGATCAGGTGCTGAGCGGTTTGGCGATGTCGCCGAACGGCAGACACATCGCCGGCATCTCACTGCCGTCCATCGACGGCATCCCGCAGGTCACCATCTGGTCGGCGGACGACCTCTCGAAACCGCCGCTGCGCTTCGACCTCACGGCGTCGAACGGTTCGCGCTGGAAGCCGAACAGCGTGCGTTGGCTCAACGACGAGCGACTGCTCGCCAGCGGCGGCCAGACGCTCGATGCGAGCTTCGGCGGCCGCATGATCAAGACCTTCAACGGCAACACCTTCGTCTACGAGTTCAACTCGTTCGACGACCCGGCACGGAACAAGCTGGTCGAGCCGTTCGAGAGCCTCATCGCCAACCGCCGCGGCGGCCGCAACGCCGGCGTGTCGCTCGACAAGCCCGTGCCGGACGACCCGACGCGCGTCATCCTGCGCGTCAGCAACTTCGACGGCGGCACCGACCTCTACGAGTTCAGCCTCAAAGATTATTCCAGCCGCCGTGTCTACCGCGGCCGGCCGGGTGATTCGCTGCAGACCGACCTGAAGGGCCAGCCGCGCCTGCGCACCTACTTCGTCGAGAAGGACGGCAACGCGCAGATCGCCGCCGAGGCGCGCGTCGGCGACACCGACCAATGGAAGACGCTGCCGCCCTTCACCGCCAAGGCGCGCGAGGGCATCCAGCCGATCTCGACCTCCAAGGACCCCGATGTGCTCTACGTCACCGACAACACCGGTCGCGAGTTCCAGCGCATCCACGAGTACCGCGTGTCGACGGGAGAGATGTCGGAGCCGCTGTTCGAACATCCGCGCTTCGAAGCGACGGGCGTAGTGCTGGGCCGCGGCAAGCGCCTCGGCGAGCTGCTCGGCTTCCGCTACGACGGTCTCTACCAAGGCATGACTTACTGGGTCGACGAGGATCTCGCGCGCATCCACGCCTCGCTCAGCAAGACCTTCCCCGGCAAGCAGGTCCGCATCGGCACCGACATCGGCTCCTCCGATGACGGCCGGCGCTCGATCGTCTATGTGTTCGGCAGCAACGACCCCGGCGCGTACTACCTCTACGACGCGGCCAAGGGCCTCAAGCTGCTCGGCAAGGTGCGGCCGCTGCTCGATCCGGCGCAGCTCGCCGAGACGAAGTTCGTGACCTACAAGGCCCGCGACGGCATGACCGTCCCGGCCTACCTCACGGTACCGAGGGGCGGCAGCAAGCCCTACCCCACCGTGATCATGCCGCACGGCGGCCCCTGGGCACGCGACGACATGGGCTACGACACCTGGGTGCAGTTCCTCGCCAACCGCGGCTATGCGGTGCTGCAGCCGCAGTACCGCGGCTCCGACGGCTGGGGCCAGAAGCTCTGGCGCGCGGGCGACCGCGAGTGGGGCCAGAAGATGCAGGACGACAAGGACGACGGCGCGGCCTGGCTCGTCGAGCAGGGCATCGCCGTCAAGGACCGCATCGCGATGTACGGCTTCTCGTACGGCGGCTACGCGGCGATGGCCGCCATCGTGCGGCCGAACCCGCCCTACCAGTGCGCCATCGCCGGCGCCGGGCTCGCCGAGCTCCGCACCTTCGACAAGATGACCTTCGGCAGCCGCTTCGGGCGGCAGTTCCAGAACCCGACGATCGCGGGCCTCTCGCCGCTCGACAAGGTCCAGGACGCCTCGATCCCGATCATGATCTTCCACGGCGACCGCGACCAGACCGTGCCCATCGAGCAGTCCGAGAAGTACCACGCGGCGCTCAAGGCGGCGGGCAAGAACACGCAGTACGTCGAGATCAAGGACTACGGCCACGGCCCCTCGCTCTCGCCCGTGCAGCAGGGCAAGGTGCTCGAGATCCTCGAGACCTACCTCGCCAACGATTGCGGCCCGGGCGGTCTGTGACCGAGCCGCGGCGCAGGACCATCGCATGCTGAAGCTGCGTCCCGCGGAGGCGCGGGACGCAGCTGAAGTGCTCGCGCTCATCCGCGAGCTCGCCGACTACGAGCGCCTGCTCGACGAGGTCGACGCCACCCCGGAGGGCCTGAGCGCCGCGCTCTTCGGCCCCGCGCCGCGGGTGTTCTGCGACATCGCCGAATGGCACGGCTCCGCGGACGGCGCCGAGGCCGCGGGCGATGCGGGCGGCGCGCCCGCGGTGACGGGCTTCGCGCTCTGGTTCTACAACTTCTCCACCTTCCGCGGCCGGCACGGCATCTATCTCGAGGACCTCTTCGTTCGGCCGGCGTTCCGCGGCCGCGGCATCGGCCGCGCGCTGCTCGCCGGGCTCGCCGCACGCTGTGTGCGCGAGGACCTCGCACGCCTCGAGTGGTCCGTGCTCGACTGGAACGAGCCGGCGCTCGACTTCTACCGCTCGCTGGGCGCGCGCGCCATGAAGGCCTGGATCCCGCATCGCGTCACCGGTGAGGCGCTCACCGCGCTCGCGCGCGAAGCACGCGGCTGACGCCGCGGCGCGACCTCAGCCGCGCCGCGCGATGGACTCGCGGGTGGCGAGCGCGGCCTCGACCGTGAACTCGCCGGCGGCGAGCGCCGCCTCGACCTCGGCGATGCCCATGCAGTGGAACGACTCCACCTCGCCGTCGCGGCCCACCGGTTCGAAATCTTCGGGCAACGCGAGGTCGGCGACGATGACCAGTTCGTCGTGCACGCCGAAACGCGTCTCGCGCAAGGAACGGATCACCATGCCCGGGAAGTCGAGCGCGCGCGCGAGGCGGCGCGGCACGCCGGCCTCTTCCCAGGCCTCGCGCAGCGCGCAGGCACGCAGCGTCTCGCCCGCGCCGACGCCGCCCGCCGCCATGTTGTCGAGTTTGCCGGGGTCGGCGCGCTTGAGCGCGCTGCGCCGTGCCACCCAGAGGCTGCCGTCCGGCCGCCAACCGTTCACATGGACCGCACGGTTCTGCATGCCGAGCGTACGGAACGCGCCGCGCTCGCAACGCGCCACCTCCGTCCCCTGTTCATCGAGCAGCGCGCTCGGTTCGTTGCGCCAGTCGGCGATCAGTCCCAGCGTGTGGAGCTGCCGCGCCACCGATTGCAGCGCGGCGCTGCGCGCCGCCTTGCCGCGCACGCCCTCGGGCGCGACCAGCCGCAGCCCGATGTCCGCCTCGGCGATCTCGGGCATCGCGCGTAGCGGCACCGCGATGTCACGCCGCACCCGGCCGCGGATCGCACCGCCGATCCAGAGCGGCAGGTAATCGGCTTGGGGCTGCGGTCCGGCGCTCAATCCGCTAGATGCCGCACCAGCGCAGCGGTGAAATCCGCCGGCTGCTCGACATTGGAGAGGTGCGCGGCATCCAAGACCTCGAGCTCCGCACCGACGATGCCGTCGACGAGCTCCACGGCGCGCTCGATCGGCGTCGAGACATCCTGCGCGCCGGCGATCACCAGCGTCGGCGCACGCACCTCGCCGAGCCGTGCCGTGAGGTCGAAGCCGCGCAGCGCGTCGCAGGCCTCGGCGTAGCCGCGCGGCTGCGTCGCGCGCAGCATGACGCGCACCGTTTCGACGGCATCGGGCGAGCCCGCCATGAACGGCGCGGTGAACCAGCGCTGCAGGATAGGCTCGATGAGCGGCTCCATGCCGCCGCCCAGCACCGTGGCGATGCGTTCATCCCAGCGTTCGCGCGGCGGGAACGATGCAGCGGTGTCCGCGAGCACCAAGCGCCGCACGCGCTGCGGCGCCGTCACCGCCGCCTGCAGCGCGATGGCGCCGCCGAGCGACAGCCCGCACCAATGGGCGCGCGCGATGTCCAGCCGGTCGAGCACCGCGCAGGCGTCGTCGAGCAGGTCGGCCATCGTGCAGGGCGTGGGCGCGCCGTCGGCGAGCGTCGAACCGCCGTGGCCGCGCAGGTCCATGCGCAGCACCCGGAACCTCTGCTCGAGCTCCGCGAGCTGCGGCTGCCAGACCTCGAGACCGGCGCCGAGCGGATGCAGCAGCAGCAGCGGCGGGCCGTGGTTGCGGCCCGACACCGTGTACCGCAGACGAACGGCACCGCGCTCGAGTTCGGCGCTCAGCATCGCGTGCCCCGACGCAGCGAAGCTCGCATCAATCGGCCTTGTACTTGTCGTGGCAGGCCTTGCAGGTCTGGCCCGCCGCGCCGAGCGCGGCCTTCGTCGCGTTCTGGTCGCCACCCTTGGCGGCTGCAGCCAGCGCGCGGGTCTTGTCCTGCAGGTCGCGCATCATGCGGCCGAACTCGTCCGGGTTCTTCCAGATCTCGGGCTTGGCCTCGGTGCGTGCGCCCGACTCCGATCCCGGCGGGAAGGTGTCCGGCGCGACCGTCGAGATGAAGGCGGCGCGGTCGGCGGCGGTCGCGAAGGCCTTCGCGTCCCACGGCGCGCGGCCCTGCGCCATGGCACCCATGATGCCGAACTGCGTGCCGAGCACGGTGAAGACGGCCTGGCGGTACTTGATCTGCTGGGCACCACGGTTCTGCTGCGCCTGTGCGACAGCGGCGAGCCCGAGCGCGGTGACGACGAGGACGGCGGCGGCGGCCAGACGGCGGCGCGGCGAGGACGGGGCGTGTGACATCGGATCCTCCTTGAGAGTGACGGTTCGGCTGAAGACGGTCCGGCGCAAGGATGCCCGACATCGTCGACCCCTGCACCTCCCCCGACCACCTTCCGCTGCACGCCGGTCGCCGCGGGGAGCGCGCTCTGGTACGCTGCGCGGCCTTTTTTGTCCGCCCGGGGCGCGCCCCGAGCCTCCCGGCCCGTTCGGCCGCACCCCGGAAGACCCTCATGAGCACCGCCCGCCCCATCCGCAACATCGCGATCATCGCGCACGTCGACCATGGCAAGACGACCCTGGTCGACTGCCTGCTCAAACAATCCGGCACCTTCGCGGCGCACGAGCGCGTCGGCGAGCGGGTGATGGACTCCAACGACCTCGAGCGCGAGCGCGGCATCACCATCCTCGCCAAGAACTGCGCCATCGAGTACCGCGGCACCCGCATCAACATCGTCGACACCCCGGGCCACGCCGACTTCGGCGGCGAGGTCGAGCGCGTGCTGTCGATGGTCGACGGCGTGCTGCTGCTGGTCGACGCCGTCGAGGGGCCGATGCCGCAGACGCGCTTCGTCACCCGCAAGGCGCTGGCGCTCGGCCACAAGGCCATCGTGGTGGTCAACAAGGTCGACCGTCCGGGCGCCCGCCCCGACTGGGTCATCGACCGCACCTTCGAGCTCTTCGACAAGCTGGGCGCCACCGACGAGCAGCTCGACTTCCCCATCGTCTACGCCTCGGCGCTGCAGGGCTGGGCCACCAACGACCTCGCCAAGCCCGCCACCGACATGACGGCGCTCTACGAGGCCGTGCTCGCGCATGTGCCGCCGCCGCCGACCGAGGTCGCGGCGCCGCTGCAGCTGCAGATCTCGCAGCTCGACTACAACTCGTATGTCGGCCGCATCGGCATCGGACGCATCCGCCAGGGCACGCTCAAGAGCGGCAAGAACGTCGCGCTGCGCTGGGGTGATGCCGACCGCGGCAACGGCCGCATCGCCCAGATCCTCTCGTTCCGCGGCCTCGAGCGCATCCCGGTCGAGGAGGCCTCGGCGGGCGACATCGTCGCCGTCACCGGCATCGACGAGGTCAACATCGGTCTCACGATCTGCGACCCCGAGAACCCCCAGGGTCTGCCGCCCATCGAGGTCGACGAGCCGACCCTCGCCATGACCTTCCAGGTGAACACCTCGCCGCTCGCCGGCCGCGAGGGCAAGTTCGTGACGAGCCGACAGATCCGCGACCGCCTGATGCGCGAACTGCAGAGCAATGTCGCGCTGCGCGTCGAGGAGACCGCCGACGCCGATGTGTTCCGCGTCTCGGGCCGCGGCGAGCTGCACCTCACGATCCTCGTCGAGAACATGCGCCGCGAGGGCTACGAACTCGCGGTCGGCAAGCCGCAGGTGCTCAAGCGCGTCGTCGACGGCGTGGTGCAGGAGCCCTTCGAGGCGCTCACCATCGACATCGACGAGGGTCTGCAGGGCGGCGTGATGCAGGAGCTCGGCACGCGCCGCGGCGAGCTGCTCGACATGCAGGTCGAGGGCGACCCCAGCGGTCGCGGCCAGGGCCGCGTGCGCCTCGAGTACCGCATCCCGGCCCGCGGCCTGATCGGCTTCCAGGGCGAGTTCCTGACCATGACCCGTGGCACGGGCCTGATGAGCCACATCTTCGACGGCTACGATGTGGTGAAGGGCGAGATCCCCGAGCGCCACAACGGCGTGCTGATCAGCAACGAGGCCGGCTCCGCCGTCGCCTACTCGCTCTTCACGCTGCAGGAGCGCGGGCGGCTGTTCGTCGAGCACGGCACCACCGTGTACGAGGGCATGATCATCGGCATCCACAGCCGCGACAACGACCTCGTCGTGAACCCCATCAAGGAGAAGAAGCTCTCCAACGTGCGGGCCGCCGGCAAGGACGACGCGCTGCTGCTGACGCCGCCGATCCAGCTCACGCTGGAGTACGCCGTGGAGTTCATCAACGACGACGAGCTCGTCGAGGTGACGCCGCAGTCGATCCGGCTGCGCAAGCGTTTCCTGAAGGAACACGAGCGCAAACGCGCCTCGCGCGAAGCCGAGGCCGGCTGACCCGACGACGCCACGCGCCGGGCCGCGCGGCGCGGCGCGGCGGCTTCAGTCCTTGCGCGGCCCCGGGAAGAAGGCGTTGGTGCGGCGGATGTACTCGGCGTACTCGGGGCGTCGCTGGCCGATGTCGCGCTCCAGAAGCGCGACGCCCGATACCCGCAGCAGCAGCCAGCTCATGATCACCGGGCCGATCAGCCCCCACCAGGCACCCGCCGCGAGCCCCATCAGGCCGAAGCCCCACCACACGGCGAAGTCGCCGAAGTAGTTCGGGTGGCGCGTCCAGCGCCAGAAGCCGCGGTCCATGACCTTGCCGGCGTTGGCCGGGTCGCGCTTGAAGCGCGCGAGCTGCCAGTCGCCGACCGACTCGAACACGAAGCCCAACACCCACAGCGCCACGCCCGCCCAGTCGAGCCAACCGAGCTCGGTACGACCGAGCGCAGCGCCGAGCAACGGCAGCGAGATGAGCCAGGCCAACACGGCCTGCATGATGAACACCCGGTACAGGCTGCTGAAGGCGAACCCGGGTGAGTTGCGGCGGCGGATCGCCTGATAGCGGCGGTCCTCCTCGTGGCCCCAATTGCGGGCCGTGAGGTAGACCGAAAGCCGGATCGCCCAGATCGCGACCAGCACCAGGACGAGCCGACCGCGCTGCGTCTCCGGGACGGTCCCGGCGTAGGCCAGCATGGCGAGCAGGAACATCAAGGACCACTGGCTGTCGACATGGTCGACATTGCTGCGGACCACCGACAGCGCCCACCCCGCTGCGGCGAACACGACGAGCACACCGAGACCGGTGAGATAGACGGACAGGTCGAACATGGGGGGGGGCTCCTGGAACCGGCGGGACGGCCGACATTGTGGACTGCGTCACAGGGGGCGCTCAACCCAGATTAATTAAAGTCCGCGCGGCGCGGGCCGTTACCGG
>Ga0315902_10013945_pt1 | contig 10362 bp, 11 predicted proteins | sample LakEriMetagenome_9_FD_203523 | JGI IMG/M metagenome (GOLD analysis project Ga0315902, IMG submission 203523) | Freshwater fungal communities from buoy surface, Lake Erie, Ohio, United States - Buoy 12 MA117 | ecosystem: Environmental > Aquatic > Freshwater > Lake > Lake biofilm | place: USA...
GCAGCATTCCCTGACGAGCGGCTCCATCACCAAAGAATGTCAGACAAACATTGTCTGTACCTCTGTATCTCTCGGCGAAAGCCAGTCCTGCTCCGGTACCTATCTGCGCACCTACAATACCATGTCCGCCAAAAAACCCTACGTCTACTCCAAAGAAATGCATACTACCTCCCTTCCCTTTCGCACAACCTGTTGCCTTGCCGTAAAGCTCTGCCATACAGGACTTAGCACTCACCCCTTTGGCAATCGCCAATCCGTGATCGCGATATGCCGTGATGAATTTATCATCCGGACGGGTAGCCGTCATCGCTCCGGCTGCTATCGCTTCCTGCCCAATATAGAGATGGCAGAAACCTCTGATTTTCTGCATCCCGTATAACTGTCCCGCTTTTTCTTCGAATTTTCGGAGCAAAAGCATCAATTCATACCAGTACAGGTATGTTTCTTTGGTAAATTTTGTCGCCACAATCGGTTGTTTTTTAAGCCTTGCAAAGATAGGGGTGCACCGTGAAAAATATCGAATTAGCCGATACGAAAATTACCTGAAGTCAATGAATAACCGGTTTAATGATTTCGGGGGAACTCAGTTTGCTTAGAAAAGATGAATACTTGCAACCTTTGTTATCTTGCGCCCATGCTGAAACTCCGAAACCTTGACCTGGTGCAGTTTAAAAACTATGCATCGCAAAGCTTTTCCTTCAAGGAGCAGGTTGTTGCACTCACTGGCATGAACGGTATCGGTAAAACTAATCTGCTGGATGCCATTTACTATCTCTGTTTTACCCGTAGTTATTTCAGCACAGGAGACATGGTGAACAGCATGCAGGGAACGTCAGGTTTCAGAATCAGTGGAAGTTTATCGGTAGGCGAAAACAATACACAGGTTTCTGTGCTTTTGCGAGAAACCGGAAAGAAGGAAATTTCATGCGATGGCATTCAGCCCGATAAAATGGCCGATCACCTTGGTAAATTTCCGGCAGTCATGATTGCACCCGACGATATAGAACTTATAACGGGCGGATCGGAACTGCGAAGAAAACAATTAGATTCCCTCCTGTGCCAACTCGACTCCGATTATCTTTCTGCCCTGATCAGCTATAACAAGTTTTTACAGCAACGAAACAGCTATCTCCGGCAAACCGCAGATGGTAGCCGTCGCAATGACACCTTACTTGATGTGCTCGATGAAAGTCTCATCGCTTCTGGTAATATTTTATTTGAAAAAAGAAAAAACTTTCTGCCGCAGTTCATTGAAAAAACAATCACCCTCTATCAACATTTTGCAGGTAAAGAAGAGCATGTCAGCATTCAGTACGAAAGTCCTTTGTTGAATCAGCCATTCGAACAGTTGCTGAAAACCAATAGGGAAAGAGATTATATTTTACAAAGAACTTCTACAGGCATACACCGAGACAATCTTGGATTTTCTATTAGAGACACGCCTTTTAAATCAATGGCGTCACAAGGCCAACGCAAAAGCCTGCTCTTTGCCCTGAAGCTGGCAGAGGCAGAAATTCTTAAAACTGTAAAAGGATTCCCTCCTATTTTGCTACTTGATGATGTATTTGAAAAGCTGGATGCAACACGCATGCAGCAGCTACTGGAATATGTATGCAAAACACTTTGTCCGCAATTGTTTCTCACAGACACTCACCCGGAAAGAGTGCAGGAAATCTTTAACCTGATAGAAGTACCTTACCAATTGTACAACCTCGGGACTTAACGCAATCTTTAAAACTGTAACTTTACCCGATGGCAGAAATATCCCTTCAAGAAGCTCTTCAGCAGTTTTTACTGAAAAGTAAAATGAAGGAAAAGGTACAGGCACTTGAAATCAAGGATGTATGGGAAGAGTTAATGGGAAAAACCATCGCCTCTTATACGGATAACATTCAACTCATTAACCAGCAATTGGTCATCACTACGCACATTGCCGCCTTAAAAAATGAACTAGTCTTCCAGAAAGAAAAAATAAGAAACCGTGTCAATGAACGGTTCAATTATCATGCAGTGAAGGAAGTAGTTATCCGCTGAATATTACACTCTACAATCAGTTCAACTACTGATTACGATCATATTAAGTATCGCGTGTTCATATCAATTTTGTGCTTCAACCGTTAAGCAAAAATTATATGCAAACAATGTACATGAACAAAAACACGCTTCTGAACTATGAACACACCGACTGGCTAAGAGCCATTGATTTTTACAGAGATGATTTGTCTGTATTACAGGAGCGCCTGGCAGAAGTTTCCTTTAAAAACAATCGTGAATCTGTGCAGGCGGGTGTTGAACATTTTCAAAATCAATTCATCATTCAGAAAAACAACCTAGATGAATTAAGACATTATGTGAATGAACACATAGTACACGTACGTGATAAATATAGCAAGCCTTATCCGGTGCAGGGAAACGAGTTGCTTGTCGAACATGAAAAACGCAAATCTGAATTTCAAAGTCTTGAAAAGACGATGGCTGACCTGAGACATGAATTCAACACCTTTCTAGCCAAATGGATGTAATGAAAAACACCTGAGAAAGCCGCGTGGCAGGTGCCGGCGGCAGGCGGGTTGCTATTTAAATGCAACCCGCTTTTTTATTCCCTTATTCGTGGGTCAAGTCGTTTATACAGTAAATCTGTTATACCACTTACTAGTACAAAAAAGCAGGCAGAGATCAACACCCCTCCCATCACTACCGGGTAGTCAAGTTTATCCAGAGCATCGACGGTTACTTTCCCGATGCCTTTCCAGCCAAAGATTGATTCTACAAAAAAGGAACCTGCAAGTAGCTCTGCCAACCAACCTGATACTGCTGTCAGTACCGGATTCATTGCATTGCGAAGGGCGTGTCTGAAAACAATCATTTTAAAGGAAAGGCCTTTCGCGCGGGCAGTGCGTATGAAATCCTGTTGTAATACATCGAGCATGGCACTGCGGGTAAGCTGGGTGATAACGGCAAGCGGACGAATGCCAAGTGTCAATGCGGGCAAGATCAGATGATGAAGGGTTAATACTTTTTTTCCTGTTTCAGGATTGTATTCAAACCAACTTCCCGTCATTTGCAAACCGGTATAATCGGACAATAAAAAACCAAATACCCATGCAAAAAGAAGTGCTACAAAAAAAGAAGGAGCAGAGATACCAAGAATTGAAGAGAAGACAGCACCAAAATCTAGCCAGCTGTCTTTTTTAACTGCGGCAACTGTGCCTAAAAAAATACCAACAATGGTTGCAAAAAGAATAGCAGAAAAAGCAAGCATCATTGTACCGGGAAGAGCTTCAGCGAAAATTGATCCGACTTCTTTTTTTGACTGATAACTGATACGTAAATAAGGCAGTTTAAATGACAGCTTATTTTCTTCACCGATAAATATCCCTTTTAATCCATTCGCTTCGATTTCTTTTTTGGTGTGCACTGCGATTGGAGACAAGTCATTTATATAAAATAAAAATTGTTTCCAGTTAGGCTTGTCAAGATGAAGCTCAGCACGTATACGTGCACGGGTCAGACTGTCTGTTGTTTGTCCCATAAGCATCCTTTCAGGATCACCTAGTCCCTGAAACATCCAAAAGACCAGTGTTACCACTCCAAATAAAACGAGAATGGCTTTTAATAAACTTTTAGTGAGAGAAACTATCAATCTTTAAGTAATAATTTATTGCCAGGATGAAGCACTTGACCCGCTCCACTTCTCCTCAACCTTACTGCCATTCATACGGTAAAGAACAGGAATTGCTCTTGCCGCAGTTTTGATGGCAGTTACATCACAGCTAAACACTTCCACTTTACCGGTTAAAGGTTTTTCCACAAGCAGTTTGCCGACTTCTTCCGGAACAGCTGTAAGAATACTCACTTTACCGGAACGAGACAAAATTTGCTGAAGTCCATCACGCCATTTATCATCTTTCTTAAGCGCCTCAGCAGATTGAATGAAAAATAAATAATGGACACCTCCTCTGCCAAGTACATTTTCTGTGATATCTGTTCCGGATTTATTTTTAATTACAAAATCTTTAATTAGTGGTTCGTTATTTTCCCCCTTTCTAACCAATACCTGTTTTCTATCTTTAAATTTCCAGGTAGAGTCCGGAAGCGAAGTCACACTAAACTCCTTGTCAACTCCGTCTTTGCTGTAAATGAATTTAATATCAAAGGAATCAGGTATTGCATTGGGCGGAATCTGACGAAGTGCTAGCAGGTCATTTCCTTTTTTAAATGGAAGACAATCAACGACAGGAAGATATTTGAGTGTATACCACTGAGCACCAAAACTAAAGACAACAGCAACAGCAATAACGAATGAACTGATGATGGTGTTGGAGAATGTTTCTTTAATCTTATTTCTGAAAATCAGTAAAATCAAAATGAAGGCCAACAAAATAAGGTCTTTTATAAACGACTGAAACGGATCAAGCGGGATGCAGTCTCCAAAACAACCACAGGAACGGAACTTCATACTTCCATCCGGATTGGTAGCAAGGGAAGCATATCCTGTGAGGAATGTAAAGAATACAGTCAGCCCGAGTAAAGACCAGCTAAGCAAACGCATACGCCAGCCAATCAGCAATGCAATGCCTGCAACGATCTCAAAAGCATTCATAAAAACAGACAAAGCAAGTGTATAAGAGTTGAAGCTGAGCGGCATACCCCATGCCTCAAAAAACTCCTGCATTTTGTAGCTAAGGCCCAAAGGATCATTGGCTTTTACCAATCCGGAAAAAATGAAAAGGAGGCCGACTATCCACCGAATTGCATTTAAAATATGCTTCATCATTTTGAATTTGAAATAAGAATATATTTTAAGAATGATGTATGCCTTCGCTAATTAAGATTAGTGCAAAAACACTGTAATTGATAATATCCATCAGATTTGCATCTATCCCTTCACTCATGATGGTCTTTCCGTCATTGCTTAGAATCTGGCGGATGCGCTGCAGCCTTGCAAGGATCATATCTGCAAAAGTCTCCTGCTGCATTTCGCGCCATGCTTCTCCGTAATCATGATTTTTTTGCATCATCAGATTTTTTGTCTCATGAATGTGCGTATCATAAAATTTTTCGAGCTCTTCAATAGAAAGTTCTTGTCTTTCATCATTTTCGAGCTGAAGCTGTATCAAACCTATGACAGCATAATTCAGAATACCTTTGAATTCGGAAGCGATACTGTCTCCTATTTTCTGTTCCTTTTTTTCCTGAATTGTGCGAATACGTTTTGCCTTGATGTAAATCTGATCAACTACGGAGATGATTCTGTATACGCGCCAGGAAGTTCCGTAGTCTTTTGCCTTGCTGATAAAAACCGACCGGCATTCTGAAACAGCCTGATCGTACTGCGCACTGGTATCCATGAATCTTATTCGTTTAAATTCGTTTTTTACGGATAATTTTACGAGTCAAAAATAACTGAAAGAAAGCAATGTACACGCTTAATTGCAGAGGTCGTCTGCTCGCAATCCCTAATCCGATTGTGATGGGCATCCTCAATATTACGCCCGACTCCTTTTTTGAGGATAGCAGGATCCAAACTGAAAGCGATCTTATTGCCAGGGCCGGTAAAATGATCAAAGAAGGAGCAAGTATCCTTGATATTGGCGGGCAAAGCTCAAGGCCGGGAGCAGAAATAATCGGGAAAGAAGAAGAATTGAAAAGAGTAATCCCTGCCATTCAACTGGTAAAAAAACATTTCAGTGAGTGCTTTATTTCAATTGATACATTTTATGCAGAAGTTGCCGAAAAGGCTGTTGTGGCTGGTGCGGATATCGTGAATGATATCAGTGCCGGGAATAAAGATGATGCAATGGTTGACACTGTTGCAAAATTAAAAGTCCCATATATCGCCATGCATATGAGGGGCACACCAAAAACAATGTCTGAACAAACCGATTATAAAGATCTCATAGGGGAACTGCTGGACTATTTCAGAGAGAAAATCGAAAGTTGTGAAAAAGCAGGTATCACCGACCTCGTAATTGATCCGGGTTTCGGATTTGCAAAGAATACAGATCAAAATTTTGAATTACTAAATAATCTCAATGCTTTTCATATACTGGACAAGCCTTTACTTGTTGGGATCAGCAGAAAATCGATGATCTACAAAACTTTAGGAGTCAGTCCGGAAGAAGCATTAAACGGAACTACCGTTTTAAATACAATTGCAATTCAAAAAGGGGCAAGTATCCTTAGGGTACATGATGTGAAAGAAGCAATGGAATGTATCAGGTTATCAAATATGCTGCAATAAAAAAGGACCTCTTTTCAGAGATCCTTTATGAATTTTTTTACTGTTTTGACGGCCTATTTTTTCTTGTCAGGTGATTTATTATCTCCTTTAGCCGACTTTGTTGTATCTGTAACTGGAACATTTACTTTGTCGGGCATTGGCGGAGCAGGTTCCGGCTTGGGTGCCTGCTTAATATCGAGCACTTCAATCTCAAAAATGAGGTTTTCAAGAGGCTCGATTGCAGGAGCACTACCACTCATTCCATAAGCAAGCATTGAAGGGATAAATACGCGGGCTTTCCCTCCTTTTGCAAGCTGTTTGATTCCGTCTTCAAAACCAGGCACAACATTCATCTGACCAATTAACACATCAAGAGGCGCAGTATGTCCAAATGTTGTATCCACATTTGAGTCAAATTTTTTACCATTGAATTTAGAGCCGGTGTACTTTACAGAAACCTGCTTGCCGGAATCCGGCTTGGGACCTTGTCCGGCATTAATAATTTCCACATAAGTGCCCAGTTGCGTTTTTACTGCATTTATATTTTTGTCTTTGAGGTATTTTTCAATTTCTGCACTTTCTTTTCTCTTTTGATTATCCATTTCTTTGTCAAATGCGGCTTGTGCTTCCGGCATATTTTTATATGTTTCTAGAATAGAAATGTGATATTTTATTTTATCTCCCTTTTTAAACCCGGGAGGAATTTGTCCGCCCATAAACTTTGCAATTGAATCTATCAGCTGTATGACTATTACACTGTCACCAACTGACAATAAAGGCATCACTTCAGTTAAATCATAAGGTCTTCCTATTGAATCTACTCCCATGAAAGCAGGAAGTTTGCCATAAGAGTTATATGAAAGAGAATCTTTTTGAAAGGTTTTTACATGAAACTTTACATATGTACCCGGTTTCAATTTTTCTCCATTTCCATTTTTTACAATCTGGTAAAGCATGCCGCTTTTGGTTTTCTTGAAAGAACCGGAGCTGCAAGAGTACATAAAGACTGATACAGCCATCATTAAAATCAATGTTGACAAATAACGCATAGTTGTTTTATTAGTGTGATTGAAGTTGATTGTGATAATTTTTAATAACATCTTTAAACCGTTGAACATTATCTTCCAGGCTTTCATCCCGCTCTCCTCCTGCTGCATTATAATGTCCGCCGCCATTGAAATGAGTCCTTGCAAATGTATTACAATCGAAGCTACCCTTGCTTCTGAAGCTCCATTTTCGCTTCTCATCTCTGTCGATCACCAATGCAGCAAGTCGAATGCCCTGAATACCTAAAGGATAATTAACCAACCCTTCTGTGTCACCGGTTCTAATATCATATCGCAGTAGATCCTGCTTGGTTACCCATATCAAAGCTGTATTCAATTCATAATCTATTTCCATTCTATTCAGAAGGACATGACCAATGAAACGAAAACGATTTTCGAGGAAGTTGTCATATACATGCTCGTGAATAACAGTATGTTGCAAACCTTTCCTTTTGAAATCTGCAATCATTTCATGCACTGTTGCTGAAGCTGAGGCAAAACGAAATGATCCGGTATCTCCGATAATACCCGCATAAAGGCACTGCATGATCTCCATATTCACTTTATCAGAGTAACCGCTGTTACAAATAAAGTCATAAATCATTTCGGATGTGGAGCTCTTTCCCGTATCACTGATACCCCATTCAAATTTTTCCGTTTGAGGTTCACGGTGATGGTCAATCAGTATTTTGCAGGCTGATGCCTCATCCAATGCCGGCATCATTTTTTTTGTGCGGCTTAATGTATTGAAGTCAAGGCAAAAAATCCAATCAGCAGCTGCAATAAACTGCAAAGCTTTTTCATTTTCCCTTTCGAAATCAAGCACCAATTCACATCCGGGCATCCAGTTGAGAAATGCAGCCCAGTTGGTCGGAGAAATCACCTGCACCTCATGCCCAAAATGCTTTAAAAAATGATACAAACCCAACGAAGACCCCATAGCATCAGGGTCGGGTTTTTGATGGGTTGTGATAACAACCTTCCGTTTGTCGGGCAGTAGTGAAAATATATCCTGAATCGGTTTCATGAAATGCCTGCAAATGTAATGTAAAATGACCGCCTCGGCTGCCTTATCCTTACTAATCTTTTCAATAGACCATAAATAATCAGCATTAGATGCCGATGAAGCCGTACTTTTGCGGCGCAAAAAACAAACATATGAGTAACAGGACTTTTACTATGATCAAGCCCGATGCGATGAAAAACGGACATGCGGGGAAAATTATTGACCATATCATCGGCGGAGGATTTCGTATCGTTGCCCTCAAACAATTACAGCTTAGCGCCGGCAAAGCAGGTGAATTTTATGCCGTTCACAAAGAGCGCCCTTTTTATGGAGAACTTGTGGAGTTCATGAGCAGCGGACCAATTATCGCAGCCATTCTTGAAAAGGACAATGCGGTAGCTGATTTCAGAAAACTGATCGGCGCAACTGATCCTTCAAAAGCAGATGAAGGAACCATACGTAAGCTTTACGCAAGTTCAGTAGGAGAAAATGCCATTCACGGAAGCGACAGCGATGAAAATGCTGCAATAGAAGGAAGCTTCTTCTTCAGCGGACTGGAACAATTCTAATATTATCTTTTATTCTCATTAAAAAAGCCTCCGATCGGAGGCTTTTTTAATTTATGATCTAAAACAAAGGTTCACATCACATTCTCAATTACCATCGCACTCGCACCGCCTCCTCCGTTACAAATACCGGCAGCACCGTAACGGGCTTTGTTGGCTTTCAATACATTGATAAGTGTAACAATGATCCTTGCTCCGCTAGCACCTAGAGGGTGTCCCAGTGAAACTGCTCCTCCGTGTACGTTCACACGGGCAGGATCAAGTTTCAACCGACGTGAATTTTCAATGCCTACTACTGAAAACGCTTCGTTCAACTCCCAGTATTCTATATCTTCCATTTTTAAGCCTGCTTTTGCTACAGCCTTCGGAGCAGCGAGAGAAGGTGTCGTTGTAAACCATTCAGGCGCCTGTTCTGCATCAGCATAACCAATCACTTTTGCAATAGGTTTCAGACCTAACTCTTCTGCTCTTTCTTTGCTCATGAGAATTAAAGCTGCAGCTCCATCGTTCATAGTGCTTGCATTCGCAGCTGTAATTGTACCATCTTTCTGAAATGCAGGACTCAATGCAGGAATCTTATCAAACTTTACATTAAACGGCTCCTCATCTTTTGCAAATACAACGGGATCTCCTTTACGCTGAGGTATTTCTACAGGCACGATCTCATTCTGAAACAAGCCTTTCTCCCAGGCTGCCTGCGATCTTTTATAACTTTCTATCGCAAAAGCATCCTGATCTTCTCTGCTAATGCCACACTCACGTGCACAAAGTTCAGCGGCATTACCCATAGCCTTGCCGTCATACACATCGGTTAAACCATCCTTTGCCAAACCATCGATCAGAGATACATTCCCGTATTTATTACCCCAACGGAGACTGTCAGAATAAAAAGGCACATTGCTCATGCTTTCCATACCTCCGGCAATCACTATTTGCGCATCTCCAAGCAGGATACTTTGTGCTGCCTGTGCAATTGCTTTCATCCCACTTGCACAGACTTTATTAATAGTTGTGCAATTGACTTCATTGGGAAGACCTGCAAACTTGGCAGCCTGACGGGCAGGTGCCTGACCCAGGTTGGCCTGCAGAACACTACCCATTAACACATCTTCTACTTTATCAGGTGAAAGTCCGGCTTTCGATAATGCCCCTTTAATGGCAATTGCCCCAAGTTGTGTGGCAGATAAACTTTTAAGGCTTCCTCCGAAACTACCCATCGGGGTACGGACAGCCGCAATGATGTAAACTTCTTTTGACATAGTGCAAGAATCGTTTGATTAAGTTGTGGCGAAGGTAAGAAAGAATGCAGGTAAAATGATAATACTGATTTTATGAAGTTCTTCTTATTCTCATACTAGGAATGTTGGAAATTTTTATCAAAAAAGGCTATATTGTAATTGCAATTGTAATCAATGAAATTTAATTAAAGCATTCTGCAATGACGTACAAATTTTTGACTCTTATTTCGTTACTAATTCTAAACGGATGCTCAAAGCAGAAGCTTGCTACTGAAAAGGACAT
>Ga0315902_10013947_pt1 | contig 10361 bp, 8 predicted proteins | sample LakEriMetagenome_9_FD_203523 | JGI IMG/M metagenome (GOLD analysis project Ga0315902, IMG submission 203523) | Freshwater fungal communities from buoy surface, Lake Erie, Ohio, United States - Buoy 12 MA117 | ecosystem: Environmental > Aquatic > Freshwater > Lake > Lake biofilm | place: USA...
GATGTCACGCAACCGCTCAATGCTGTTGTGTGTGTATACCTGGGTAGCGGCCAGGCTGCTGTGTCCGAGCAGCTCTTTGACTGCATTCAGCTCGGCTCCATTTCCGGTAAGGTGGGTGGCAAAGCTATGGCGCAGAACGTGCGGACTTTTCTTTTCGGCGGTGGTTACGGTGGAGAGGTGTTTTTTAACAATATCATATACCTGGCGGGGCGAAAATGCTTTACCCTTGCCCGTCAGCACCAGTGCATCAGCGAAAATCTCATCAGGATTTTCATTTCTTTTTTGCAGGTACTCCCCTATTTTTTCAACCAGCCCTTTGCCGATGGGGATGATCCTTTCCTTATTGCCTTTTCCCAGTACCTTGATCTGGGATCGGGGGATGTCGACCTGAGACATTTTCAGGTTTACCAACTCACTGACCCTCATACCGGTATGATAGAGGAGGGAAACAATCAAGTATTCTGTTATGCCGGTACGGTCGTCGGGAAAAGGGGTATTTCGAAGCAGCTTCTCCATACTGTCTTCTTCAACGTAGGTGGGCAGTCTTTTTCTGGATTTGAGTACCTGGACAGATTTTGCTGGATTGGAGGCAATAATGCCCTGTTGCAGGCAGAATTTGAAATAGGATTTGAGGGAGGAAATCTTGCGGTTGATGCTTCGGGGCTGCATTTTGATCAGGCTCATAGAGGCCATCCAGGAGCGGACCATGGCAGGACTGATGGATTGGGGGGTATTGACTTCGAATTGAGCTTCCAGAAACTCCCAAAAAACCTTGAGATCGTCACCATAAGCCCTGAGGGTATGGGTGGAAAATCTTTTTTCATACTTGATATGATCGAGGAAGGCGATTATGGAATCATGCAGAGGTTCAGGCATAAAAAAAGTAGTCATAAAGTTATGAAAACCAATGACTACTTGAAAAGTATTTTTGAGAACGGAAAGCTTATGCCTCGATGGTTCCGTTGAAGATTTGCTGCTTGTAGATAGCCTTGAGCACTTCTCCCCTGCGCTTCACAGAAGGCTTTGTAAACGATTGACGTTCACGGAGTTGTAACAAAACTTTGGCTTTTTCGTACTTCTTTTTGTACTTCTTCAGGGCCTTGTCGATATTTTCGCAGTCTTTAGAATCAATTATTAGCATACAATAATTTTGTGAGAATGCGAAAGTAGGGATTTTTAAATTTTTAACAAAAGAAAAATTTGTTCGTCCGTTTTGTAAAAGTAATTTTTAAGCTCTATATCATATAGGGATTAAATCCTTATCTCGAAAAGCTCACTTAGGAGAAAATATTTTTAAGCTATAAAAGAGAGTTCCTTTTCATGAAAATCGGGAAAGATTTGAGAGTTCAGGATCCACAATCTGTGCTGCCAGGGGTACCACCATCATTACCTGTAATTCCATCTACGCGAGTTCCTAACTTACCTTGTTGTGAACAACTTTGTCCAGGATCTGAAGTCGTGTTTGTATTCAACAATTGAACAGTAGGTTTAATCCATTCAAGGGGATTAGAAGTTTTCATCTGACTCAATTTTGGGTGAAGGTATGTTGTTTATTTGAAAATAAAATAAAATTAAAGATATATAATTTAAGAATTGTAAAATCATGGAATACTTAGAAAATCCATTTGAAGTGCTCATTATTTCTTCATACAAAGAAGAAAGTTTATCTAAATTCATAAAAGAAATTTGATGAGATTTTTTTAAAATGTAGTCTAAAATAAATTTGATTCCGTTATCGTTTTTAAACCTAAGGTCGATATCATACGATTGAAACATTTTATTTTTATTAAATAAAACATCATTAGGAATTCTTCCTCTCATTAAATTTTGATAAACAGCCTTGTATTTACCTCTTTTGTTGTATTCGTTCTCAGGTATTGACAATGAATAAAGAATCAGTCTATAATCAGATGTTGGATCTATTACTTGAACTCTTTTTTTCTCTGCATCACGATACCATAAATTACCTGCAATTCTAGAGATATTCAATAATTGTATTTGTCTAATACTCCTAGATGATTTTATAAAAGAAAAAAAGGGTGCGTTTTCATTATTGCCCTTAAACCTAATTCGCTTTATATCCAATCTATGAAGATTAAAGATTGAATTTGAAAAGTAATAAGAAGTATAATAAAACAAAAACCATTTTCTATAACTCGATAACTGAAACCACAAAGGTTGTATAACTCTAATTCTAAAAGTCATTAAAAAGGATTGAGAACTTTTTTTAGAAATAAACAACAATTCCCTTAATAATGAAATGAATTTAAAAGAAAGAAACATTTGAGAATGAATAAATGAAGCTGAAGGAGTTATGGTATAGTTTCCCAATTGTCCATTTAAAACAATTCTATTCTTATCATTTCTAACTTCAGACAAAATGCCATCTATCCAAAAACTATTTGGAGTGACAATAGGCATGTAGGCATCGCTAATGTAATCCGACAATAGAAGCTCACTTAATTTTGATTGTGAAAAACTATAAAATTTTGAATCAATATTTTTGTGCAGCTGTGCAAAATTTTTTACAAGTGGAACTTCATTTGCAATAGCAATTTGCTTTTCGGGAATTGCATCAAGATACGCAGGATATGAAGTGTAAGAATTTAATATGCCATCTCTGGCAGATAATTCATTTGCAGCAAAATGCGCAACACACGTAGAATCCAGCCCCCCACTTAAAAAAATTCCAACATAATTAGCATTTCCAATTTTAGACTTAACCGAAAGTGAAATAAAAGATGAAAGAGATAAAGCATAATCTATTTCATATCTATACCTTATCGAATTTAAATTTTTAAAGCTGCAAAAAAATGACTTGAAATCATCATGTATTGAATTGAAGAATCTGTAGGAACCTCTTTCAATAGAATAAAGATCTTTAATTAATGTTTCAGATTCTGATGGGCCTACATTAGGTAAACTTTGCCTAAAGAACTGATTGAAATTTATTTCATTTTTCAAAGTATCTAAACAAGTCAAATAACTTGTAGATGATGAAAAGTAAATTTGACCTTGAAATTTTCTATAAAAAATTGCAGAATATCCAAAAGGATCTTTTGCAACGAAAAGAGAGTTCATTGATTTATCATAAACTATGAATGCCCAATCTCCTTCTAAATGGTGCACACACTTCTCTTTCCATTTTATAAATGATAATATTGCCAGATATGAATCAGGAGTTCGTTCCAATTCTATTTGTGTGAGCCCCAGTTTATCCCCAAGCTCATCCCTATAATCCAATCGGAAGTGACCAACTAAAATATAATTGCCACAAGAACTTTTTAGCGGCTGTTGATCAAACTGCGACTCATGCGAAACTCTTAACATGACATGACCCATAGCGATATTTTCATCCAGATAGGTTGCTAAGCCATCATGCCCAGGACGATCAGCAGCTTCTTTCATTTGATTAAAAGTATGCTTGTTAATTCCCGAACCCTTTGGATTGAATATGCCGAAAAATCCACTCATACTTAATTTCTATTCAATTACAAATTATCACCAAACCAAGCTACAGGGGTATAGGCCTGCATAGATCCTCTGCCTGTTATAATGCGATCTCCTGACCTAACCCAAGCATGCGCATTAAGTTCTGCATCTGCTTTCGAAAGACCAAAATACAAAGTAGATGAAAGCCCTCTCCTTCTGAGCATTAATTTAGCCGTTAAGGCCTGATCATAGCATTTAGACTGATGAATGGTAAACCGAGAGGCTCGCAAAATACCAATTTCAACTGGCAGCCATTTATTTCTAGCTTGTGCCATGTGAGAGGACTCTACATTCAATTTACCCAATCGAGCTGCAATTTTTTTAAATGGAATGGAAAGGATCAACAATTTTGAAAAATGGAGCAATGAAAGTGCTTCTAGAAATACAAAATATTCTCGGATAGGATAGAATTTCATGCCTCTTTCCTAATGATTTTTTTTTCAAGCAATTGCTCCAGAAATGTTTCTGTATCCGTTCGGCAGGTTTCCTGATCGATATCAAACTGTGTCATCAAGCGCTGAGTCAATTCATCAATGCTGATCCAATCTGCCAAATGCCCCCAAATGACTGAACCAACAGAATTCAAGCCAAAGTAAAATCCAGACTCCACATCAAGCATTACTACCTCGTCATCTATTTTTGACTGTATTATTTCCTTATTTTGAATATAACGCTCAGGCATCTTGTAATTTACTCAATTCTTCAGAAATAATCTGAGTGACTTCCTCATGGCTGTCTGCACTCTCCGGTCTTTGCAAAAGATAGCAGGGAACCTGATTGGAGAGACTGCTGAAAAAATCAAAATGCTCCTTTTTAAGTGATGCAGCTCCCAGGTACTCCCCCCGGTAAGCATTTCTGTCGAGCTCCTGGAACAACGCCATACCTTTCATAGCTGTAAGGACCGGGTCTTCTAACCGATTCGATTTCTTGAGAATGAAAATGGCCAATGGTTTTTTACTTTCCCTGCAAAACCGATCGTGAAAGTAGACCCCAAATTTGTCCATATCATTACGGATCTTCCGTTCAGGCTGAAGTTGCAATTCCTTCATATCAATGGTGGATTGCCAGAATTTCATCATGGGGTAAGATGAATAAAATGCCCAGTCGCCTGATATATCCTTCACCGGAACACAAACATCATCTGAAAAAGGCAGAAAGCCCTTTTTTAAAAGACCTGCCATTGTAGTTGACTTTCCTGCTCCTGAATCACCAAAAATCATCACCAGCTGGTCGTTTTTCAATACAGCAGCACAATGCAGGGGAATTTTTTTTCTCTGGTGCAGCAAGGCAGCAAATGCATTGGACAAACAATATAATCGAACCAAATCCATTGATACTCCCTCGATGGGTTCAATGATGATACGCTGCCCTTCTTTCACATAATATGTTGCTACCCCGGGTACACTCAAGCGGTATGCCGCAGGTGTAATTTCAATATTATCAAAATGGAAGCCCTCAGGATGCTTGTCAATCAAAGGAATCTTACCCCACCTCAGAGAAATATCCGGATTGGCATCTTGCGGCAAAGCAAAAAGTTCCGGAAACTCAAGCTCAGATGCAACAATGAGTCCATATGCCAAATAATGAAACAAGATCGGTAACTTTAGCCACAAAGATACATCCTAAAACAGCAGATGAAATACCTAATGGATTTTCGGGCATTCTGGCATCAAATGAAAACCATTGGTCTTGATATCCTCTCCATCAACAAAAAGAAATCATCAGCCGTTTTAATTTGCCGATCTGCCTCTTCGATTTTCCCCCTTGTCCAGATCTATCTAATCAAATTGCTGATCGACGAGTTAATGATCAGGGGAAATACCTACCATCACTTGATTTATATTTTGATTGCCTTTGCTGCGATTCAGTGGATTTCATCCATTATCAATCAATTTTCAGGACTATGGGAAACAGTCTTACAACAGGAAGTAACCGATGTATTTTCCAACAGGATCATCGATAAAACCACTCACCTTGATTATTCCCTCTTGGAAAATCCTTCATTTCAGAACAGCCTCTACCTTGCCCAGCAACAGGCCAGATTCAGGGTCAACCAATTGCTACCGGCAATGTATAATTCCTTTTCGTCAGGGTTATCTATTTTTTTCCTCATCATTCTATTCGTTGGCATCAAAGCCTATTTTTTTCTTTTGATTGTTTTGCTTGCCATTCCCATTACAATACACAAATGGTTGGAGGGAAAGAAATCAACAGACCTCGAATTCAAACTTTCACCCAAAGAAAGAGAGAGTCAATATCTCTTTCAAATATTGACAGGAACTTCCTGGTCCAAAGAAATCAGGACAATTGGATTTGGACATCAGTTTCAAGAACAATTTAAAAAAATCAGAGACTTTATAGCCACAGAAAAAAACAGAATCCAGCAGGCTGGCTTGAGTAAAGGATTAATTATTGAGTCCCTTGAAATATCCCTTACCATAGGCATTATGTTTTATCTATCTATAAGTGCGATGGATGCGAAATTGGGTACCGGCTTGTTCATACTTTATTTGCAAGGGGTCCAACGGCTTCAATCTTCTTCGAAATCTTTTTTTCAATCTCTATTACAGCTATTTCAATTGAGGATATTTATCAAAGACCTTTATGCATTTCTCGCATTACCCGATTCAAATCCAATAAAAAACAAAATCTTCAAAACAAATATTGACGAATTAAAAATTGAAAATCTTTCTTTTGGTTACCCCGGCGGTGAAGGGCTGGTTTTAGATCAAATCAACCTAAGGGCCAAAAAAGGAGAAATTATTGCCATTGTAGGTGATAATGGATCGGGAAAATCAACACTTGTAAAATTGATAGCTAGACTCTATCAACCTGATAAAGGAAAAATACTCTTTGATCAGGAAAATGACGATGGTAGTTCCGGAAGCTTTCTTTTTCAGGACTTTCAAACATATCAATACAGTGTGGAAAGCAATATCCATTTTTCAATGACCCCCTCACCTACTGAATCTGAAGCTGCAAGAGTTGCAGCCATTCACTCGAATGCTGATGCTTTTATCAAAAAATTGGGAAAAGGATACCAGACCCAATTGGGTCATTTGCACGAAGGAAGTTTGCAATTGAGTGGGGGACAGATGCAAAAAATAGCACTGGCCCGGATTTTCTATCAGAAAAAAGCACTTGTGGTTCTGGATGAACCCAGCAGTGCACTGGACGCTTTTTCAGAATTGGAACTTTACGAGAATATCAGAAAAGAATTTTATAATAGCATAGTAATCCTGATCTCACACCGTTTATACAACCTTAAACTGGCCGATCGGATCTATGTAATGAAAGATGGCAGAATCGTTCAAGAAGGTAGTTTTGATGAATTGAGTAGGCAGGATGGTCTTTTTAAAACGATGTATGAAAAACAGAAGATCTGATGATTGATTTCAGATTCCTACTCTTCTATAGATCCAAAGAAAAGGTCTGAGTAAAAAGTACAAGGGAAAAACAGAGGAAGGGAGTTTGAGCAATTGCCAATCTGCAGGACTTGTTAGCACTAATTTCATGAATGAAAGATCCCATTTTGAGTTTCTAAGCCCCATGAGGTAGTTGAAATATCGCCATCTATTGCCGTCATTTTCATTGAATGAATCATTCGCATTGATTACCCGGTTAATATAAAGCAGTTGAGATCTGAACTGATTGGTTGAAATCCTATCTCTTAAAATACCCGGCAATGGCATCAATGACAGTGCTTCCAAAACAAGAAGCGAAATAGAAAGTTGTTGAATACAATTCAGCTCCCTCGCTCTAGACCATAGTTCATCCCAATCAAACTTCCGCTTATCGATGATCCGTGGAAGATCAAGCAGCCATTTCAACCTAAACCATCCATGTTCCGTTCCATGTACGCAGAGATACAAAAACTCATCCATGCCATTCATGTTAACCTCTGGGTTCAAAATAAAACCACTCCATGGACTTCTCAGTTTCCAATGCAACTCAATTGGCAAGTTTGATATACTACTGGGAGCTGAAAAATAAATATCATGATGGGTTGATTTAAAATATTTCCATTGAGCATGGTTGAATTGAGTTATGTTGGGTGAGGCGACATAACCCATGGAAATCAGTTTATCTGAAACCATTTCTACCCCTTCAGGCCCTACAAACCAATCCAGATCCAAAACATGTCTCTCCCCAATATCATGGTAAAATCTTTCCGCTATGCCAATCCCCTTTAGGAAATAACCGTTAACGCCCAATTCTGTTTGTATCAATTGTAATTTGCCTTGTATTGACTTTGCATGTATCGCATTGATCTGATTCTGCCTTGCAGCAAGTTGAAATTGTTCTCGACATGCTGTGGAGAAAAGATCAGTTTTTTGAAGATTCGACCATACAAGAGGCGTTATTCGATGTCTTTCGGCGAGTGCAAACAATTTGCTCTCATTCTCTTCATTCTTTTTCAGGTATGCCATATCATCGTTTGTCAAACCCGATTTAGAGAGAATGATCAGTGATTTCAGTGAATCAGACAAAAGAAAATGCTCCATGTAAAAGGATTAACGCATGAGGTACATCTTACCATAACCCGATTGAAAATACTTCTCGGTATTGAAGTTACCTGACTTCAGCTTTTCTAGTTTTTTACCATTGATATCGGTCAGTACACGATACAGGTAAACCCCATTGGCCAGAGGTTGACCGAATTGGTCACGTCCATCCCATTTGTACTCGGTTATATTGGTTCCAACTTTAAGCGGTCCCAATTCCTGTTTGCTTATTTCTTTGACAATCTTCCCTGTAACCGTCAGAATCTGTATCCTGAATTGTGTAGGAAGCTGCGCCCCAGTGAGTGTAAATACAAAGGCGGTGGTAGTAGTAAAAGGGTTGGGATAGTTCAACAAGTTGGTGATCATGGACTTGTTGATTACTTGAAATATCACACTATAATCCATTGAACCCGAAAGATTATTACTTCTGTCCTTTGCCGTCACCATCAACTCATATTCACCATCTTCGGTCAAATAGGGTTTGAACAGCAGAGATGCAGTGTTATTGTTGCCTCCCAAAGGATTGGCCGATGGCGAAAACTGCAGTGTGTCATTGTCGAACTTGATGGTTCTCAGGGTTCCATCCGGATACCTGAGTCTTACAGAGAACAGACTGGTATCGTTCAAAGCGAGGTAGCGACTATCATCTTTTAACTTGATGACAATATTGGGTCGGGGGCTCACAATGTCCTTGTTCAGAATATGGATACCGTCGAAGGTTACATCGAGATTGGGTGCATAATTATCCGGCCGAACATAGATATTCTTATTCAGATAATTATTAAATAGATATTGCTCCGGCTGGGCATAGTTGGGATTTACATTGATAAAAATAGAATTATCCCCAGAGAGGTTTTTGGTATCCAAAGTATAGTTAACCTGAATCGTATCATTACTGATCAATGGTTTTCTCAATCCATCAAAAAGTATGGTGGTATTGTTTTTAGGATCTGTTGCAGTTGCAAATAACCTGAGGCTATCAAAATTCGAAGCGCTGATGTTTTTGAAGGCCAACTGCAGGTTCATAGGCTCCCCTACCTCTAATGTATCCTTTATGATCCCGGTTGGAACTGTCATCAAAGCACCTTCAGGAACAGGGTCGTATTTGACTTGAAAATAGCGCTGTTGCCATGGAGTGTGGTTAACAGTATCACTATTTTCCTGCTCAACCCTTAAATAGGGATATGTTTTAGCATCTATAAATGAGATACTAGTATCCTTGATTTTATTATTACTAGAATAAAGTAAGGCATCACTAAAATTTTTATTCAGTCCATAGATTTTGTATTTGATTTCATCGGCAGAATTTTGTTCTGATGAATTTCCTGACCAATGAACGGTAGCCCATGATTTAGCAGGACCTATTATGCTACTAGCCCAATTTCCGCTTTTCTTATATGAAGTAAAACTCAAGGATTCAGTTAAAACAGAATTTGATTGCTGACCCACAGATTGAAGTAAGACGTCCCATTTACCGATATTATCTTTCTTTGCAACAAAAATAAAAGGAATTTTTCTGTAAAATGAGTCAATTTTAGAGAGGCCAATAGATTTGAATTTATGGTACAGTGAATTGCCACTACCGAACAAACTTGTATCAGACTTCCATGTATCAATATAATTTGGCGATGTAGCAATACTAGTCCAATTCATTATTACAATTAAACTACTGGGCGGAATCAAGTCAAATAAAAGTCTAGCATTATTTCTTGATTGTGAATTGTTGTAATTAAAATAAAAACGATTGGATTCGGATAAACAAGAAGGGTATTTATTGAAATTAAATCCTCCAGAGCCTGAATTTGGATTACTAGTCATTGTATTACCAGTTTTCAAATTAATTACCATCACCTCGATAGAATTTAAAGCTTGAATGCAAACTGGTCCTGAAAGAACAGACAACCCATTGTAAACTGTATTACTTGAGTATCCATAAATACCTGAAATTAAATTTAAATTATTGATAGTTGAATCAAAATAAAAACCTTCACCTAGTGATAGATTAAGCCCTTTTCCAACATCCTTCAAATACTGAAAATAATGCGACTGGTTCCAACCGGGACTACTTTTGGATAAGTAAACAAAGGAGGAGTTTGACCATCGGTAAACGTTTCCTGTATCCGGCTTCTTTGCCACCCTCCAGTAAAACACCAAACTATCCTTTAAAGCAAGTGAAGGCATGAACTCGATGACTCCCCCCAATGAGGATTGCGACATTGTTACTTTCAACGGAGAGTTGAAATTTTCTGTTGTATCCACCTCCAATAAAAACTGAGCAGGCTTCTGTAGAAAACTGTTGGTTGAAGCAGTCAACTTGATACTGCTTGAATTGACGATGGCAAACTCAATGGGATAAACTGGTCT
>Ga0315902_10013948_pt1 | contig 10361 bp, 5 predicted proteins | sample LakEriMetagenome_9_FD_203523 | JGI IMG/M metagenome (GOLD analysis project Ga0315902, IMG submission 203523) | Freshwater fungal communities from buoy surface, Lake Erie, Ohio, United States - Buoy 12 MA117 | ecosystem: Environmental > Aquatic > Freshwater > Lake > Lake biofilm | place: USA...
CTTATTGACCGGGTGAATGTCCTTCACATTATCAACCAGATCTGTTACTACCACCATTCCTGTACCGGGGTATTTTTGCAAATCCACCTGAGCCTGTCGCAACAATGCGCCACGAAGGTGATCGCCGTATTCATACGGAGCAATTTGTACATAGAGAAAAGGAAACTCTTTCTTCCATTCTTTTCTCCAGGAGGAAATGAGGTTTTCCATCAATACAGTATAGGTTGAGTAGGTCTCTACGTTTGATTCACCCTGATACCAGATTGTTCCGGCAATAGCATGTCCAGTTATAGGAGCAATCATGCCATTAAAGGCTTTGCCGGGAGCACTGGGCCACCAATCGAATGTCTTCAATTTAGCTGCGGCATCAGCCAATTGTGGATTAGAAGAGATCAGTGATTCAGGAACCCAGGTTTCAGCGGGTGTTCCACCCCAGCTCGCGTTTATTAGTCCAATAGGCACCATCAAAGTCTGACGCAATCGCTTACCAAAAAAATAACCAACCGCACTAAAGTCCTTAAGTGAAACAGAGTCACATACCTTCCATTGAGCCTTCACATCATTTTGAGGAAGATCAGATCCTGTTTTTGGAATGTGGAAAAATCTGAGTTGTGCATCATATGCTTTCGGCAATTCCTCACGAATATCCTTTAATCCCTGCCAATAACTCCACTCCATATTAGACTGACCTGAGCACAGCCACACTTCACCAACATATACGTCATCGAGTTTTATTTTTTTGCTGAGGTTTTTGATCACAATGGAGTAGGGTCCACCAGCAGCTGGAGCTGTAACTGGTAGCCTCCAGGTAGCGGTATTGGTCACTTTTGTTGAGTCCCTCTTGTTGTTCCAACCTGTTTCTACATAAACCCATGAACCAGGAGCTCCCCAACCGTGAAATACAGTAGTTTCTTGCTGCTGAAGAACCATACCGGAAGAAACGAGTGCGGGCAGGCGCAACTGGGCTTGCGAATGTAGACCCAAAAACACAAGGAGTACTGAAAGCGTTTTTTTCATAAGTGACTAAAAGGTAAGAACTAGGAATTATTATCGATAAGTTTTGAGAGAATTATTCTGGCTGCTTCAAATACCTGAGTACCCGGGCCAAAGACAAATGAAACACCTTGATGGTGCAGGAAGTCATGATCTTGTGCCGGAATTACGCCGCCCGCCACAACGAGCATATGGTCGGACGTATTTTTTTTCAATTCCCCAATTAATTCTGGGATAAGGGTTTTATGACCTCCTGCCAGAGTGGAAATTCCAACTACATGTACATCATTTTCTATAGCCTGTCGAGCTACCTCCTGCGGAGTAGTGAACAAGGGACCAACATCAACATCAAAACCCAGGTCAGCAAAACCACTGGCGATGATCCGGGCTCCACGATCATGACCATCCTGGCCAATTTTTGCCACTAGAATTCTGGGTCTGCGTCCCTCCTTCTGAGCAAACTGGTCGCTTAGTTTGCGAACCTGATCAACCTTTTCGCGGTCTGTCATGCGGGATGAATATACACCTGAAACCATCAGGTTGGTCGCCTGGTGTCGACCAAAAACTCTCTCCATAGCTAAACTGATCTCCCCCAGTGTACACCGACAGCGTGCAGCGGTAATGGCTAACTCCAACAAATTATCGTTTCCACTACAACCTTCCTCAATCGCACGAAGCGCATGTTCCACTTTTACCGGATCGCGATCCTTTCGAATTTTTTCTAGTCGATTGATCTGTTCGGTACGAACCGCTTCGTTATTTATTTCTAAAATTCCAAAGTCAGGAGTCAGACCGGAGACATATTGATTGACACCAACAATAATTTCTTTTCCTGAATCAATGCTAGCCTGACGTGCAGCAGCAGCTTCCTCAATTTTCATTTTAGGAATTCCCTTACGGATCGCTTCTGTCATTCCTCCTTCCTTCTCAATTTCTTCGATCATGTAACGTGCTTTACTGAGGAGCTGATCGGTCAGGTATTCCAGATAGCCGGAGCCACCAAGTGGATCAACCACTCTGGTGATCCCGGAGCTTCGCTGAAGGTAGAGTTGCGTATTTCGGGCAATACGCGCACTGAAGTCAGAGGGTAAGGCGATAGCTTCATCGAGGGCATTGGTGTGCAGCGATTGGGTACCTCCGAGCACAGCGGCAAGTGCCTCAATGGCTGTGCGCGCAACATTGTTATAAGGATCTTGCTCGGTCAAGCTCCAGCCTGAAGTCTGACAATGGGTTCGCAGTGCTTTTGACTTTGGATTTTTGGGTTTAAATCTTTCAACCAATTCAGACCACAAAACTCTAGCTGCCCGCATCTTCGCGATTTCAGTAAAAAGATTCATGCCGATGCCCCAAAAAAATGAGATTCGAGGAGCAATATCGTCAACGGCAATTCCAGTGTTAACTGCAGAACGGAGATACTCTACTCCATCGGCAAGGGTGTAGGCCAGCTCCAAATCAGCCGGAGCGCCGGCTTCATGCATGTGGTAGCCGCTTACGCTAATAGCGTTGAACTTTGGCATTTGCTTAGAGCAATACCTGAAAATATCCGATACAATCCGCATGGAAGCGGTTGGCGGATAGATGTAGGTATTCCGCACCATGAACTCTTTTAGAATATCGTTTTGGATGGTTCCGGATAATTGCCGGGGAGTTACACCTTGTTCTTCTGCAGCAACAATGTAAAATGCCATGATTGGAATCACCGCACCATTCATGGTCATCGAAACCGACATCTCATGCAAAGGAATACCATCGAATAAGAGCTTCATATCCTCGACGGAATCGACTGCAACACCTGCTTTTCCTACATCACCGGCTACGCGTGGGTGATCAGAATCATAACCCCGATGTGTGGGTAAATCAAAGGCGACAGAAAGCCCTTTTTGTCCCGCTGCGAGATTGCGTCTATAAAAATCGTTCGACTCACGGGCTGTTGAAAATCCAGCATACTGTCGAATGGTCCATGGCCGAACCGTATACATCGTAGCGTAAGGGCCGCGGCGGAAATCAGGAATTCCGGCCTCCTGTCCCTGAAGTAGGTTTCGATCGTAGTCAGCGTAGGAGGATTTAATTTCAATTCCCTCCATCGAGATTAACGACTCGGAATGTGGTGTATGGCGTTCTGTGGTAACAGCCGGTTTGGTGAATAATCCTGGTATAGACCTAATGTACTCCTGCACAACCTGTTCGATAAACCAGGAGCCTGCAACTGGGTCTTCAACCCAATCCAGATGTGATTCTTCTTTTAATAAAAAACTGATGGCCCGAGCTGTTTGTTTGTGCAAGGAATTATTAGGATCCTCAGGCATTAGGGTAATTCCATCAGCAGTACCTAAAATACCCGCTACAGCCTGGAAAGGTGCAGCAATCATGGTACCGTGCGGTTGATAGGATGGATCCATAAAAGAAGCGCATCGGGCATGCAGAAAAAGTCTGCGATGTGGTAAATTATGTGTGGTACACAGCTGCTCCATTAGCCAGCGGCAAGCGCGTAGGCGTGTTATATTGTGAAAGAAATCAGACGAAAGATCAAGAGAAAGCGCAAAATCAGTACACCAGGATAAGTCGTTCGACTCCGACCATTTTTTCCAAGGCAAAGTCTGTGGATCGTCTGAACCCAAACGAATTCCACAAGAATAAAATTTTTCAAAATCTCTGAAGTATTGTTTGCGTTCCGCCATGAGTATTTCGCAACCCGAAAAAAGAACTCCAGTTACTTCATTAGGATTTTTCTCTTTGGAAATACGCTCAGCTAGCGTCTGAATAAGCGGAAGGGTAACCTGATCACAGTAGAAAACTGTGCAACAATACTCCATTGAAATTCCATCGAGCAGACGATTGACATCCACGGTTGATTTCAGGTTGAACAGAACACCGTTTGAACCTAATTTCAATTCTTCCAATGCACGTAAATTGGCAGATACCTCATCATCCACGAAAATCTCAGGAAGCTGATACCACCCTCCAGGACCCTGAAATGGTTTGGTAAGTTTAGATAAAGAGGAAATTTTTAGTGAAGATTCTGAAGCTGAATAATATGGAGCACTGGTGCCGGATCCTAAAGAAAAAAATAATGACTCCGGTTCTCCATTCGAGCCCATTTCTGCAGCGGCGGCTTTACGCCAGGTGGCACTGAATTGCATCTTTTCAAAATCCGCTTAAAATTGAAATTTAATTCAATTTTTTTTACCCCGAGACAAGCAAATCCCTTCTATCTGAGGCAATTTTTGTTTTTTGTTCATAGTTTTTTTTACACCTTTGTCACCCTTTTCTGAACTGTGTCGAATGAAACACGGTTGGCATGGGAATCAGGTTTTAAACACCCGCATTTTTAAGATTAATGGAAGCCGACAGCACAACGGTCTGGAACGATTGTCTCGAGATTTTAAAGCACGAGGTTGACGAGCAAAATTTCAATACCTGGTTCAAGCCTATTGTCCCACTTCGAAATGATGGTGATGTTCTTACCATTCAGGTTCCATCACAATTTTTCTATGAGTGGCTCGAGGAACATTATGTGCCTGTTCTGAAGAAAGCCGTCAACACAGTTTTAGGTCCAACCGGAAAATTGGAATATTCTGTTGTAGTGGATAGCGGCAATAAACAAAATCCGCCGCTAACGGTTAATTACCCTAATGGACTGAAAAGCAGCCGGAGTAGTTCCGGAAACGGCGAACCCTATTCACCATTTTCAAATAAGGCATTAAATCCGCAGACTATTAACAGCCGTTTAAATGCGGCATATACGTTTGAAAACTTTGTTGAAGGAGATTGCAATCGACTAGCACGATCTGCAGGACTGGCCGTATCCAAAAAACCTGGCATCACCTCATTCAATCCTTTGATGTTATACGGAGGCGTGGGTGTAGGTAAAACGCACCTGGTCCAGGCCATCGGAAATGACATTCGAAGTAAGATGCCTGAAAAGGTGGTGTTGTATGTTGATCAAAATGATTTCACCAATCAGTTCCTGAACGCGCTTCAGAATCATCAGATTCAGGATTTTCAGAATTTTTACCTTCAAGTAGATGTGCTTATTCTTGACGACGTACAGTTTTTGTCGGGTCGGGAGAAAACACAGGAAATGTTTTTCCACATATTCAATCAGCTGCATCAAACCGGCAAGCAGATTATCATGACCAGTGATTGTCCGCCGCGGGATCTGAAAGGGTTTCAGGAGCGCTTATTGAGTCGGTTTAAATGGGGATTAACGGCAGATCTGCAAGAGCCTGATTTCGAAACCAAATTGGCCATCATCCATAATAAAATGGAAAGTGATGGTATTGAAATACCAACTGAGGTTGCAGAGTACCTCGCTTACAGCGTAGATACGAACCTTAGAGATATGGAAGGCGTGCTGAATTCGTTATTGTTTCACGCCACCTTGTTGAAAAAAGACATCGACCTCGAGTTGGCGAAGGAGGTTATGAAAAACATCGTGAAGGAAATCCAGAGCGATGTGAGTGTTGACTTCATTCAAAAAACGGTAGCCGACTATTTCAAAATCGATGCCGAGGCCATGAAGAGCAAGGTGAAGAAGCGTGAGATTGTCATCCCCCGGCAGGTATCTATGTATTTCTGCAAACGCTTTACTCAGCTAACCCTTCAATTAATAGGCGAAAATTTTGGTGGCCGCGATCACAGCACGGTAATTCACGCTTTGGAGTCTGTTGAAGACATGATGAAGGTGGACCAGAATTTCAAAAATCAGGTCGACGAGCTGTATAAAAAATTAAAGAATCGGGTCGGCTCTTAAAGCCAATTCTCCTTACTGAATATAGAATTGCATCGGATACTCCTGCTTGGAGCTATTGATTCCGTAAAGAAATACCCGGCCCTTATACTTTTCAAAGAAGTCAATAACCTCCTGCGGGTCTTTTACACGCTTTCGATTGATCGAAATGATGGTATAATTTTCAGGAATGCCAATCTTTCGGAACAACCCATCACGAATGCGGAAAACCTTAACACCATAGTCCACAGCTTCCAGGTTAGCGCCCACTGCCGCATCACTGAAGATCTTGCGCTTCACTATCGAACTCTCTCCATTACGGTTTAGTAAAGTTATTTCAGCTGTCTTGGAGGCACCTTCGCGCTGATAGGTAACATTTACTTTTTCACCAGGAGAACGATAACTTAATTCCTCTTCAAAGGTACTGCGCGAATTGACCTCTGTTTGATTCAGACGCGTAATGATGTCGCCAGGTTTTAGTCCAGCCTGTTGAGCAGATCCATTCTCCGTAATGGAAGCCACCAAAACACCTTTAAATTCTTTCACATCAGTATTGAGTTTGAGCTTTTCAGCATTTCGGAAATCGTACTCAACCACTTCTGCACCAAAAAATGCCTTTTGGTGCAATCCGTATTTAATAAGATCATTAACCACCTTTTTCACAATATCCACCGGAACAGCAAAAGCATATCCAGTGTAGCTACCCGTCCGGGAAAGTATTGCGGTGTTGATGCCTACCAATTCTCCATTCTTATTGACCAGTGCACCACCGCTATTTCCCGGATTGATCGCAGCATCTGTTTGAATGAAGGATTCAATTGGAAACTTATCGGCCACTACATTAATGCTTCTTCCCTTGGCACTGACAATTCCTACCGTAACCGTAGAGGTTAGCGAAAATGGATTTCCCACAGCCACCACCCACTCGCCTACTCCTAATGTAGAGGACTGTCCAAGATTGATGGCCGGTAACCCCGTTTCTTTAATTTTCAATACAGCCAGATCCGTCGATGGATCGGTACCCACAAGTTCAGCTGCGTAAACTTTTTTGTTGTACAGCACTTCGATACGCTCAGCCGTTTCCACCACGTGATTATTGGTAACAATGTATCCATCCGCAGTAAAAATTACGCCAGAGCCTGAGGATACTTGCATTTGCTTTTCGCCACTGCTTCCAAACAACATATCGTAAATGGTATACGATACCCCACTTTGGGAAATGCTGTTGATGTAAACCACGCTTGGGATTGTTCTGGATGCAGCGGCCGTAAAGTCCACTTTATCCATCGAAGCATTTGGTGCAGAAATAACCACATTTGGCTGATAAACAGGACCAGTGTCGAGATTAACCAAGCTCGTTTCTTCTGTTTTTGGTTCAGATTGACTGGAAGAATAGACCCAGGCACCGGCCAAACCGGCCAAAAATGCGACTACAACAGTTTGAACAATTCTCAGCATACGCTACATTTTAACGGTAGGAAGGACATCAAAAATCGCCCCATTTGCAAAAAAATGAAATTATGACAGCCCGTTTAACGGAAATAACCGGCTTTGGGATTTCAGGCTCCGCCGGGGAGGATTAACTTTGTTTCCCCATGGGAATCCGATCCGTTCTAGCCAGGCCGTTGGCCTCTTTAATTGCCAGAGAAACGGCAGCCTGGGTCCGGCAGCCGGAAAAGTTCCAAGCACAAATCTTACTCCGGAATTTAAAGGCTGCCCAAAACACGCGCTTTGGAATGGAGCATGGGTTTGCCGATATACGTTCTGTAGATGATTTCAAACGGCAGGTACCCGTTAAAGATTATGAGCAATTGAAACCCTGGTTTGATTCAATTTTTCAGGGTGAGCCTGATGTTTTATGGCCCGGCAAGCCGGCCTATTTGGCAAAAACATCAGGAACGACATCAGGAACCAAATACATTCCCATCACACGGGAGTCGATGCCCAATCACATCAACAGCGCACGCAATGCCTTGTTGAGTTATGTTCATCAGACAGGAAAATCTTCTTTTCTGGATGGTAGTCTTATTTTTTTAAGCGGCAGTCCAGCACTCGATTCCGTTGCCGGCATACCCACTGGACGATTATCTGGAATTGTCAACCACCATGTACCCGGTTACCTGCGATCCAATCAAAAGCCTTCCTACCAGACCAACATTATTGAGGATTGGGAAGACAAACTGGAACGCATCATCGACGAAACCATTGATGCCCGCATGACCCTCATCAGCGGCATACCACCTTGGGTGCAGATGTACTTCGATCGTATTCAGGCTCGGACAGGAAAAAAAATAAAGGACGTGTTCCCGGATTTTTCTGTTTTCGTTTATGGGGGTGTAAACTTTAGTCCTTACCGAGCCAAGTTGGAGGAGTCTATAGGTAAAAAAATTGACTCTATAGAATTGTACCCGGCGTCAGAAGGCTTCATTGCTTATCAGGATAATCAGCATGAAGAAGGTATGCTTCTTTTATGCAACTCAGGAATTTATTTTGAGTTTATACCTGCTGAAGAATTCTTTACTGAAAATCCCAGACGACTGAGTATCGGAGAAGTGGAATTGGGAAAAAATTATGCGGTCATTATTAATAACAATGCAGGACTATGGGGATATTCCATTGGCGATACGGTGAAGTTTGTATCCAAAAATCCTTACCGTCTGTTGGTTACCGGAAGAATCAAACATTTTATATCGGCTTTTGGCGAGCATGTAATTGGTGAAGAAGTGGAGAAGGCCATGCAACGGGCCTGCCAGAGATATCCAGATACAGCTATAGCAGAGTTTACTGTAGCACCGCAGGTGACTCCAAAGGATGGATTACCTCACCATGAATGGTTTATTTCGTTCACCCATCCACCTGCCGATCTGGAAGGTTTCAGATTGGAGCTAGATCAGGCCATGCGTGAACTCAACGTTTATTACGACGATTTAATTACTGGAAATATTTTACAAAAACTACGCATCACCTGCCTGCAAGCAGACGCCTTTATTCAATACATGAAGTCACAAGGTAAGCTAGGTGGTCAAAACAAGGTTCCGCGCTTATCCAATGATCGAAAAATTGCCGATGCACTGAGCCGTTTCACCCTCTAACCTTAGACATTAAAAAATGAAGGCCACTAAAAAACATATTGCCATTCTCGGCTCAACCGGTTCCATCGGAACACAGGCATTGGAAGTGATTCGGGAACACCGGGATCAGTTTGAAGTCGAAGTCATCACGGCCAAAAATAATCGTGAACTTTTAGTTCAGCAGGCAACGGAATTTACTCCCAATGCCGTAGTCATTGAAAATGAAGACCATTACAAATGGGTAAAGGAAGCGTTATCCGGAACACCTATTAAGGTTTATGCCGGAGCTGAAGCCCTTGTCTCTGTAATGGAAATGGAAACAATTGATCTGGTACTTACTGCTTTGGTGGGTTTCTCCGGTTTGCGTCCTACCCTTCGGGCTATTGAATACGGAAAAAATATTGCGCTGGCCAATAAAGAAACTCTTGTTGTCGGCGGTGCATTGGTTACAGCATTGGCGCAGTCCAAGGGGGTCAATATTTATCCGGTAGATTCCGAGCATTCTGCAATTTTTCAATGCCTCGCCGGTGAATTTCACAATCCGGTAGAAAAGATCATTTTGACGGCTTCCGGCGGTCCTTTTCGTGGTAAGAAAAGTGAAGAGCTCGCTCACGTTACTAAGGACCAGGCACTGAAGCATCCCAATTGGACGATGGGTGCCAAAGTGACTATCGACTCTGCTTCATTAATGAATAAAGGATTGGAAGTAATTGAAGCCAAATGGCTCTTCGATCTTAATGCCGATCAAATCGATGTCGTGGTGCATCCACAATCGATTATTCACTCGATGATTCAGTTTACCGATGGATCCATTAAAGCACAGATGGGTTTGCCCGATATGCGGTTACCCATACAATACGCGTTGGGCTATCCCAATCGACTTGGTTCGGGCTTTCCGCGATTTGATTTCAAGGCCTATCCCGCACTTACCTTTGACGAACCGGATCTGAAAACTTTTCGCAATCTTGCGCTCGCTTTTAAAGCACTCCGGAAGGGTGGCAATAGTCCCTGTGTATTAAATGCTGCCAACGAGATTGCGGTAGAGCGATTTTTAGAAAATAAAGTAGCCTTTCTGAAAATGCCTGATCTGGTTGAACAATGTATGGAAGAGATCCCCTTCAACGGGAACCCTACTCTTGAAGAATACGTTGAAACGGACCGAAGGGCACGAGAGCTGGCTGATGAACTTTTAAAAAAATAACGCACCGAGATTTTAGCTATTATGAACGGATTAACCATGACTGCTCAGCTATTGCTGAGTCTTTCCATTCTCATTGTTGTACACGAAGGAGGCCACTTTCTAGCTGCCCGGATGTTCAAGATTCGTGTTGAGAAATTTTATCTCTTTTTTGACTTTTTATTTCCGCTAGCCAACGTACTCAACTTTTCCATAGTTAAGTTCAAAAAAGGTGATACGGAGTATGGACTGGGTTGGTTCCCGCTCGGTGGCTATGTAAAAATTGCCGGTATGGTAGATGAGAGCATGGATAAAGACCAAATGAAATCAGAACCGCAGCCCTGGGAATTCCGAACCAAACCAGCCTGGCAACGAATGATTGTAATGCTAG
>Ga0315902_10013949_pt1 | contig 10360 bp, 6 predicted proteins | sample LakEriMetagenome_9_FD_203523 | JGI IMG/M metagenome (GOLD analysis project Ga0315902, IMG submission 203523) | Freshwater fungal communities from buoy surface, Lake Erie, Ohio, United States - Buoy 12 MA117 | ecosystem: Environmental > Aquatic > Freshwater > Lake > Lake biofilm | place: USA...
ACTTCTTCCAGGAGCGTATTCTGCCGCCGTTGATGAACCAGTACGAAAAACTGTTGCGTTGGGTATTGCAGGGTTGGCGTCCGGTAACGATGTTCGTTTCTTTGTTTCTGTTATTCCTGGTGAGTGTTGCCTTATTGGTGATCAGTGTCATGAGTGGCCGTAATGCCACTACCTTCTTCCCCAGTGGTGATCCGAATTTTATTTATGTGTATCTGAAGATGCCGGTGGGTACTGATGTGAAATACACCGATTCTGTTACAAGAATGCTGGAGCAGAAGGTGTATAAAATTCTGGAGAAAGAAAAACCGGGTGAGCCGGGCTCCATCGTGGAAAGCATCATTACCAATGTGGCGGTGAGTGCCAATAACCCGAGAGACAATAACCGCAGTACGCAACCGAACCTCGGTCGTATCCAGGTGTCTTTTGTGGAGTTTGAAAAGCGGGAGGGGAAAAGTACGGCTCCTTACCTGGCCGAAATCAGGAACAAAATCAAAAATATTCCGGGCGCTGCCATCAGCGTGGAGCAGGAAGATGCCGGACCACCCACTGATCCTCCGGTAAACATAGAGGTTACCGGTGAAGATTTTACGCAAATTGCAAAAGTAGCGCTTGACCTCTATAACTACCTCGACACAAACAAGGTGGAAGGAATTGATAACCTGCAACTGGATGTGGACCTCAACAATCCTGAAATTACGGTTACAGTAGACCGTGAGCGGGCCTTGATTGAAGGAGTAAGTACCGCACAGGTGGGAATGGAAATCCGGACGGCCCTGTTCGGTAAGGAAGTAAGTAAACTGAAGCAGGGTGACGATGAATACAAAATTCAGCTGCGGTACAGCGATCTCCAGCGGAACAATATCATTGATCTCATGAATATGAAGATCACCTTCCGGGATTTCAATACCGGTCAGATCAAACAGGTGCCCATCAATGCCATTGCCCGTTTCGATTATACTAATACCAGTGGCGGTATCAAGCGCAAAAACCTGAAACGTACGATTCAGCTGCAGTCCAATGTGGCTGATCCCAGCCAAACCGCTGTCATCAATGCTGCGCTGAAAACCAAGATTGATGATTTCAAAAATAAGGTGCGCATTCCGGAGGATGTCACCATCCGCCAGAGCGGACAAAGTGAACAGGAGGCGGAAACTTCAGCATTCCTTGGCACAGCACTGCTCATTGCCATTGGATTGATCTTTATGATCCTGGTATTACAGTTCAACAGCATGAGCAAACCCTTCATCGTAATTACAGAAATCTTCTTCAGTATCATCGGGGTCATGCTGGGTTATGCCATTACCGGCAAAACAGTTGCCACTATTATGCTGGGGGTAGGTATTGTAGGACTGGCCGGTATTGTAATCAAAAACGGAATCCTGCTCATTGAATTTACCGATGAGCTGCGGAAACGGGGTTTCCGTACCCGGGAGGCCGCTATCCAGGCGGGAAAAATCCGGATCATCCCGGTTCTGCTCACGGCTCTTGCCACCATCGGTGGTTTGTTGCCGCTGGCCGTTGGTTTCAATATTGATTTTGTATCACTGTTTCAGCACCTCAACCCGCATATCTTCTTTGGAGGCGACAGTGTGGTCTTTTGGGGCCCCCTGAGCTGGACCATTATTTACGGTTTGATTTTCTCGTTTTTCCTGACCCTGATGATGGTGCCCAGTATGTATGTAATTGCCGAGCGGCTCCGCCGCCCCATGGAGCGTTTTTATGGAACGAAGTTTGTGGCTTTACTCGGGTTCCTGGGCCCCTTCTTCTTCCTGCTGGTAGGCTTTATGTACCTTGTAAGGCGTATCGAGGGTAAGCGGGTCTGGATGGGACAACCACCGGCTAAACTGCCTCTTAAAAAATAGTTTTGTATTGTTTGACTATTGATTATGGTTACAACCCTTTCCGTTCCCGGAAGGGGTTTTTTCTTCCCCCGTGTTGCAGTTCTGCTGCAACACCCGGGTTAACAAAATTGAAACAATCTGTTAGCGGCAGTCGTTTAACTTCGTAAAAAAAACACTATGGCACAGGCACATGAAATTGATTACCGCATTATTGGCGAAGAAATGCAGTATGTGGAAATTGAACTGGATCCCTCTGAAACAGCCATTGCAGAGGCCGGTAGTTTTATGCTCATGGATGATGGAGTTCAGATGCAGACCATCTTTGGCGACGGGAGTACGAACCAGGGCTCAGGGGTTCTCGGCAAACTGTTTTCTGCCGGTAAGCGACTCCTCACCGGTGAAAGCCTGTTTATGACTGCTTACACCAATATGAGCCAGGGAAAAAAGAAAGTCAGTTTTGCTTCTCCTTATCCCGGTAAAATAATTCCTCTGGATCTGCTTCGTTTAGGCGGCCCCGTTGTTTGTCAGAAAGATGCGTTTCTCTGCGCCGCCAAGGGTGTTAGCGTGGGCATTGCCCTGCAGCGGAAACTGGGTACCGGCTTATTCGGCGGTGAAGGATTTATTATGCAGAAACTGGAAGGCGATGGTCTGGCCTTTGTACATGCAGGGGGCCATGTGTTCGAACGGGAGCTGCAACCCGGTGAACTGATTAAAATTGATACCGGCTGCGTGGTGGCGTATACGCATACCGTTGATTTTGATATACAGTTTGTGGGGGGTATCAAAAACACCATATTCGGTGGGGAAGGTTTGTTTTTTGCGACGCTCCGGGGACCTGGCAAGGTGTGGATTCAGACATTGCCCGTATCCAGACTGGCCAGCCGCATTCTTTCCTATGGATCTGTTAACCGGAAGGAAGAGGGAAGCATCCTGGGTGGACTGGGTAACCTGCTGGATGGGGATGGTTTCAGGTAATGGAAGTAAAAACAGCCCCGCAGGCTATTTATCTTATAAAGAACTCCGTTTATACGGAGTTTTTTTATGGCACCAACCTGTTGGCATGCCGGCTTGCCAGCAGCCAGGACTGCTTTCTTTTCACGTACACTTCTGTATACAGCAGCGTCAACTCCATCGCCTTGCCGTCAAGAACCACCCGGAACAGTCCCTTCCCGGTTACTACGGCTGAACGGTGGTAAATCCGTACCCGGGCATCCTGAATGGTTACCTGCAGCATCACCAGTTTTCCGGAACGGATATCTTCCGTCATTTCTTTTTTGTTCTGGATCCATCCGTTGGAGTGTATGTACTGCAGCTGCTCATCCAGTACCTGGCCCAGTGAGTCGGTTTGCCGGTGAATCATCCATTGAAATTTCTGCTCGTGCAACTGCAGTACGCGGGATCCTTCTTTTGTAAGCGTGGTTGCCGTTTGTGCAAAGGACACAGCTGTTTGAACCAACAGCAAAACAATCAGTATAGGTTTCATCCTGTGAATATACCAAGAAGCAGATCGGTAGGAGCATCTGTTGTAAAAAGAAAGGGTCCTGCAAAACAAAAACCCCGCCGAAGGGGGCGGGGTAGTATTCCTTTACAGAAACAGTTACATATGCGCTTCAATTTCCCGGCACAGTGATTCGAAAATTTCCTCAATGCTTCCTTCGCCTTTCACTTCTGCAAATTTTTCAAATTGCTTGTAGTAATCGGCAACCACCGATGTTTTATTGCGGTATTCAATGATGCGGGCACGTATCACCTCTTCGTTGGTATCATCGCTCCGGCCGCTGGTTAAGCCGCGGTTGAGTAACCGCTTCACCAGCTCTTCTTCTCCCACAAGCAGCGCAATCATGGCAGAAATTTCTGTTCCTTTCAGCTTCAGTAATTTATCCAGTGCTTCTGCCTGGGCTACGGTGCGGGGAAATCCATCAAACAAAAAACCTTTGGCTTGCGGGTTGTTGTCAAGAGCAGAACTGATCATGCCAATCACCACTTCATCAGGTACCAGTTGTCCTTTGTCCATCAGCTTTTTAGCCTCCAGTCCCAGCGGCGTCTGTGCAGCAATTTCACTCCGCAGCAAATCGCCTGTACTCAGGTGCTTCAGTCCGTATTTCTTAATGAGGTTTTCAGATTGGGTGCCTTTTCCACTACCCGGAGGTCCGAACAAAATAAGGTTAAACATAAGCGGTCGTAGTCTTGTTGAGTTGTAAATATAAAAAGCAATATGTAATCTTCCTGAAATGTGAACCATGGATTATGAAAACTTGTTAATTCCTGGTGTCCTGGCCGGCAGATCCAGCGCAGATTTTGTAACTTACAAATCCACATGATGATACGGAACTCTTTGATTCTTATTATTTTGCTGCTTCAGCTATCAGTTGTTAGCTGCCAGGCACAGTCAACCAGTCAATCAAAAACGATGAACGAAGAAAAAAAGCAACCCGAAGGTAAGAACGGCAATCCCGTGTATTCCAAGACCGATACCTCCAAAGTAAAACTCAGCGAAGAGGAATGGAAGAAAATACTTTCGCCCGAAGTGTATTATATAGCACGGCAGAAAGGAACTGAGCGTCCCTGGACCAGTAAGTTTGAACATTTCAGCGAGGTGGGCACCTATTATTGTGCTGCCTGTGGCAATCCGCTGTTTCTGAGCGATACGAAATTTGACAGTGGTTGCGGCTGGCCCAGTTTTTACCAGCCGGTCAGCAAGGGCTCTATCATCTACACCCCCGATCACAGCCATGGAATGGAACGTACCGAAGTGCAGTGTGGCCGCTGCAAAGCACACCTGGGGCATGTGTTTGAAGATGGGCCTCCCCCCACGGGACTACGTTATTGCATCAACGGTGTCATTCTTGATTTTGAGAAGGCACAGCAGGCAGAGAAAAAGCATAAAGAAAACAAGCAATGATACTGAATAGGAAGCGGGCCCGGAAGGCCCGCTTTTTTTTACCGCTCATCAATTTCCTTTGGAGCAAACTTGTTAACTGCTATCTTTAATACCTTCAACCAAGCAATATGAGACAATTTTTTGTTCTGGCAGCCTTGCTGCTTACGGGTATGGTGCCAGTGTGTGCACAAACAGCCTCCTGGCTGCGTTACCCCTCTGTTTCGCCCGACGGGAAAACCATTGTTTTTACCTATAAAGGCGATTTGTATAAAGTGTCTTCAGCCGGCGGTACAGCTACCCCGCTAACCCTGCACGAAGCACATGATTTTATGCCTGTCTGGAGTAAAGACGGGAAGTCCATTGCCTTTGCCAGCGACCGTTACGGCAACTTTGATATCTATGTGATTCCTGTTGAAGGAGGCCTGGCCAAACGCATCACTTACCACTCTGCCAATGAGTATCCTTACAGCTTTACAAATGATAACAAAAATGTGGTTTTCGGAGGCTCCCGTATGGATCTGCCTTCCAACCGGCAGTATCCTGCTGCTTACATGACTGAACTTTATTCCGTATCGGTTAACGGAGGACGGGTGAACCAGTTGTTCACCACACCGGCCGAAGATGTACAGTTCAGCAGGGACGGCAGCAAGTTGATTTATCATGATAAAAAGGGCCAGGAAAACGCCTGGCGCAAGCATCATACCTCCGCTGTTGCAAGAGATATCTGGATGTATGATTTCAAAACACAAACCCATAAACAGGTTACCTCTTTTGCCGGCGAAGACCGTACGCCGGTATTCCTCCCGGGCGAAACAGCCTTCTGTTACCTGAGTGAGGAAAGTGGTTCGTTTAATGTACACCGTATGAATGTAGGCGGCGGCAAACCCGAGCAGCTTACTTCCTTCCGTAAGCATCCGGTTCGCTTCCTCACTGCCAGTAACGACGGACTGCTCTGCTTCAGTTACGACGGCGAGCTGTATACCCTGAAGCCCGGCAATGCAGCACAAAAGCTCAGCATCACGATCCTGGCCGATGCCCGCAGCACCGATCAGCAGGTGTTCCGTGTTAGTGGTGGAAGCGGTATGAGTGTGGCTTCCAATGGTAAGGAAATCGCTTTTCTGTATAAAGGCGATGTGTTTGTGACCAGTGTGGAAGGAGGAATCACCAGAAGGATTACTTATACGCCTGAAGAAGAAGTGTCTGCAAGCTTTTCTCCCGATGGTAAGTCCATCATTTATGCCAGTGAACGCAACAGCAAGTGGGGTATTTATGAATCGCGTATCGTGCGCAAGGAGGAACCTTATTTTTATGCATCTACCTTACTGAAAGAAGCAGAACTGCTGGTTAATAACAACAACAATACCCAACCGTTGTATTCCACCGACGGCAAAGAGGTGGCTTACATTGAAAACCGGAACCTGTTGCGGGTGTACAACCTGGCTTCTAAGCAAAGCCGTACCCTGCTCACCGGTGATCAGTTGTTTCCCAACGGTGAAAATGATCAGTATTTCCAATGGAGTCCCGACAGCAAATGGCTCCTCTTTAATTACGATGTGCCCGGCAATGCTGCCAGCGAAGTGGGCGTAGTGAGTGCCGATGGAAAGAAAGTGGAGAATCTTACACTCAGCGGTTATAACGACGGCCGTGCCAAATGGATCCTCGGCGGTAAAGCCATGATCTGGTTCAGCAACCGCGATGGTTTGCGTGCGGCAGCCATGAGCGGCGGTGCACAAAGCGACGTATATGCCATGTTCTTCACGCAGGATGCGTTTGACCAGTTCAAGCTGAGCAAGGAAGATGCGGCTTTGCGGAAAGAGCTGGAAGAAAATAAGGCAAAAGCCGATACTTCCAAAAAGAAAGCTACGGCAAAGGATTCAGTCGTCATTGAATGGGAGGGACTGGTTGACCGCAAGGCAAAACTTACCATTCATTCCTCAGCGCTGGGCGATGCGTTAGTGAGCAAAGATGGCGAAACACTCTACTACCTGGCCCGTTTTGAACGGGGGTATAATCTCTGGTCCACCAACCTGCGCACAAAGGAAACAAAGATGGTGGTTCCCCTAAATGCCGGTTTTGCCACCATGGCCTGGGATAAAGAGCAGAAATCGATATTCCTGAACAGCAATATGGGTATGATGAAAATTGATCCGGCCAGTGGAAAGCAGGACCGTATTGCCATCAACGGGGAAATGATTGTGGATACCTATAAAGAGCGGTTGTTCCTGTTTGATCATGTTTGGCGGCGCACTAAAAACACATTCTATACGCAATCCTTCCACGGTATTGACTGGGACAGCTATAAACCCGATTACGAAAAGTACCTGCCGCATATCGGCAACAATTACGAACTGAGCGAACTGCTGAGCGAACTGCTGGGTGAGCTGAATGTCAGCCACAGCGGAAGCGGGTTTTTCAACATGAACCCCAACGGAGATGCCACTGCTGCTCTCGGCATTTTTTATGATTACAACCATAAAGGAAATGGTGTGAAAATTCTTGAAGTGATCAAGGGAGGACCGCTCGATAAAGCCGGTTTTAATATACAGCCCGGAGCAGTAATTGAAAGCATTGACGGAGAGTTAATCACTTCTGCGAAAGACGTGGCCGAATACCTGAACCGCAAGGCGGGGCAGAACACATTAGTAGTGGTGGTGGAAAACGGTGTAAAACGGGAATTAACCGTAAAGCCGGTAACGTTGGGTGAAGAAAACCGCCTCCTCTACATGCGCTGGGTAAAACGTAATGCCGATGAAGTGGATCGTATAAGCAATGGTCAGCTCGGTTATGTACACATTCCCGGCATGAACGATGGAGCCTACCGCACCACGTATGAAGAGATAATGGGTAAATACTTTGGTAAAAAAGGTATTGTGGTGGATACCCGTAATAACGGCGGCGGCGACCTGGTGGCCGACCTGGAAATGTTCCTCAGCGGCAAAAAGTTTATGGACTATGGAACCGACAAGCGGCTGAATGGCTATGAGCCCAACTTCCGGTGGACCAAGCCCAGCATTTCACTGGTAAATGAAGCCAACTACAGTGACGGTCACTGTTATGCGTATACCGTGAAGCAAAGCGGCATTGGCAAACTGGTGGGTATGCCCGTACCCGGTACCTGTACGTTTGGTGGCTGGGAAGCTTTAATGGATAGCGGCATCCGCTGGGGCGTTCCTGCTGTAGGTTGTAAGGATGTAAATGGTAAGTACCTGGAAAACTCTCCTACGGCTCCCGACATTCAGGTGCGGAACGAGCAGGAGAAAGTGAGTACCGGTGTTGACCAGCAGCTGGAAATAGCCGTGAAAGAATTGCTGAAAGAAGTGAAGTGATGCGTCGCTTCCTGTTGTAATAAGAAAGCCGCTGCAAACGCAGCGGCTTTTATTTTTAAAGAGGTATTTCTTATCCCATTTGTGTACTCATCTGCTTGGCAGCACGTTTCCGGTCTTCTTCGTTCAGCAGTACTTTACGCATGCGTATGAAGTTGGGTGTTACCTCAATACATTCATCAAATTCGATGTATTCCATACATTCTTCGAGCGTCATGAGTGTTTTGGGGGCAATATTCGTGGCCGCATCACTACCGCTGGCACGCATATTGGTGAGTTTTTTCCCTTCAATAATATTCACCACCAGGTCGCCGGGTTTAATGTGCTCGGCAATGATTTGTCCCATATACACCTCTTCTCCCGGATCAATAAAGAACGTACCGCGGTCCTGCAGCTTGTCGATGGAGTAGCCGGTGGCTGTTCCTCCCTGCTTCGCCAATAATACTCCGTTATTACGACCGGGTATCTGTCCTTTCCAGGGTTTGTATTCACTGAAGCGGTGCGCCATTACGGCTTCACCGGTAGTGGCGGTGAGCATTTGTGTACGTAATCCAATCAAACCACGGGAGGGAATTTCAAATTCCAGGTGCTGCATTTCGCCTTTGGTTTCCATCACCAGCATTTCTCCTTTACGGCGGGTAACGAGGTCGATCACTTTACTGGCAAATTCCTGGGGCACATCCACGACCAGCGTTTCATACGGTTCGTATTTTTTACCATCCACCATTTTGGTGATTACCTGGGGTTGGCCCACGGTGAGTTCATATCCTTCCCGGCGCATGGTTTCAATCAATACACCCAGGTGCAGGATACCGCGGCCGTAAACAATGAAGCTTTCACCACCCGGACTGTCTTCCACCCGCAGTGCCAGGTTTTTTTCTGTTTCTTTCATCAGGCGGTCACGCAGGTGACGGCTGGTTACAAATTTTCCGTCCTTTCCGTAGAAGGGCGAGTTGTTGATGCTGAACAGCATGTTCATTGTGGGTTCATCCACGCTGATGACCGGCAGTGCTTCGGGGTTTTCTGCATCGGCAATGGTATCGCCGATGTTGAAATCTTCCAGTCCCACCACTGCACATAAATCGCCGGCAAGCACTTCCGATACTTTTTTCTTACCCATGCCTTCAAATACATACAGCTCACGCACTTTCGATTTTACATGACTGCCATCGGTTTGCACCAATGTGATTTGTTGTCCTTCTTTAATACTGCCACGGCTTACTTTACCAATGGCAATACGGCCGAGGAACGAAGAGTAATCAAGTGATGTGATCTGCATCTGCAGGTTTCCGGCGCTTACACGCGGAGGATGTACGTGCTTGATGATGCCATCAAGCAGGGGGGTGATATTGTCAATAGGAGTGAGCGAGTCGTTAAACCAGCCGTTTTTACCGCTGCCGTAGTAAGTGGGGAAGTCGAGTTGCTCCTCTGTGGCATCGAGGTTAAAAAACAGGTCAAACACGGCATCATGCACTTCCTCGGGCCGGCAGTTGGGCTTGTCTACCTTGTTGATCACCACAATGGGCTTCAGGTTCAGGTGCAGGGCTTTCTGCAGTACAAAACGGGTCTGGGGCATGGGACCTTCAAAGGCATCCACCAGCAGGATCACGCCATCAGCCATTTTCAGTACCCGCTCCACTTCGCCTCCGAAATCGGCGTGGCCGGGGGTGTCAATCACATTAATTTTTACACCATTGTATACTACAGCGGCATTCTTGGAAAAAATGGTGATGCCCCGTTCCCGCTCCAGGTCGTTGCTGTCCATGATCAGGTCCCCGGTTTCCTGGTTGTCGCGGAACACCTTGGTGGCATGTAAAATTTTATCAACCAGGGTGGTTTTACCGTGGTCAACGTGCGCAATAATGGCTATGTTTCTGATATTCATGTGCTTGAGCTTTAGCCGATTAGCTGTAGCAGCCGGCTTTTTTGAGGCCGCAAAGGTACACCTTTCAGGCGGGGTGGCAAGGGAAACGCGTGAATATATTATTAACTGATGTAAAGGGAAAAACAGGGCTTTTACTGCCGAATGGGTTGAAAATTTCTTCTTTGCACTGCAACCAATATCGAAACGGAACCGTCATGTTAATATAAATGCGGCCATGATAATCATTGTCAGGCGCTGCTGATTAAAATTCCGGACCCATTTAAATAACGCTTATGTCTACTGGAAGCAAACCCTACTCTGTTGCCCTGATCGATAAACTGGTCAATGGATGTATCAATTTCGTTTTTTATTACCGGCTTGCTTTTGTATTCACTGGTACAGTTATCCTGGCCGTCATTTCATACAATGTTTGGAACCATTCGGATGATGC
>Ga0315902_10013952_pt1 | contig 10359 bp, 8 predicted proteins | sample LakEriMetagenome_9_FD_203523 | JGI IMG/M metagenome (GOLD analysis project Ga0315902, IMG submission 203523) | Freshwater fungal communities from buoy surface, Lake Erie, Ohio, United States - Buoy 12 MA117 | ecosystem: Environmental > Aquatic > Freshwater > Lake > Lake biofilm | place: USA...
TTGCGTCGAGCGCAGGCCTGCGCCCTCCAGCGGGCCGGCCAGGGTGCCCTGGTGCGCCTTGGGTTCGTACGGTCCTGAATGGCACAACAGGCAAAGACCCACTTGGCGTGACCCCACGATCGCCCGTCCCCGCTCAGCGTTACCCGGTTCGTTGCTCAGAGGCGTGCTGCCACCGTCGCTTGAGCCCTTGGGCGCCGCATCGCCCGCTGCTAATGCGGCGTCAGCCCTGGCCGGGGGCGAGCCTGCGACGACAGGCCCCCATGCACAGGCCATCAACATCACCAGACAGCCCCCGAAGACAAGCGCCCGATCACCCGCCATGACTTCAGCCGTGGCGCTTCAGGCGCGACGCAGATCAACCTTGGCCAGCGGCAACTGACGGATTCGCTTGCCGGTTGCCGCAAAGACCGCATTGAGAACGGCAGGCGCTGCTACGGCAATGGTGGGCTCGCCGACACCTCCCCAGAAACCGCCCGATGGCATGACGATGGTCTCGACCCTCGGCATGTCGGCCATGCGAACCACCTCATAGGTGTTGAAGTTTTCCTGCTCGATGCGTCCGTCCTTGACCGAGCATTCGCCATAGAGTGCTGCTGAAAGCCCGTAGGCAAACGAACCCTCGACCTGTGCCTGGATCTGCTGCGGGTTGACTGCATGGCCGGGATCGGTCGCAGCCACGATGCGATGCACCTTGAGCTTGCCGTCCTTGTTAACCGAAACCTCGGCCACTGCGGCGGTGTAGCTGCCAAAACCCATGTGCTGCGCCATGCCCCGGAATACGCCCTGCGCAGCCGGTTTGCCCCAACCGGCGCGCGCGGCAGCCGCCTCGAGTACGGCCAGGTGTTTGGGATGCTTGGACATCAGCCGGCGGCGGTACTCCAGCGGATCGACCCCGGCGGCGTGGGCCAGTTCATCGATGAAGCATTCGAGGTAGATGGCATTCTGATTGTGGTTCACGCCCCGCCAGAACCCGGGCGGGACATGCGGATTGCGCATCGCATGATCGACCAGCAGGTTTGCAAAGCCATAACCGATCGCACCGTCGCCGGAGGGTGTCAGGCCCTGGAAGGCCACCATGTCCGCACCGTTACGCAGGTTCTGCGGCGCGACCGAGGCAAGGATCGATTGCCCCGACAGGCGCATGTGCAGACCCACGACATTGCCCTGTGCGTCCAGACCCGCGCGCATTTTCGCCTGAGTGACCGGGTGGAATCGGCCATGCAGCATGTCCTCCTCGCGGGTCCACAGCAGCTTGACCGGCGTTCCGGGCAGGGTCTTGGCGATCGCAACAACCTGAGGGATCCAGTCCTGAAAACCCCGCCGACCGAAGCCGCCACCCAGATGGATCTTGTAGACCTCGCACTGCGCAATCGGCAAGCCTGATGCCGCCGCGGTGGCTGCCAGCGACGCCTCGCCGTTCTGGGTGGGCGTCCAGACCTCGCAACGCTCGGGAGTCCAGCGCGCCGTAGCGTTCATGGGCTCCATGCAGGCATGGTTCTGATACGGATAGCCATACACCGCTTCAACCTGACGGGCAGCACCGCGGATCGCAGCGGGTGCGTCGCCGGACTGGTTGCCGACGAAGGCCTCCGGGGCATCGAGCCCGGCGCGCAGTGTCTGGGCGATGGCCTCACTGTTGACCTTTGCATGGGGGCCGTTGTCCCAGGTAATCGGCAGGGCGTCGAGGGCAGTCTTGGCCTGCCACCAGGTATCGGCCACCACGGCAACGGCACTGCTGCCGACCTGCACAACCTTGCGCACACCGGCCATGCTCTGGACTTTGGCCGCATCAAAAGACATCACCTTGCCGCCAAAGACCGGGCAATCCTTGATGGCCGCATTGAGCATGCCCGGCAATTTGAGATCGGCGCCATAGATCTGGCGACCGTTGACCTTGTCAGCGGTGTCGAGCCTGGGCAGGGGCTTGCCGGCAATCTTCCAGGTCTTGGGATCCTTGAGCGGGGGATTCTCGGGAACCGCGATCGCTGCTGCCGCGCTGGCCACCTGACCATAGGTCAGACGTCTGCCCGATGGGGTATGTGTGATGACGCTGTCAGCGGCCACGCATTGCTCAACCGGTACCGACCATTGGTTGGCTGCGGCCTGCACCAGCATCATGCGTGCAGCGGCGCCCCCCTTGCGCACATAGTCCTGAGACTCGCGGATGCCGCGACTGCCTCCGGTCGAGAAATTGCCCCAGATCCGCTTGCGGGCCAGATTCTGTCCGGGTGTTGGGTATTCGGTCGTGACGCGCGACCAGGCGCACTCGAGCTCTTCGGCCACCAGCTGAGCGAGCCCGGTCAGGGTGCCCTGCCCCATCTCCGAACGTGCGATCCGGATCACCACCGTATCGTCTGGCTTGATCACCACCCAGGCATTGACCTCAGGTGCGCTGCCGCCCGCTTGCGCGCCGGCAGGCAGATGCCAGCCCAGCGCGAGGCCCCCGGATGCCAGGGCCGAACTCAGAACAAACTGCCGACGGCCTGGCTTTTGAGGGGTCTTCTGTGCAGGGCTGTGTGCCAGTGGGGTCACCGTCTGCAGGCCAAACCCCGGATCGTCATTGCGATTCATTGCAGTCTCCTGGAGATGCAGTGGGCCTTAGCCCTGTTTGGCTGGGGGATTGCCGGCGGCGACATGGATGGCCGCCCGGACCCTGTTGTAGGTTCCACAGCGGCAGATGTTGGTCATGGCTTCGTCGATATCGGCATCCGTGGGCTTGGGCTTGTCCTTGAGCAGAGCCGCAGCAGCCATGATCATTCCGGACTGACAGTAGCCGCATTGCGGCACATCCAGCGCCAGCCAGGCCTTTTGCACCGGATGGCTCGAATCGCCCGACAGGCCCTCGATGGTGGTGATCTTCTGGTTGGGCTGCACGGCCGACAGCGGGATCACGCAACTGCGGATCGCCTGGCCATCGAGGTGTACGGTACAGGAGCCGCACTGGGCAATGCCACAGCCATATTTGGTGCCAGTCAGTCCGACATGTTCACGGATCACCCACAGCAGCGGGGTGGACGGGTCGGCATCGACCTGAACGGCTCGGCCATTGACGTTGATCGTCGGCATCACGGTCTCCAGTGGGATTGTTGATGAACATGATACTGGGCTGCGGTGTGCATGAACATCTGCAGCGCGGGATCGAAGCCGGTTTCCTGAAGAAGGATCTCGGCCACCCGGGGCGCGGCCCGCTCGGCGGCTCGCGCATCCAGAAACAGCAAGCGTGAGCGTCGGGCCAGCACATCGCCCACCTGAACCGCCCACTCCTCGCGCGCAGCGAAACGCACCATGGCTTCAGTGAGATTCTCAGCCACTTCAATGTCCGCGCCCGGGAGCTGGGCCACCTCGCCGGCTTCGCTGCCGTACAGATGCAGGCCCGGTGCCGCACTCAGCAAAACGCCCGTTTCGCAGGCGCCCACCAGTGGCAGATTCGCTGTGCGGCAGGGTCGGGCGTCGGGCAGCAGATCAGCCTCGGTGCATGCAGCCAGCACGTCTTGCGCCATCGCCCGGCAGGTGGTCCATTTGCCACCGGTGACCGTGATCAGCCCGTTCTCTGCGGTCCAGATGCTGTGCTCGCGGCTCAGTTTCCGGGTGGCTGTCCCGGGTTGGCGCTTTGCATCGACCAGAGGCCGCAGGCCAGCCCACAGGCTCAGAATGTCTTGTGTACCGACTGGCCGGTCGAAAAGCGCAGCCGCCTCCTGCCTTAGAAAGTCCAGTTCTTCTGCAAGCGGCAGGGGTTCCAGTGAAGTGTGAGGTACTGCGGTGTCGGTTGTGCCCAAAATGGTGTGGCCCAGCCAGGGCACAGCAAAAAGAACCCGTCCATCCCGGGTGCGGGGTATCAGGATGGCATGGCGTCCATCCAGCCAGTCGCCTCTGAGAACTGCATGAATCCCCTGGCTCGGACGGACCCGAGGCTCGGCCAGATGGCCTTCAGGCTGCAATCGGAGAATGTCATCCACCCAGACCCCCGTGGCATTCACGATGCACCGGGCCTGTACATCCAGCGTCTGCCCGCCAACCCTGTCTTTGAGCTGCGCGCCAACCACACGGCCCGCGCGCTCGATCAGACCCTCTACGGCGACATGGTTGATCAGCAGTGCGCCTTCTCGTGCTGCCGTTCTGGCAATCGCAATGGCCAGCCGGGCATCGTCAAACTGCCCATCGGTGTAGACCACGGCCCCCTTGAGCCCTTGTGCTCTCAGGCGCGGCGAGGCCGTCAGCGCCTCCTCCCGAGGCAGCCAGGCGGTCGACCCCAGCGAGTCCTGCCCTGCAAGCGCATCGTAAAGACGCAGTCCAGTGCCATAAAAAAGCCGCTGCGCAAGCGATTTCACGGGAATCAGGAAGGACAGTGGCTGGGCCAGGTGGGGCGCGTTGCGCAACAGCACCGTGCGCTCATGAAGCGCTTCACGCACCAGCGCAATGTTGCCCTGAGCCAGGTAGCGCACACCGCCATGCAGCAGCTTGGTCGCTCGAGAGGAGCTGCCCTGCGCAAAATCGTTCGCCTCGACCAAAGCCACCTTCAGGCCCCGGTTCGCAGCATCGAGGGCCACCGATACCCCTGTTGCGCCACCGCCAATCACCAGCAGATCAAAACGCTCACCGGCCAAACACGCCAGGATCTCGTCACGCGAGCGTTGCCCGCAACCCGCGTTCATGAAACCCGAGGTGAGGCAGCCGTCTGGGTCAATCGCGTACCTTGCGCCGGAGGGTCATGCGGGGGCCCCGCAAAGCACTGCGCCTGGCGCATCCATTCGGTCGCATGGATGCCCTCGACCTTCAGGTCGACATCACGCCAGTGACGGGTCTGCGTCACGACCTGACAGAAAGCCGTTGCGGTGCCCTCGATGCTTCCCGCTACCGCTGCATCCTGCGCTTGCCCGTAGCTCCAGACCTTGCCCGAGGGCGCAACCAGCCTGACCCACGGCATCGGCATCGGAACATCGAGCCCTCGATTGCGAAAGGTCCATCCGTAGGTATTGATGCCCAGGATCACGATATTTTCGATCCGGTCATGGTCCTGGCGCACCACGCCAAGCGCGTCATACAGTGCCTGCCCATGGGCCCAGGTCTCCATCAGACGGGCGGTCATGGATGAGCGGGCGCTCATGTCAGGACCACTCCATTTCAGGCGCTGGCGTGGGTCTGCATGCGAAAAACGCTCAGAGACGGCCTCGAAGCCGGCTCGCCAATGCTCAAGCAGACGATGCCCAGCGAGTCCCTGAAAGTGATCCGACTCATGTCCGCGCAATCCCCGCGGATGCTTGCGAATAACCCCGAGCACGGCAAGTAATCCAGCTTCATCGGTCAGTTGCTTGTCCGCCATGTTGTTCCAATAGGCCAGATGCTGGAGCACGTCATTGGCGCTCCAGCCCTTGAAAAGGCTCGGTTGACTGAAAAAAGCCTCAGGCTGGGACTCAAGCAGTGCAGCCAGTGCACGGCTTTCATCGCGAAAGTCAAAAGCCTGTTGCAGCAACGGGTTATTCATGAAAACTCCAGAATCGCCCTGTGCAAGGCATCGCCTCAGGGCCGCAAACCTGAATGCTACGACGAGCAGCTTTGGAACGTCGTCAGTCTCGGTATCCTTCTGCCTCGATGGCTGTCTTGCAGCGACGCATCATTTGCCTGTCATCACCTCACTCGCCTGTTCGGCCCAAGGAGCATGAATTGAAACGGTCCACTTTTTTGAAAGCGACGCTCGGCGCACTCGCCGCGGCCAGCCTGAGCCTGACATCGGCCCATGTTGCCGCGCAGGGGTTTCCGAACAAACCCATCCGCCTGGTGGTGCCCTACGCGCCGGGCGGAGCCACTGACATCATCGGGCGCGCAGCGGCGGCTGAATTGACCCGTCTGCTGGGCCAACCCGTCAATGTGGACAACCGGCCTGGCGCTGGAGGCAACCTGGGCGCCGAATTGGTAGCGCGCGCAGCACCCGATGGCCACACGCTGCTGGTGTCTGCAAGCAGCCTGCACGGCATCACGCCCTTTTTGTACAGCAAACTCAACTACGACCCCAACAAGGACCTCAAACCGGTCATCGTGCTGGGTGCCTTTGCCAATGTGCTGGTGGTCAATCAGAACGTGAAGGCCAACTCGGTTTCGGAACTGATCAGTGAGATCAAGGCCAATCCGGGCAAGTTCTCCTACGCATCGAGTGGCAGCGGCTCAACCATTCACCTGTCGGGCGAGATGTTCAAATCGCTGACGGGCGTGGACATGCCCCATGTGCCCTACAAGGGCAGTGGCCCTGCACTGACCGACCTGATGGGCGGCCAGGTCCAGATCATGTTCGACAACATTCCGTCGGCCATCGTGCATATCCGCTCGGGCAAGCTCAAGGCGCTGGCCACCACCGGCGAGACCCGTTCCAAGACCCTCCCCGATCTGCCCACCATGCGCGAAGCGGGTCTGAAGGACTACGTCTCCACGGCCTGGTTTGGCATCGTTGCACCGGCCGGAACCCCTGCCGACATTGTGGCCAAGCTCAATGCCGAAGGTCAGAAAGCCGTGGTTTCGCCTGAATTCGTCAAGAAAATGAACGAGTTCGGCTATGACGTGGTCGGTGGTACGCCCGAAAAGATGGCGTCCATGATCCAGGATGAACTCCGCCGCTGGGGCCCGCTGGTCAAGGCTTCGGGCGCCAAGGTCGACTGACCGACTCCGTCAGGTCGCTCAGCCGGCATCAGCGGTGCGGCTGACTGAGCGGTCTGGCAGTTGAGCGCGATCTGCCCTCAGCCGCTGGATCAGGCCCGTCCTTGCGACGGGCCTGAATGAAAGCGATTCGTACATGCTAAAAGCGATCAGTTCTTGCGAGCGCGCTGGTTGAAGCGCTCGACAGCCTGCCTGAACCCGTCACTCTGAACCGCGAGTTGCTGGGTGCGGTTCTCCAGTTGAAGCGCAGCGTCCAGACTCGGCGCATCGACATTCAGATCGAGCACTTCCTTGGTCATGCGAAGGCCGAAGGGGGTCTTGCCCAGCATCACCTCGGCCACTTCGAGCGCAGCGGCCACCGATTGACCGTCATCGACCACCCGCGAGACCAGGCCGATTCGTTCGGCCTCTTCGGCCCCAACCTCGCGCCCGGTATACAGAATGTCTGCAGCCCTCGAAACACCGACCAACCGGGGCAGCAGGTAGGTGCTGCCAATCTCGCCGGCCGACAGTCCGATGTTGATGAAAGAGGCCACGAAGCGCGCCGATCGCGCAGCGATGCGAATATCGGCAGCCAGCGAAAAACAGAATCCGCCGCCTGCGGCTACACCATTGACGGCGGCGATGACCGGCTGAGGGATGCGCCGCAGCCCCAGGATCAGTCGGGCGAGCCGTTGCTGGGTGGCCATCCCCTGCTCCACCCCCATGCGCTGACCGCCATGCCGTTCGCGGGCCTCCTTGAGGTCTGTGCCTGAGCAAAAGCCCGGACCGGCTCCGGTCAGGATCAACACCCGAGCATCGGACTCTTCCTGGAGCCAGTGCAGCACCTCACCGAATTCGCGCAGCAATTGCACGCTGATGGCGTTCAGTCGGTCAGGCCGGTTCAGGGTCAGCAAGGCCACGCCCTCTCGCGGGGTCGTGACGCTCAGAGTTTCAGTGACGGGTGGGTTCATCGCTCAGACCGTGTCGGGTAGGTTCATTGCCTGGATCGTCCGGATGGTGATCGGACCGTTGGGGTTTGGTCGCGCGGTGTCACAGCAGTCGCCTGTCGCGCGATGTAACGCAGTCGTTTACCGCGCGGTGTAGCCGCCGTCGTCCACGTAATAGGCGCCTGTGATGAAGGACGCGGCCGGACTGCTCAAAAAGAGCGCCAGATGGGCGATTTCCTCGGGTTGTCCGAGCCGACCAATGGGATGGCTGGCGATCAGCATGTCGCGGGATGCACCCTGCGAGCGGATGGGCGCGGTCATGGCGGTTTCGATGAAGCCCGGGCCGATGGCATTGACCCGAATGCCGCGTGCCGAATACTCGAGCGCAGCAACGCGGGTGAGCCCCACCACGGCGTGCTTGGAAGCGGTGTAGGCCGCCGAATGCGCAAATCCCACGCTGCCCAGAATGGAGGCAATGTTCACGATGGAGCCCCCACCGCCTTCGAGCATCATCGGGATCTGGGCCTGCATGCAATGAAACACGCCGTCGAGGTTCACCGCCAGAACGCGACGCCAGGTCTCGGGCAGAACATCGGCTGTGGCCCGGCGAATGCCGCTGCCGTCGGCCCCCGAAATACCGGCATTGTTGATCGCGATATCCAGTCGGCCAAACCGGGCACGGGTGGCCTGCACCATGGCCTGAACGGAGGCGGGATCGGCAACATCCACAGCTACAAAACCCGCCTGCGCACCTTCGGCGATGAGGCGTTGCGCTTGATCGGCCCCCTCACTGTCTGGCAGGTCCGCCAGCATGACCCGCGCACCACAGGCTGCCATGGCGCGCGCTGTGGCCAGGCCGATTCCGGCGGCAGCGCCCGTGATCAGGGCAACCTTGCCCGCCAGGGCGTTGGGCGAGAAAACAGCGGCTGCATTGTCGGATGGACCGGATGCAGGGGTAAGCGTGGATGTCATACAGATCTCCGGAAGGGATGAACGGTGAGCAGGTTCAGGCGTGGCAATCAGGCATGCGATCGGGATCGCAGCGACACAATGGAGTGCATCGCCAGCGAAGCGAGTGTGGTGCAGAGCACGCCCACCACGGGCACGACGATGGCGGCTTTCACGCCCCATTGAGCGGCCGCCGCGCCGGTGATCAGGGCGCCGATCGGGCCGCCACCCACGGTGGCAAACGAAAACGCAGCCATCACCCGGGCCTGATGCGAGGCGGGCGCCTGCTCCTGCATGATGGTCCGGCTCATGGTCATCGCAAAGCCGCCGCCCATGCCCCAGCAGAAGATGCAGGCCGTGAAGGCCCATTGCGAAATCCCGAAGGCGATCGGTGTGAGAACGGCAATCCCCAGAAACTGGGAAAAAACCAGAACGGCTCCGGGCCGGCGCGCGCCGCCCAGACGCATCATTCCGAAGATCGCGGTCAGAGTGCCCAGACCGAAGGCAATGAAGGTGTTGGACAGGTCTTGTGCCCCGCCGTCATAGAGATCCCGCACGGCAAGCGGCATCAGGACCAGGAACATGCCACCAAAGAAAACCCCCATGCCGATGGTGATCACATACGTGGCCCGAAGCACCGGGTTGGTGGCGATCAGGCGTCCACCGTCGGTGAGCTCGCGCCAAAGCCCCAGGCGCTCAGGCGAGGTGGCGTTAGGGGTGGTGTTAGGGGTTGCGTTCGGGGTGGCGTTCGGGGTGGCGTTCAGTGTTCCTGCGTTTGTTGCAGGCACCGCCGTCGTGGCCTTCGGGCTTGAGGGCGACCCCGCTCTCACGGGCAAGTGCCGCACCACCCAGACCCCGACCAGAAGCAAGGCGGCCTGGATCAGCAGCAACCGGTCGACCCCCCATTGCGCTGCACGACCGGCGAGCACCTGACCCGCCATCTGAGCCGCAAACTGTGTGCCCATGGCCAGCGCCACCATGCGCTGGATATTCACGCCCGAGACCCGCTTGAGCAGGCCATCACGGGCTGGCATCACAAACGCAGCCAGCAAGCCCCAGGTGGCGGCGTATACCAGGATCAGCGCTTCATTCACACGGCCCTGCATCAGCACGACAGCCACCAGCAGCGGCATGATCAACGCCAGAGCCTGCAGCAAGGTCAGGAGCCTGCGCGCATCCTGGCGATCCGCCACATAACCACCGAGCATCAGAAAGAGCAGCATGGGCGCCTGGCTCACCATCTGCGTGATGCCGAAGCTGCCCGCGCTCTGGCGCAGCTCGATCGCCATCAGATAGGGCACCAGAACGGTCTGGATGCCATGGGGCGCCATCCAGAAGGCCACGCTGGCTAAAAACCAGCGCGCCTCGGGTGAGCTTCGACTCATGCGGCTTGCAGCAGGGTTCGGTCGATGCGATAGAGCTCGCTCACGTTGTCACTCAGAATGGCCTGGCGTTGTACGGGGGTCAGGCGCGCGGCCTGCTCGGCCAGCATCTGCTGCGACCAGGGCCAGGTGGAGTCGGAATGCGGGAAGTCATTGGCCCACATCAGCCGCTTGTAGTTCATCTGATCGACCGACCGGAAGGCCACCCAGTCATCCTGAAAGGTGGTGTAGATATGCTCAGCGAAATATTCGCTAGGCAGCCGCGAGAGCTTGATGCCTGGCGCCAGCCAGTTGCGATGCCGCTTGTAGGCATGATCCATGCGGTACATGTAGTGCGGCACCCAGCCCGCATCGGCCTCCACGCACACGATGCGCAGCGCCGGAAATCGCTCGAAAACGCCGCCAAAGATCAGCGTGCCCATGATGTCCTGATTGCCCCGGATGATCGACAGGAA
>Ga0315902_10013954_pt1 | contig 10359 bp, 4 predicted proteins | sample LakEriMetagenome_9_FD_203523 | JGI IMG/M metagenome (GOLD analysis project Ga0315902, IMG submission 203523) | Freshwater fungal communities from buoy surface, Lake Erie, Ohio, United States - Buoy 12 MA117 | ecosystem: Environmental > Aquatic > Freshwater > Lake > Lake biofilm | place: USA...
CCTACCTTCTTGTATTAATTTTAAAAAATCCATCACACTTTTATTTGATAAATATTCTTTTGTCTCTATATTTCATCAAAGATAATATTTATTATTGTGAAACAAATAAACTAATTAATCATAATACCATGGGATGCGGATGCAAAAATAAAGGAAACGAATCACAACAGCCTACTGTTCAACAAGTACAAGCTGCACAAGCTCAAAAGCAACAAACAACTGAGAGCGTTAAAAGTGCAATCAAAAAGACTATTGAAAAGTACTACAATGTGAACAAGACAAGTAACTAATTGTCTTACATTTAACAAAATTATGAAAGGGGTAAAAATTTACCCCTTTTTTTGTATTTATATATTATGGATATTCAAGAGTTAATTGAAATGTTTAATGAAGGAGATACTGATTTCATCAAGTATGTTAATGACATTGAAACATTTTTTAAAATAGTCAACAAAAGAGGTCTGATGGATGAGTTAGACCCTGAGGGAAGACTTGCTGAAGATTACCAAAATGATTTATTATTATTCTATTACCAAAACAATAATGAAAAGTTTTGGGAGTATGTGTTAAAGTTTTTAGGTGATGTTGAAATCGTTGACGGTAAACCTTATATAGTACTTAATGGTATGGGTGACTTCGCAGAAATATTCTGTGATGGACGTAGGAACGATTTATCTCAAGATACCGTTGAGGCATTATTGAGTGGTGAATATGATAGTCATTCCTATGGTTGGAGTTCTTATGATTTAACCGACGATGTTTATCGTGATGTAATTGAAGAACTAACCAAAGAAAACTTATTATACCTAAAAGAATATATTATTAAATCGTTAGAAGGTAAACAAATTACCCCTTACACTGAATTACTTGAAGATTATGCAAAACAACAGGGTCATCCTGAATATGTTATTATTGACCAATCAAATATAGACCAAGTGGTTGATAATTCAGAGACCATGAACGAACTAATGGATAATGAACTTGATGAATTAAAAGGTGAGTTATACAGTATCTATGGTTCGGCTTACAATAACGCATATGAAGAAGAATTATATGAAGATGTTTGGAGTGAGTTGGAAACTTATTTTGAAAAAGGTGAGTGGATTTCAAGACCTCATACATATAAAAAAGATACTACGGTTGAAAAATACAGAGCTCCAATCCATAACTTTGAAAGTAATATTTTAGATTTTTTAAATAACGGTAAGGGTTATAGTAATTCAACATTAGAATATTGGGGGTCTTATTTATCAATACTGAAAGAGGATTTTGATTGTTTATCTGTTTATCCATCAGATTATCCTGATTCAAGAAAAGTTGATAAAAACATCAACATGTACTTTTCCGATTATATTTAATATAGAATGATTAAGTTTATAAACATATTATCAAATGTTATATCTGAACAAAAAAGATATAAGTTATCTCCTGAAGATTATACAAAATTACAGGAACTAACTGATAGGTTGTGGGCTTTACGTAGCAAAGAAATTCCAAGAAAGATTGAAGTAGACCAGATGGAATTTAAAACCGCAGATGGTAGTGATGGTAAATTCAAAGTGTTCTTAAATCCAAGGTATAAAAACTACGGTCAAATGGATTTGAAACCAAGAACAACTAGAAACCCAAAAAGGTTTGAGATGCAACTTAATCCTAAATTGTTTGGCTCTAAAAAGAATCTATTCTTAACTCTGTATCATGAGTTAATGCACTCCACAGACCCTAAATTCACAACAAGGTATAGTGAAAAATATTTTGCAGATTATGACCCAGAGGTTGACGAGAAATACTGGGGTCACGAAATTGAATTCAGAGCAGTTACAAATGAGTTTCTTGAAGGTTTAGTTAATGAGTTTAGAAGAAGAAATGATAGAGTAGTTAAAGTTGAAAATAGACAATTACTTTTAAAATCATTAAATAACATACTTAATTATTTTGCCAAAGGTGAACCATTATCGCGTTTATCTTTAGATATCATTAATAGAATAAGTGATGAAAAATTAAAAGATAATAGAATTGCAAATTTGTTGGCAAACATTTCCACTGAATATCCAGAAACAAGTGAATTCATGAATAACAAAGAACCGTATTACTTAAAACTAATTAATACAATTAAGAAATTTAATCCTAGTATGTGGCCTAGATTTTTGAAGATGTTATACGATACAGTTGATGAAATAAAAGATATAATAAATAAAGGGACTTAAATTAGTCCCTTTTCTTTTGCTTTCTGTTCAAGTAATTCTAATTTACTTTCTTTAATATTTAAAAGAACTGACTGTTCTTTAATTGCCTCAATACATAAAGCAATTACATCAGAGTATTTTACCCTATAATAAATTTCATCATTACCAAAAACAACTTCAGGTAACGTTTCTTTTAATTCTTGGGCAATAAAACCAATGTCATCCCCCATTTTATCTTTATCAGAATTAAATGGAGTGTTTTTCCAAGTATACCTAACACCTCTAATCTTTGATATCTTTTTAATTGAATCAGTAATTGGTTCAACATTTTTCTTTAATCTATAATCTGATGGGCCTGGAGGACCTGGAGCTCCTTGTGAACCTTGGATACCTGTTGGCCCTGTTGGTCCTGTTGTCCCTTGAGCTCCTGTTGGACCCACTGGACCTGGACTACCTTGAAATCCTGTAGGCCCTTTAGCTCCTTGAGCTCCTGTGGCTCCTTGAGCTCCCGTTGCACCTGTTGGTGCTGAAGGTCCTGAATATGCAGCTCCTTGAGAACCCTGAGAACCTTGGGCACCTAAAGCGCCTTGTGCCCCTGTAGAACCTTGTGCTCCTTGAGCTCCTTGGAATCCTTGGGCACCTGTCGGACCTCCTGTACCCTGAGCCCCTTGAGTTCCTGTTGGACCTTTAGGTCCTGTAGTACCTTGAGCCCCTGTACTTCCTACTGCACCTGTTGGACCTTTAGGTCCATTTGCTCCTTGAGCCCCTTGACCTCCTTGAGCCCCTGTTGCACCTGTATTACCTGTGGCACCTTGTGAACCTTGAGCTCCTTGTCCACCTTGTGAACCTTGTGAACCTTGTGCCCCCTGAGCTCCTTGGGCTCCGACTAAACCTGGACCTGCAGGAACGGTACTTTGAGCACCTTGCGCTCCTTGAGCTCCTTGCGCTCCTTGAGCTCCTTGTCCCCCAACAGCACCTGGTGACCCTGTAGCCCCCTTAGGACCTTGAGCTCCTTGTGCTCCTTGACCTCCTTGAGCACCTTGAGTACCGATAACACCTTGTGAACCTGTTGCACCTTGTGACCCTTGTCCACCCTGAGCTCCTTGTGAACCTGTCGCACCTTGTGAACCTGTTGTGCCCTGAGCTCCTTGTCCACCTTGAGCTCCTTGTCCACCTTGAGCTCCTTGAGAACCTATAATACCCTGAGAACCTTGACCTCCTTGAGCACCTTGTGTTCCAATAACACCTTGTGAACCTTGAGCACCTTGAGAACCCTGTCCTCCTTGAGAACCTGTTGCACCTTGAGCTCCTTGTCCTCCTTGTGCTCCTTTGATACCTGGCAAACCTTCAGCTCCTTTGATACCTTGAGCACCTTGAGCACCTGTTACACCTTGAGAACCTTGTCCTCCTTGTGCTCCTTGACCTCCTGTGGCTCCTTGAGAACCTTGTCCTCCTTGTGCTCCTTGACCTCCTGTGGCTCCTTGAGTACCTGTTACACCTTGAGAGCCTTGTCCTCCTTGAGCTCCTTGACCACCTTGAGCGCCTTGAGAACCAACTGCACCTTGTGAACCAACTGCACCTTGTGAACCTTGTCCACCTTGAGCACCTGTTGCTCCACCTGAACCTTGTGAACCTGTTGCCCCTTGTGAACCTTGTCCACCTTGAGCACCTTGAGTACCAACAACACCTTGTGAACCTTGAGCTCCTTGAGAACCTTGACCTCCCTGTGAACCTGTTGCTCCTACTGAACCTTGTGAACCTTGAGCTCCTTGTGAACCTTGTCCTCCTTGAGAGCCTGTTGCTCCTCCTGAACCTTGTGAACCTTGAGCACCTTGAGAACCTTGTGAACCAACAGCACCTTGAGAACCAACAACGCCTTGAGAACCCTGAGCACCTTGAGCACCCTGTGAACCAACAGCTCCTTGAGAGCCTGTATTACCTTGTGAACCTGTTGACCCTTGTGAACCTTGTCCACCTTGAGCTCCTTGTGAACCGACGGCCCCTTGTGAACCGACTGCCCCTTGTGAACCTTGCCCACCTTGAGCACCTGTTGCTCCACCTGAACCTTGTGAACCAGTTGTTCCTTGTGAACCCTGACCTCCTTGAGAACCTTGAGAACCTTGAGCCCCTTGAGGACCTGTGGCTCCTTGAGGACCTGTTATTCCTTGGGAACCTTGTACTCCTTGAGAACCTTGAGCCCCTTGAGCACCTTGTGGTCCAGTATTACCTTGTGAACCTATTGACCCTTGAGCCCCTGTTGTTCCAATATTACCTTTAGCTCCTGTTGGACCTGTAGGTTGTGGACTACCTACCCAACCAGAACTTGTTATTAAATTACCTGAATTATTGGTAAAGAAAGATACTTTTAAATTGGTGTTAACTCTATAATTTGGATAAGTATTATCCATAGATAAATAAGTTAGACCACCTATTTTAAAATTTAAAGTACCGTTATCAATTACCCATTCGGTTAATTTTGGTGTAGCATTATTATCATAAAAGTTAATTACACCATTACCAGGTATTATTTCTATATTTTCAGCCACTTATTTTATCCTTTAATTTGTTTATTCTTTCGTAAATAGAATTAATTCTATGTTGTTGTTCTTGTACACTACCAATACCTAAACTAACCATTAACCCATAGTTAACTGATTTATATCCCTCATCATCTGTAAATACAATACTTGGAACAACTTCCTCAACTTGTTGAGCAATGACACCAATTGATTTACCAACAAACGCAGTTTTTACAGCAATACTTGGATTATCTTTAATTTTATCATGTTCTTCATCCCAAACAAACGTAACCCCTTGAATTTTTTTAGTAGTGTTTAAAACATTTTCAAGTTTAACAATATTGTCTTTAAGTCTTTTATCTGATGGTGGACCTGTAGCTCCTTGAGCACCTTGAGCACCTTGTGTTGAACTCGTAGGTCCTTTAGCTCCTTGAGCACCTTGAGCACCTTGTCCTCCTTGAAAACCTTGAGCTCCTTGAGACCCGATAGCTCCTTGAGCCCCTGTGGCTCCTTTGGCACCTTGAGCTCCTTGTGCTCCTGAGTCACCACCAATTCCTTGAGCTCCTTGAGCACCTGTTGCTCCTGGTATACCTGTTGGTCCTGTTGGTCCTGCATTACCTTGAGACCCCTGAGCGCCTTGAGAACCTTGAGTCGAACTTGCAGTTCCTTGAGCACCTTGTGAACCTTGAGCCCCTTGCCCTCCAGTACCTCCTTGAGCACCTTGTGAACCTTGAGCTCCTTGAGAACCTAATAATCCTAAGTCACCTTGAGCACCTGTACTTCCACCTTGAGCTCCTTGTGAACCAACAGACCCTGTACCTCCTTGAGCACCTGTGGCTCCTTGAGTCGCCCCTTGAGCGCCTTGGGCACCTGTTGGTCCTGTCGCTCCTTGAGAACCTTGGGAACCTTGAACTAATCCTTGTGCACCTTGAGCACCTGTATTACCTGTGGCACCTTGTGCTCCTGTCGCACCTTGAACTCCGCTTTGAGCTCCTTGAGCTCCCTGAGAACCTATAGGACCTGTGGCACCTTGTGCTCCTGTACTTGCACCTTGAGCTCCCTGAGCCCCTTGTGAACCTTGGGCTCCTTTTGGTCCTTGAGCACCTGTATTAGCTCCTTGAGCTCCTTGAGCTCCTGTAGAACCTTGTGAACCTTGTGAACCTTGTGCCCCTGTATTAGCTCCTTGCGCACCTTGTGAACCTGTTGCTCCTTGTGAACCTGTTGGACCTTGAGCACCTGTATTACCACCTTGAGCTCCTTGAGCTCCTTGAGCTCCTTGAGCGCCTGTAGCTCCTTGGGCACCTGTATTAGCTCCTTGAGCTCCTTGTGAACCTTGAGCACCTTGATAACCAACATCACCTTGAGTTCCTTGAATTAAACTTTGAGAACCTTGACCACCTTGAGCTCCTACGGCACCCGCAGGTCCTTGAGCACCTTGAACACCACCTTGAGCACCTTGTGAACCTGTTGCTCCTTGAGCTCCTGTCGCACCTTGAGCCCCTGTACTCGCCCCTTGTGAACCTTGAGCTCCTTGACCACCCTGAGCACCTGTAGCACCTTGAGCCCCTGTACTTGCTCCCTGAGCTCCTTGTGAACCTGTCGCACCTTGAGCTCCTTGTGAACCTTGAGCACCTGTACTAGTGCCTTGAGCTCCTTGTGACCCTTGAGCTCCTTGAGCACCTGTAGCCCCCTGAGCTCCTGTACTTGCCCCCTGAGCCCCTTGTGAACCTTGAGCACCTTGGGCACCTTGAACACCCTGAGCACCTGTATTTGCACCTTGAGCTCCTTGTGACCCTTGAGCTCCTTGAGCTCCTGTAGCACCTTGAGCCCCTTGGACTCCACCTTGAGCACCTTGTGACCCTTGAGCCCCTTGAGCTCCTGTAGCACCTTGAGCTCCTTGTACACTACCTTGAGCTCCTTGTGAACCCTGAGACCCCTGAGCACCTGTTGCACCTTGAGCTCCTTGAACACCGCCTTGTGAGCCTTGTGAACCTTGAGCACCCTGAGCCCCTGTTGCTCCTTGAGAACCAGTATTAGCACCTTGAGCTCCTTGTGAACCTGTCGCGCCTTGAGCTCCTTGTGAACCTTGAGCACCTGTATTAGCTCCTTGAGCTCCTTGAGCTCCTTGACCACCTTGAGCTCCTTGACCCCCTTGTGCTCCTTGAACACCTCCTTGGGCTCCTTGAGCACCTGTATTCCCTTGAGTTCCCACAGGACCTAAAGTTGGGTCAACTGCCGAAGTTCGTAATGTTACGTCACTAAAGAATACCGCAACACCATTAAAATCAGCATCAAAGAAAGCACTTTGTAATGTGTTAGTTGATGGATTTGTTTTGAACGTACCCCTTGAGTAGTACCAATTACCACCTAAATTTACAGTGGAAACTGTCCCTTCCATTGCGGCCGCTTGTCCAGCATCAAAAGGTTGAATGTAAAAAGTACTCTCAGGCCATCCTGGGTCATTAAATTGTAAATAAAATTGACCCCACGGATTACTATCAAAATAATAAATTGCCGCAACTTCATAATAAGTTGACGGATTAACTGAAACAGTACCAGCTAAAATCTGTACTCTTGGATTGTCGTTTGAAGAACCGACCGCGTACCATCCGTTAAAACCTCCAAAAGTTGTATAATAACCAGAACCAGTGTCTGGTGTAAAAATATCTGTTACAGATGAAGTACCTCCTTGTGAACCTTGAGCTCCCTGTCCTCCTTGTGCTCCTGTATTTCCTTGTGCACCTTTATTTCCTTGAGCTCCCTGCCCTCCTTGTGAACCTTGAGACCCTTGTGAACCTTGAACTCCTTGAGCTCCTTGGGCTCCTGCTAATCCAGAAGTTGGACCTGCCCAAACTCCTGAAGAATTAACCATTAAATTTCCTCCAACATAAAGACCACCATTAATAACTGATGCTCCAGATGTAACAACGCTACCCGCAGATATAACTAATCCGTTTGCAACAGTTGATGAAGACAATGTTAATGTAGGAATACCTGTATTAGATACATTAAATTGCAAAGGTCCTCCTCCCAATCCATCCTCAAATATAATATGAGGATTAGGATTGGATGTGGTTCCAGTTGGTATTATTATTACATTGGTTGGTCCCATTAATTTAATTTTGATTCTATAAATTCAAGTTCTTTATCAATATCCTCAATAAATAGTTGTTGTTCTTTTATGGCTTCAACCAATACTGAGTTAAGTTTTGTATAATCTATTCTATAATAACCATTATTACCTAACTCAACAACTTCAGGATAATATTGTCTAACATTTTGAGCTATCAATCCTATCGTATGTAAATTATTATTTTTCTTAAAGTAATCGTATTCGGTCTTATTCAGATTTTCGTTCCAATCATATTCAACAACTTCTAATTTCATTAACGTTTCTAAAGAATCTTTTAATGTCTCAATACCTTTCTTTAATCTAATATCCGAACCATAACATGGGTCGTTAGTCATTATCATTCCACTTCCAGGGTCTACCATTTGATAAAATCCCATAACCAAATCACAATTTGTAAAAGACTCAGTGTGACCCCAATCTGGTGTCTGACTAGTACAACGGTTTTGTGTGTCATAATAGAAAAACCCAATAGGGTTGTTACAATCAAACGCAGCGTCAACCCAAACACTTGTTGTTCCAAATTGACAATCACAAGCCTCATTTGGACCATTACCCAAACAAATGTCAATATTGATACATTGACTAGCTGGTGGTCCTATAGGACCTTGAGCCCCTTGGTTACCTGTTGGTCCTGGATTACCTGTTGGTCCTGTCGCACCTTGAGCACCTTGCACACCTCCTTGTGGCCCTATAAACCCAGTTAGACCCAAACCTCCAGGGTTTCCTTGTGAACCTGTCGCTCCTTGAGCCCCTGTCGCTCCTTGAGCTCCCGCAGCACCTGTAGCACCTGTAGAGCCCTGAGCACCTTTAGTACCTTGAGCACCTTGAGGTGCGGTTCCTTGGGCTCCTGTTGCTCCAATATTACCTGGAGGTCCTGCAGTACCTAAATGGCCTTGAGCACCTGTTGCACCTTGTACTCCTCCTTGCGGTCCTATATGACCTTGGGCTCCTGTTGCACCTTGAGAACCTGTTCCTCCTGGGCCACCTTGAGCTCCTTGAGCACCTGCATGCCCTTGAGCACCTTGAGCTCCTTGAGCACCTTGAGCTCCCGTTCCTCCTTGTGGACCAACCGCACCAATACTTCCTGTTCCTCCTTGTGGACCTGTTGCTCCCTGAGCTCCTTGTGGACCTTTTGCACCAGGTTCACCTTCAGCTCCTTGAATACCTTTTTCACCATTAGGACCTGTAGGACCTACAGCACCTTGAGCACCTGTACTTCCAGGTCCTCCTTGAGGTCCTGTTGCCCCTTGAGCTCCTGTATGTCCTTGAGCACCTGTGGCTCCACCATCTCCTTTAGCTCCTGTTGCACCCTGAGCTCCTGTATTACCAGTTGCTCCTTGAGGTCCTTGTGCCCCTGTATTACCTGTTGCTCCTTGTGCCCCTGTATTACCTTGAGCACCTGTCGCACCTTGAGCCCCTTGTGGTCCTGTTGCCCCTTGAGCACCTGTATGACCCTTAGCACCTGTCGCTCCTCCATCACCTTTAACACCTACAGCACCTTGAGCACCTGTGTGTCCTTGAGCACCTATACTTCCTTGTGAACCGACCGCTCCTTGAGCACCTTGTGGTCCAGTTGCTCCTTGTGGTCCAGTTGCTCCTTGGGAACCTTGTGGCCCCGTGTTTCCTGTTGGACCAATATTACCTTGAGCTCCTTGTGGTCCTTGAGCTCCTTGTGGTCCTGTTGCACCTTGAGCACCTGTATGTCCCTGAGCACCAGTTGGTCCTCCACTACCTTTGGCTCCTGTAGCACCTTGTGCCCCTGTATTACCTGTTGCACCTTGTGGTCCTTGAGCTCCTGTATTACCTGTCGCACCTTGAGCTCCTGTATTACCTTGAGCTCCTGTTGCTCCTTGAGCTCCTTGAGGACCTGTAGCACCTTGAGCTCCTTTATGTCCTTGAGCTCCTGTTGCACCTCCATCACCTTTTGCACCAATAGCTCCCTGAGCCCCTGTATGACCTTGAGCCCCTGTAGCTCCTTGTGAACCCTGAGGTCCTGTGTTTCCTGTTGGTGCTATGTGACCTTGAGCACCTGTATTACCTTGAGCTCCTTGTGGGCCAGTATTACCTTGAGGCCCAATATGACCTTGAGCACCTGTTGCACCACCATCTCCTTTAGTACCTGTGGCACCTTGTGGTCCAATATGACCTTGAGCCCCTGTCGCACCTTGAGCCCCTTGTGGTCCTGTTGCCCCTTGAGCTCCTGTATGACCTTGGGCTCCTTGAGGCCCTTGGGCTCCTGTATTACCTTTAGCCCCTTGGGCTCCTGTATGACCTTGGGCTCCTGTTGACCCTTGAGCTCCTGTATTACCTTTAGCCCCCTGTGGTCCTATATGACCTTGGGAACCTTGAGTTCCTGTTGCACCTTTTGGTCCTTGAGCTCCTGTACCACCTTGAGCTCCTTGGGCTCCTGTGTTACCAGTATTACCATTACCTCCTTGAGCGCCTGTACTTCCTTGAGCCCCTTGTGGTCCTGTCGCACCTTGTGCACCAACGTTACCTTGAGCACCTTGTGCACCTTGAG
>Ga0315902_10013958_pt1 | contig 10356 bp, 8 predicted proteins | sample LakEriMetagenome_9_FD_203523 | JGI IMG/M metagenome (GOLD analysis project Ga0315902, IMG submission 203523) | Freshwater fungal communities from buoy surface, Lake Erie, Ohio, United States - Buoy 12 MA117 | ecosystem: Environmental > Aquatic > Freshwater > Lake > Lake biofilm | place: USA...
GCAATGATCGAAGCTATCCCTGCCGCAGGTTCTGCTGCTGGATCTGCTAAGGTGTTGGGCTTCAAAGGATCTGAAGGTCTATTTGACGCAATCGGTAAGAGAGGTAACGTATGGTCAGGTGGTAACCCATCTACTTTGGATGATTTCGATAGCATCGTTTCTCGTCTTGACAAGCAAGGATCTATCGAGGAGAACGTAATCTTCTTGGATCGTCAGTTTGGATTCGACATTGACGATATGTTGGCAGCTCAAAACAGCTACGGAGCTGGAGGTACTTCTTACGGTCTATTCGACAACGATGAGAAGATGGCTCTTACTCTTGGTTTCACTGGCTTCCGTAGAGGTTATGACTTCTACAAGTCTGACTGGAAGTACTTGAACGATCCAACCATGCGTGGTGGTCTAGTAGGTGGTGCTATCAGTGGTGTTCTTGTTCCAGCTGGAACTACTACCGTTTACGATAACGTACTTGGTAAGAACGCTAAGCGTCCATTCTTGCACGTTCGCTACAGAGCTTCTGAGACTGAAGATCGTAAGTACAAGACTTGGGTAACTGGTTCCGCAGGTGGAGCTCAGACTTCAAGCTTGGATGCAATGGAGGTTCACTTCTTGTCTGAAAGAGCGTTGTGCACCATGGGTGCTAACAACTTCTTCTTGTTTGAGAAGTAATAGTAAAATAAGGAGGGGCTGATTGGCCCTTCCTTTTACCTTTAAACGATAAAAAAATGTCAGAAGGAGTAGGAATGGGTAGATCCTATCAAAATAGGAGAGCCTATAATAGCCAACCAAAGTTTGCAACAGGACCTAAGAAAGGAAGAACTAAATTGGGCACTGGAACTGGAGCTGGAATCATGAAGTATGCTGGAGAAAATTATCAGCAAACAGGTATTAAGAAAGCAATTAGAGAGACATCTAACTATACAAGAACAGATTTACTTGCTAAAGCTAGAGCTGAAGAGAATAAAAGTGTAGTTAAGACTGCGCCAAAAGCACCTTCAATTGCTCAGAGAAGAGCTGCTTTCCAGTCTGCTAATGCTCCTATTCAAGCTAAGGCTACTAAGCCTAGTGTCAGTGGAATGGGTGTAGCTGGACTTACTAAAGCTGCTCCAAAATCAATTAATGTAACTCCTTCAAGAAATTACACAGACAAAGAAAAGCAGATCAACGCTTTGCTTATGACTGGTAAGAAGAAGGATGGAACAATGAAGGCTTCTGCTCAACGTAAGATTCAAAGAATTCGTAAAAAATAAACAAACAAGACAATGGCTGTTAAAAATCAAACTAAAAAGGATCCAGGTCCTAAGAAAAAAGTAACAAGTAAGATTGGCACTAATAAGGAGGGTCAAACTGTTGCTTCTACAGGGTATTCAATGGGCCTAATTAGGAATCAGAAAGCTATGAAGGAACCAACCAAGAAGTATACAATGGGTGAAGGACCTGCATCTGCTAGTTTTACTGCTAAACAAGGTATCATTGGCCCAAAGCCAGTTGGCCCTGGAGTTAAAGCAGACGCTGCTCCTGCAAAGAAGAAGGGGCCTAGTGCTGTAGGTAAAGCAATCGCTAAAACTAAAAGTTCTATAGAATTAGCTGCACGAAGAAGAGTTGCTACTTCTTCTTATAGAGGTAGAGGAGCAAGTAAGCGTGGCACTAAATCATGTTCTGCTTATAGATAGTATTATTAATCAATTGAGGGGGTCGCTGTGACTCCCTCTATTTTCAATTAAATTTAAAATCAAATGGAACAATTAAAATCGAGAACTTATGTTCTCCTAAGATCAGACGCACCACTTAGCTTGATGATCCCGTCCAAGGGAACAGCTAGAAGACCACTACTTTACTTTGATGGTAAAGCAAACAGACAGCTGAGATATTCAGCGAATCAACCAAGCCCATTCATGGACGAACAGGACGGTAACGTAGTCCTTGAGCCAATTGTATTTGAGGATGGAATGTTACACGTACCAGAAAGCAACCCAGTACTACAGCAGTTTCTTTATTACCACCCAGGGAATGGTAAAATTTTTGAAGAACTAGATCCAGAGAAAGACGCTCAGAATGATCTTATCGATCTAGATATTGAGGTGAATGCACTTATTGCAGCTAAGTCAATGGAGCTTTCAATGATGGAAACAGTTGCTAGAATTGGCCTTGGTATTCAGGCAGACAAGAAAACTTCTTCAGAACTAAAGAGAGACGTTATTGTTTTTGCTAAGCAGTATCCAATTAGATTTATGGAGATCTTGAATGATCCAATGCTAAGAGTTCAGGACATCGTTGCTAGAGCATTTGAGCAGCAAATCCTTAAGATGAGAAACAAAGGAAGAGACATTTATTTCAATCTTTCAGATAACAAGAGCAAGTTTATGACTATCCCATTCGGAGAGCATAGAATCTCAACGGTATCAAAATATCTTCAAACAGATGACGGTATTGAAACCCTAAAGCTACTCGAAAGAAATGTTGAATAGTCTAAATTAAGAGAGGGTAATACCTCTCTTTTTTTTTACTATCTTTGTACAAAAAGAATGGGATGATAAATTCAGTAAGAAATACGGTACTGTCTGTTTTGAACAAGAATAATTATGGGTACATTAGCCCTAATGATTTCAACCTATTTGCCAAGCAAGCACAGCTAGACATATTTGAAAATTACTTTTACAGATACAATTATCAGATCTTGAAAGAGAACGCAAGAGAGTCTGGAATTGGGTATGCTGACATTAAGAAGCAATACGAGGAAGTTATTGACTCATTCTCAAAAATAGTTTCACTTACTAAGACAGCAGGGGTTTTCGATCTTCCAGCTGACTACTATACTATTGTTAGGATAATATACACTAACGGTGCTGGAAAGATGGTTGAGGCAGAGAAGGTTCCATTGGCAAGAGCTCAACAGCTTTTAATGTCAAACCTTACACAGCCTATTGATTTATTCCCTGCGTATATCCAGTCAGAGGACAAGGTTACAATTTATCCAGATACAATTTCAACTGGTGTGAGCTGTTACTACGTTAGATATCCTGAAGATCCTAAGTGGACATATACATTGGTTTCTGGAGAACCGTTGTTTAATCAAGGAGCTGTAGATTATCAGGACTTTGAGTTACCATTAACTGATGAGCCTACGCTGGTAGCTAAGATTTTGCAATTTGCTGGAATGTCTATCAGAGAAATTGAAGCTCTTAATTTTGCAAGCCAGCAAGAACAAACAGAAATTGTTATTGAGAAATAATGGGACTATATAATAAATATCTATCTGATCTTCAGTACTATAGCAACAATGGAAACATTCCAGAGGATGCTAACTGGGGATCTTATCAGTACATATCTCTAGAAGATATTGTCAACAACTTTATGTTGATGTATCAGGGAGACCACGAGTTGATGAATAACTTGAATAGATACAAGGTGTTGTTCTATGCGAAGAGAGGTATTCAGGAGTTGAACTACGATGCCATGAAGGAGATTAAAGTCCTTCAGCAGAAGGTTGGTCCTAACTTGAAGTTTATTTTACCTTCTGACTATGTAAACTGGGTTAGAATATCCCTATACAAAGATGGTCTAATATTGCCATTAACTGAAAATATTCAAGTAAACTTTGCTAGAGAGTACGTTCAAGACAACAACTTTAAGGTTGTGGTAGATGAGAATGGAGTAGTTATTGACGCTCAAACATCTGATTTGGACTTTGATAGATTGAACAACATTCAAAAAAGTATTTACCTAAACCCTTCTAGCCCTTACCACAATATGTGGGGTTGGGAGTACGGAGGAAACTGGTACTTTGATTACGCTGTTGGCAGCAGATATGGTTTAAATACTGAGACTGCTAACCAAAACCCTACATTTAAGATTGACAAGAAGTCTGGAGTTATTAACTTTAGCAATGATATGGCTAACGAGTCATGCATACTTGAGTACATTTCAGACGGTATGGAGTACACATCTGTTGCTAACTTGCCTGGGACTCCAGTTGCATCTAGAAATGACTCTGCAATTAGCGTTAACAAGATGTTTGAAAACTACATCTATTCATTCATAAAGTATTCAATACTTAGCAACAAGCTTAATGTTCAAGAGTATATCGTTGCTAGAGCTAAAAAAGAGATGACGGCTTTATTGAGAAATGCGAGAATCAGAATTAGCAATATTCACCCAGGAAGACTACTTATGAATATGAGAGGTCAAAACAAGATGATTAAGTAAGCATGGATTTAGTAAAAACCTTCGTAAAGGGCAGGATGAATAAAAGCCTTGATGAGAGGCTTATACCTGATGGCGAATATATTGACGCCATGAATGTTCGTGTTGGCTCTACTGAGTTGACTGATGTTGGTTCTTTAGAAAATACAAAGGGTAATGTAAAGATTTCTAACATACTTTACAACGATGAACCATTAGATGCTAGTGCAACTTGTATTGGCGCATTTCAAGACGGTGTAAACGACACTATTTATTGGTTTATACACTCTCCAGCAGATGGTGTTGACATGATCGTGTCAATGAATGTTGAGAGTGGATTTACTGTATACCATGTGGTTAGCACGTCTATTTTAAATTTTAGCAGAGAGCATCTAATCAATGGTGTAAATAAGGTAGAGGATTTACTCTTCTTTACTGATGGATATAATCCTCCACGAAAGATAAACGTAAAGAGATCATACCCTACTGAGCCTGATCTAAAAGAATCAGACATATCTGTAATTGTAGCTCCACCTCATGAAGCTCCATCAATAGAGCTTATTAATATTGCTAAAGATGACGCAAATTATATTGAAGATAAGTTCTTGTCTTTTGCTTACAGATACAAGTACCTTGACGGAGAGTATAGTGCAATATCTCAATTTAGTGAGATAGCTTTTGAGCCAGGTTTTTTCAATTTTGACTTTAGTACGTTTCAAAACAGCGGAATGAAAAATTCATTTAACGCTGTTAATGTTACATTTAATACAGGAGATGATTCTGTGGTTGGAATTGATCTTTTATTTAAAAACTCTGTATCTAACGTAATAAATGTTATAGAGAAGTATGATAAGAGACTACTTGAATTGCCAAATAATTCTGATCATACCATACAGTTTAGTTCTAAAAAAATACTAACTACTCTTCCAGAATCTGAGTTAGTAAGACTATTTGATAATGTTCCTTTAATTGCTAAGTCCCAGACAATCATGTCTAACAGATTGTTTTACGGAAATTATAATGATGGATACGATATAATAGATTCTGATGGAAAGCAAATTGATGTAAACTTTGTCGCATCATTAGTTACTGAAGAATTAGGATATGAAGAACTTACAACTACAACAGGTTCATCACAATACAATATTGTTCCTAGCCCGCCTCAAACATACAATGACACCTTAGTTACTGTAAATTTAAGTGGATTAAACTTAAAAGAAAACTCAGCTCTACAGATAGACTTGAGTTTAAATGGAAGTTTAAATTCAAATATTATACAGTCATTTTATATTCAGTTGCAAAAAGATTATTCATCTGTATATGAGTTAGTTACAAGTGAAGAATTTAAAAAAGCAATTGGTTCAGAAACATTTCATGCTACCGTTGGTGATTGTGGTACTGAAGATGAAGGAACATCTTTAACTGATAAGATATCATGTCAAGCGACTCCTCCATCTGGATTTAGTAGCTATGGATATGGTATAAATGCTTTGGGAGAAGGAATTAAAATTACTGCAACACCAGGATCTTCATCATTCTCTTTGCAGATGATTGTAATGGTTTATCAAAATAATTCTAACCCAACAGTATTTAATTACGAACATTTTGCAATAACTTTTGCATCTGCTGAATTTATCAGTCAATCTGATTCAAGCAGTCTACACAGCAACAGAGATTTCTCTCTAGGTATAATTTACATGGATGAGTTCAATAGATCAACAACTGTGTTAACTTCAGAGAATAACTCAATTCACGTTCCAGCAAAAAATTCTATAACAAAAAATTCTATAAAGGTTGACATATTATCAAATCCTCCTTTTTGGGCTAAGAAATACAAGTTTGCATTACTTCCATCTGGATTAGATTATGAAACTATTTATAGTACTTTGTACTTTTTAAATACTGATGATGGAGCTATATACCTTAATCTAGAGGGAAACAATCAAAATAAAGCTAAGATAGGCGATAAATTAATTGTTAAAAGAGATAGCGAGGGTCCAGTACTTGATTTAATTAAGTGTGACGTTTTAGATATTGTTGCTCAACCTCTTAACTTTATAGAGGGAGGCCAAGAAGAACCAGCTGGTCTTTACATGAAAGTTAATCCAGTAGGATTTTCTATAGAAACAGTTGAACCAAGTGTTTGGGGAGGTAGAACATTTTCTAGTAATATTCTTGCTCCAGATGATCCAGTATATCCGTTCTTATCTATACCTGTTTGTTATAAGACAGCTACAAATGAATGGGTTCCTTTTAAAGTTACTGAAGGCAGTATAGTTGAATTTGATTTTGTATTAAATAGACCTGATGGTAATAATGATACTGGTCAAAGAAAATATACATTTAAAAAGAAATTTTTCGCTACTTCAAGCTACAACAGTGTATATGAATTTGTTATAGGTCAAGACATAAAATTTGACACTGGTGAAAGCTTTGAAACTGGAGATGAGTTGCCTAATGAGAATGTTTTTATTTCAGCTTTAGGAACAACTTATCCATCTGCAACTGGCGGTATAAATAAATATCAGTTTTTTGAAAAGCCTCTTGAATCTGGAGAAACTGGATCTAACTTGCAATTCTCTATAAGATCTGGCACTCCATCTCAGGGGAACTTGTTTTTCAAATCAAAGTCTACAATAACTGGTACTGTAAGAGTGGTAAGTCAGAATGCATACATAGTATTCGAAACAGAACCAACTGAACCAGCTCCTGCAATTTATTATGAAGGTAATGAGACATTTGATATTGTTAATGGAGAGCATGATCAGACAAGCATAATTCTAAACTTCTCTGATTGCTTTACATTCGCAAATGGAGTAGAGAGTTACAAGATTGAAGACTCTTTAGCGGCTCCATATTTTAGACTTGGAGAAAGAGTTTCATCTGTTGCTGGTCAAGATTTCCAGCTTGCAAATAGATTTTCATCTATTACATATAGTGGTGTATTTAACCCAGAAAATAACGTAAACAAGCTGAACGAATTCAACCTTGGTCTAGCAAACTTCAAGGATCTTGAGAGAAGATTTGGTTCTATCCAGAAGATGTCTGGAAGACAGACAGATATTCTTGTCTTACAAGAAGACAAGATCTCTTATGTGCTTGCAGGTAAGAACGTACTATCAGACGCTGCCGCAGGAACTGGAGCTATTGCTGCTATACCAGAAGTTCTAGGCAATCAGATTGCTAGAATTGAGGAGTATGGAATCAGTCTAAACCCAGAGAGCTATGTAGAGTGGGGATTTGATAAGTACTTTACAGATCAAAAGAGAGGAGCTGTAATACATTTGGCTGGAGCAGGAACAAGTGAAGACCTATCTGTTATTTCTAATGAAGGAATGAGGTCTTGGTTTAGAGATCTATTCATCAATGATGGAAAGACTCAGAAATTGGGTGGATTTGATCCGTACATGGGTGAATACGTTCTTAGCTCAAATAGCGTTGATGTTATTCAAGATCAGCCTGAGTTAGGTTGTGGAACAGAAATACAAATCAACTCTGGTGAAGATGGTTTATCAAACACAACTATTGATCTTGGAGAATATACAGGAGAATCTACTGTGACATTAGTTGTTGACCAAATAACTACTGGACAAACAATTAATGTATCATTTGTATATGATGGTGTAACATATAGTACTGGTAATACTAGCACTTCAGACACGTTTTCATTTAATAAGGGTAGCAAAGATAGTGGAGTACTTAGCGTGTCTCAATCTGGTGGAGTTGCATCATACAGAATAATTGTTGGATGCCCTGGAGTAACCGAGATTACAGTAATCAGCGTTACGGTAAATGATAAATCTTTTGAAGGCAAGGTTATAACAGATGAATACTCTGTAGGAACATCAACATCTGGAAAGATTGTTAGTATGCTAGGAGGTACAACTACACCAATAGTTTCTAACTACTCTAGCGTAACTGGTCCAGAGGGATTTGGAGCAATACCTGAAGGTGGAGATACTGTTATAATTAGATCTGTAAAAGGAACCTCTGGAACAATGCAGTTTAATCCAGCAACCCATAAGTTAAGGTATTTAATCTCAAACACCTTGTACACAAATACAAACGTGTTATCTTTACTGAACGCTTCAACGGTGGCTACTCCAGTACTAAACCCTTCAACTGGTGTTTATACAGCAAGCTTTACTTATAGCAGCGGATCAGATTACCTTTACATTATACACGATTACAGAAATATTTACAGTACTGATTTGTGTTACAGCAGTGTGTCAGCAGAAGAAGCTTGCTGTGAATGCGAAGAAGAACCTTCATAAAATATGGCAACGTACTATACAGATACAAATAACTTTGCAACAGCGACTAGTATATGGACTAACGCTAACTTAACAGTTAAGGCACCTAATGGGTTTTATCAAAAAGATGGTGTCTACAGACAGATGTCTGGAGGGGAACTCTTGCCTGTTGCTAATTGCCCAGAATGTTTCTACCCATTTGATGGAAGTTTATCTGCTGGATCTGAAGCAACTGCTTGCGCATTAAATATAACGGAAACATATTACTTTCAAAATGTTGATGGTGGTGTTGGAGAGACAGAGCCAGAGATTGGAGATTTAGTATTTAGTGATAGTGAGGGAACCACTCCTTTAGCTGCTGGATTCTATAAAGTTGTTTCTGGAAATTACATAGAAGTAGATTCATCTGGCGAGGTTATTGACAAGTCAATGTGCCCATCTGATGAGGATCAGTTTACAATTTATTTTGATTCATCTACCACACCTAACACTTATGGTTGGTCTTCTGAGTCTTTAGCTTGCGCTGGAACTGGAACACCACTTACAGTTTACATTACTGGAACAGCAGCATCATTGTACGATGCAGTTGTAACAGAAGGTAAGTCTCTTTACATAAATGTAGGAAGAACAACCCTACTGAATGGCAATAATACATGGTATAAAACCTTGTCTTCGCCTGCAAGTGGAGAGTCTTTTCAAGTAGGCACATCAGGAGACACATCAGTATGGGGAGGACCTTGTTAAACTATGGCAAATTACACACTAACATATAGCCCAGGAGTAGAAGGATGGCCTTCATTCTATTCATACTATCCAGAATTCATGATAGGAATGAATCAGTTCCTATATACATTTAAGGGAGGTAATCTTTATCGTCATAATGTGAACGAGAGTAGAAACACTTTCTATGGCACATTTACACCATCAATGGTTAGAGGCATTATAAATCAATCCCCTATAGAAAAGAAGGTGTTTAAAACAATAGCTCTTGAATCTAATGCTGCTTGGGCTGCGACACTATTTACTGACCTAGAGTCTGGATTTATTGAAAAGTCTTACTTCGAAAATAAAGAGGCTACCTTCTTCTCTTTTATTAGAGGTGTTGTTGGTGCTAATCCAAACTTAAGCCTAAGATCGACTCAAGGTATTGGGTCTTCTACATCAGTTAATTCGTCAACTCCATCGGCTACTGTGGTTAGCTTTTCTTTTGTAATAGACTCAATGATTAGTATTGACGATTTAGTTTATGAATTTAATAGTTCGCTAAATCAACTTGTTTTTTGTGGACCAGTGATATCAAGAACAAACAATACGATAACAATAAATTGCTCTGGATCAGGTAAAACAATACCAACTTCAGGCAGATATTTAATATACGTTAAAAATCAAATTGCTGAATCACACGGATTAAGGGGTGACTATCTAGATTATACCGTAACAAATGATGACACATTTGCTATTGAATTATTTGCAATTAGGTCTGATGTATTCAAATCCTTTCCGTAAATTTGCATTATGCTGCACGTCAGAAAATTGAATAGTCAGGATTACGAAGAGAACTTAGTTAAGTGGTGGAAAGACTGGAGATGGACACCTCCTCCAGCAGATTTTCTACCAGAGAATGGAGAGGGAGGTTTTATGGTGTGTGACGAGGACTATCCAGTTGTGGCTGGTTTTCTGTACGTTACTAACTCTAGTGTAGCTTGGCTAGAATTCATTGTGTCTAACATGGAATATAGGCACAAGGAGAATAGAAAGAAAGCTATAGAATTGCTAATACTAACTCTAGAGGAGTTAGCTAAAATAAATGGTAAGAAATATATTTACTCAACCCTTAAAAATGAACCGCTAATAAACTCTTATTTAGAGTGTGGATTTGTAAAGGGAACAAGTAACTCACAAGAAATGATAAAAGTAATAT
>Ga0315902_10013959_pt1 | contig 10356 bp, 5 predicted proteins | sample LakEriMetagenome_9_FD_203523 | JGI IMG/M metagenome (GOLD analysis project Ga0315902, IMG submission 203523) | Freshwater fungal communities from buoy surface, Lake Erie, Ohio, United States - Buoy 12 MA117 | ecosystem: Environmental > Aquatic > Freshwater > Lake > Lake biofilm | place: USA...
TTGTAACCAATGAGGAATTTAACCAATTATAGGATTTGTCGGTTTTTTTTTAAACAGATGCGCTTTTATTCCCTTTTAATGGTTAATTTCGTTACGTTCTATTAAAATGATGGTAAAAACCTCGATCATTAGCCTAAAAACGTTATTACTACGGACTGCACTAACCGCTTTCGCTGCGTTCTATTTTATGGTTGCGTATGCTCAGCCCCACAAAGCACTTAATTACAGCAATCCTTACAAAAGCATTTACGGACTTTCATGGAGCATCATTAACGACAACGAGGATAGCCTCGCCTACCTTTTTGATGTGAAGCGATGCTGGAATGGGTTTATTCTCCCATCACGTATTTCTTACGACAAATACATTGGTTACGGTTGGAGTTTTGAAGGAAGCCTTTCATACAATAAATACAAACCGGGAAAACTCGTAAATGATACCGCAACGGTGGGAGGTACGTGCCTCGCACTGGACGCGAACATGCACCTGAACCTCAATCGATACGGCCGAGGTCAAACCTTTGACCCTTTCTTAGTTGGTGGATTGGGTTTTACATACCGTTCGAAAAAACCTCCAGGCGCCGAAAAAGCAATTGAGAAAAAGTACACGCCTACCCTGAATCTTGCGATTGGTACGAATGTATGGGTAACGGATAAAATAGGGATTCAATTGCAAATGCTTGGAAAACTTTCCCTTGCGAAGGAATTCATAAAAACAAAAAACAACTACGTGCAATACACAGTGGGTATTGTCTATAAACAAACAAAAAAATTCAAGTCACAAAGCTTTAGGTTCAAAAAACATTGGTGGACCATGAAGCCAAGAAAACGCAACAAAAAGAAGAAAAGCCGCAGCAAACGCTAATTACTAGCTTGTCTCAACCCATAATTATCGCTCTTCCCATCACCTCAAGTGATTTAATTGAACCTTTTACGTTAGCTCTAGGCAAATGACGATTTGCGCGAAATACCGCTTTGGTTTATGAGGTGACACAAGAGGAGGGGTAAGAGATAAGAAAAATACACTATTGTGAAGCACCCCTGATTCGTTCAAATCGCTTTATTAACTAATGATACAATTTCAGAGATCAATGCCTTTGTGTCCCCTGATTTAACGGTCCATTCCTGTTCTTTGATTTTCATCCCATTTTTCAGCATGATCATTTTTCCGCTTGTAGTGCCCTTTTTGGTGGTGTAGTTCAATTTCAAACTAATGCTCTCTTCGTTTAAATGATCGGTAAATATAAACTTTGCTTCAGGCATTGACTCAAATTCGCGCAAAGCAGTATTTGTCGCAGAAACCAAGTTGAGTGGATCCTCTCCATTCGTGTTTTCTGCAAAAACGCAACGTATAGAAGGCTTCATTTCGGCAATTTGAATGGTGTTTTTCACTTCTTCAGTGAGCACTCCAATGCGAATGTTCGCCGTTCCGAAGGGTTGCGCATTTTGATTAAAACCCAGCTGATTCGCTGTACGGTCCAGTTCCATTTCACTTTCCAAAAACCATTTTTGTAGGTTGATAAAATTTCCATCCTCCAAAATTCCTGTGTTGTTCCTTAATGTTTTCAACATCGAATAGGTAAGCAAGCCTTGTTTGAATTTAGGCACCTCATAGGCCAACTGATTTCCCGCAGAAGCTGCCAAAATGAACATCCCCGACTTGTCTTTCAAATCTTCCACCTGGCGGGTTCTCCGGGCCTCATCATCGCTTCGAGAAAGTGCTGACATCATATCCTGAACCACTGCGCCGCTGTTGCAAGCATCAAAAATAAGTATGGTTTTATTCGCAAGTAATTCATTTGGTCCTGAAGAACTTAACCAGTTTTCTAACTCCGTAGTTTGAACACCAATGATGGACGATTTAGAGGATTCCTCCGTTAAAAAGGTGAATAATTTATCGCTTTGACCCGTCATCATTCCATGTCCAGCGAAAAACAACAAAACAATGTCTTGAGCACGCGCTTTTTGACCTATTTCTTGAAGTACGAGGCGAATACCCTCTTTTTCTGGCTTAAACCATCTTTCACCGGGCACTTGATCACTCGTTAAATAATACATATGTACATTTTGCTCACCCAAAAGAGGTTTTGAACTTAGTTCGATCGCAGTCCCCAACGACCGTGCATCCTTGACGGGGAATTTCAAATCAAGTGCCTCGTCTTTGTAGTCGCTTATTCCAATCATTACGGCATATAGACGAACATCTTTGACGCCATCTCCCTCTTTTGTTGTTTCAGTTACAACACCACGAGATGCCATCTCCCCTGCTCCAACCTTGGTGATTCCAACCACTTTCACTGCATTTCTTTGTCCCGGGATCAAAAACGAATCGAGTCGAATACGTTCTAAATTCAGCGTGTATTGACCGTTTTCTAATTTCATTTTCTCAGGAGAAAATGCCATAACTCGTTTTTTATCTACATACACGTCCACCCGATGGAGTCCAAGGCTACGCGGCTGAATGGAATAGCTTGAAATTCGCTCGTCCTGCTTCACCATTTTTACGAGTGGAAGGGAACCACAAATATCCAACTCTTCAATTTTGGTGTAATTGATGAATGTACCATCGTTTATCTGTCCTACTAAACCAGGCACATAAAGCGCTTCCTTCATTTGATTTAGGTCAATTATTTCAGTTCCACACGTAAAATAAAGATTGTTCCTGACGGCAGGCGTACCATCGAATCGACCATCTCGGTCCCATGCCAACCAGTTGTTGTTCTCCATCTCTATCCGCTGGTAGCTCACTTGTTTTTCCAAGGTATTCCAAACGCACAACTTGTGTTCAAAATCGACCATGAATAATTGGCTGTAATCACTTGAAAAAAGAAAATGGTCTATCTTGTTTTCCAAGCCTTCTAGCTCAAAAACTGAATTTCCTGTTCGGCTATCAATCAGGTAAACAAAATTCTTTCCGTTCGACATAACAACATAACGGCTATCGGGTGTGAAATACATCTGTAAGTCGTGTTCAAAATCTTTCATTTTAAGCGGCACATCAATTGGAAATATTTTCTTCTCCCTGTCATAGATCAATAACCTTCCATCAGAAATAAACGCTATGTGTTTATTATCCTTACTGAAATCAACGTGTTTTACATTATTCAATTCATTGGTAAATTCAGGTTGTGTTTTTGATTTCCATTCAAACAAATGAAGCCCTGATTGATCAGAGAATGCGAAATAATGGCCATCCGAACTTAACTTAAACTGACTTAGGCTGGAACAAATGAAATAATCAACTGGTTCGCGTTTTTTAGCCTCAAACAACTGAATTGCATTACCGTCCCAAGTCATGGATAGGGAGGCGTTTCGATTTACTCGGTAATCGATGAAGTTTCGTTTACCCGAATTCGTGATTTCGAAAGCATAACTTCCGTTTGATGCGTTGTGGTAAACCAGCTTGGTTGCCAAATTTCGAATCAAATAGACTCCGTCATCGGAAAAACTAGCTTGAAGCTCACATTGCTTTTCTTTTCCTACCTGTTCAGAAAGAATTGACGCGTGCTCAAAACTGTAGTGGTGTGAAAAATCAATGGTTGAATAAACATGGGTTGAATCCTTGGTAAAAACAATCATTTGCTCCCCGTTAGGATTGAATTTTGCCGCTAATAGCGTTTTCCCGTTTCCCCAAAAATAGTTTGTTGTTTCACCTGTCTGTATGTCAATTAATTTTGTCGAACCATCTTCTGAGGCGAGTAAGAGGTGTCGGTTATCTGGTGAAAGCTCCAAGCTGTTCAAATGCGGAATTTCTCCCTCATACTTTTGCCCAATCTCTCCATTTCGTAGGCTATACAAGTAGGCCGCATCATCGTGAACACCACCGGCTAAACAAAACTGTCCGCACGCATCAAACCTCACGTTATTTAAGGCTCCAGAAGTTCCATCAATACGAAACATAATCTTTCCACGTAAGAGATCTAAAACGGAAATAAAATCATCTCCCTTGCATCGAAATGCTATGATTGAAGCGTTTTCATTGCTTTCATACCACAGCACCTCGGAAGTATGATGGATTTTGTAAATCAAACTCGAACGCGAATAGGTATTTAAACGGAAAATCTGACGATCCTCCGTTAGAACAATAACTGCTTCTCCGTTTACCGATAAATCGATGGAATGCGCTTCGTCGGGAAGAACCAAAGAGTCTAAAATGTGCAATGTATGCAGCTCTTTTTTGAAGAGCATGTTGTCTTGAGCAATGTATAGGTTTTTGCCATCTGCTGACATGCGAACCAGTTGGTTTGGGACGGAATAATCTAAAGTCAAATCGGATAAATGTCGAATTTCAGTGCGCCTCTCTAGGTTGATAAGTAAATAATCCCCAACAACTTGAAAAAAAAGAATGGGTTGATCTACATGCTGTTTGGTCTGAAGTTGCCCGTTTTCACCATTCAATAGAAAAATATCGTTGTTTTCATCCGCTGCAATGATCCAACGGTTTTCGTCCACCAGCAAGATGCGAGAAATGTTTTTTTCAGAAAGATCTATGTGAAAAAGCACATCTCCACTCAATATGTCGGTGGCCATTACATCCCCTTTTTTTGAGCTGGTAATCACTCGTTTTCCTGAGGAATTAAACTGAGCCGACGTTATTTCAGCCGAATGAACAATCGTTTTGATTTGTTTGCCCGTCTCTTTTTCATACAATATGGCTTTATTTTGTCGTTGGGTCAAAAGAACAAATTGATCATCCGGACTTAAGTCGACCTCTTGCAAACCATTAGTGATACCAACAGGAATAATGAGTGTTGGGCCTTGAGCCAAGCCAATGCAGACGGAAAAGGTTGAAAGAATGAAAAGGAATCCAAGCTTAGCACAACGAATTATAGTAGGTGAAATGAACGTTGTCGCGGACATACTTTTAACTGATTTTTTCGTTGACATAAACGAAGTTAAAAAAAAGCCGCATCAGCGGCTTTTTTAGTTCAAACACCTAATTAAAAATGCAAACTGAGTCCAAAGTAATAACCGGGAACGTATTTCTTTTGTGTAAACGATTCTGGTGTTGAAGAGTCAATTCCAATGGCCGTAGAAACTGGAATACCTTCTCTTATGGTTGGCACAAGCTGATTTACCCTTGTAAACGCTACCCCACCGTTAATTCCGATAAATGGAAACTTCTTGAACTTAATTCCACCTCCGGTAACGAAGTGAAGCTCCTGCTCATCCCAAAAATCAACCGCAGCACCAAGAACGACACTTGGCGTAATTGCTTTATTCCCTGGAAAATCAATCACAACATTCGATCCGATACAGATTTTGAGGTTATTTGCCTCTTGAGAAGTAACTGTGGCACTGTCACCAAATTCGTTTGTAGTACAAATGAATTGTTTTCTACCTGAAAAACTGCTGATTCCATACATACCCGTAGACATGTTCATTTTAATGGCTCCTGCCATTGGAGCTTCAAACTTTTTGGTGGTAGTTACCGCGTTGGATAAGTCCATTGGCGGCGCTTGTGGGTCGCTATTTTCTGTATTTGCAGAAGAACTGACAGCAGGGCGTTTTTCAGTTAGTTCCGGTGCTAAATCAACACGTTCTACCTCGCCATCCCTGCTGTAATGAATCCATTTACCAATCATTTTGTCTCCCAAATCATCTTCCTCAACAATGTTGTCGAAGTTACGTGGTACATTTCCACGGTACAAACCCTCTGCACGCAAAACTGGTTCACATCCTGCACAAACCGCGTCAACCAAATTTCCTTGTGGGTCCCAAAAACGGTCCTCGTAGTAGTATTTAACGTAGTTCAGTGCTTCGCTTTCTGCATTGGCATTTGACATTTTTCGGACTTCCTGAAGGTCATAAAATTTAATTTCATAAATCATTCCTGTGAGTAAGTCCGTTCCGTCCACCGCCATCATCGCGTCGGCTGATGCTTCTGGTTCGACCACTTCGAATGTTCGTACCATTTCAAACTTTGCCGTTTCTAGGGCTACAATTAAGTCCTCCATTCCTTTTTTTGTGTACGAATTCATGGGGTCATCCACCACTTTTCTGAATTTTTCAAACTCGTAATCAAAATTTTGGACATCGGATTTAACTTTATTGTCAATCACTCCGGCCTTGTTGTAATGCATTTTGGCACGCGGATAAGCTTCATTGATGTAATCAGAAGGATCTTTATAAGCACTGTATGATGCCCGTAATTTCTTGGCAATGTTATCGGCCTCCGTTTTAGTAAGCCCTTCGCTTTGCATGTCTTTCACATAACTAGCAAACGTTTTGTAGTTGGTTTGATACTTTGACATATAGTCAGAAATGATGGTTGCTTCGGCAATGTAATTATCCAGTTCTGCTTCGTTGGCAGCTAATGCTGCTTCAGATCTTGTGGTAGAAAGCCCTGACAAGGCGCTTGTAAACATGGAAAAATTCGTTAAACCTCCACCCAGCAGCGTGAGCATCGAACTGCTGCTGTTGGTAGAACCCGTCTTCTCGTATTTTGCCTTTTGCCTAATTTCAACGTGGTATAAGAAAGGATTATAGTTCTTCACACGAACCGTTACCACATCCCCTACATTCAATTTGGGCATTTTTTTAAGAGGTGTTTCCACCTTTTTACCGTCTGTGTATACGATTTCAACGTATGAATACGCGTCCTCTTTTTTATCGTACTCGACGACGTAGCTTGTTTGAGCGAAAAGGCCAAAGCCGAACATCAATGCGCTTAGGGTTGCTATTATTTTTTTATTCATGGTTCTGGTATTTAAGTTGACTTTTTTCTATTTTTTCTCAACGATTTCAAAAACGAAGGACTTAATGGTTGCCCCTAATTCCTGGTCGCTGCTAAATCCGCGTGTATTGCCACTTACTGACGCTCCAATGAAGCCAGAAAGTGCTGATTCATCTCCCCCACTTCTCGTCTTGATTTCGGAACCCATTGTTCCAAGGGAACTAAAATCAACCGGTGTGCTTGTAGCAATGAATTTGAATTGCTCAAGTCCGTATGGTTCACCAATGGACGTCTGAAACAGTTGTTTTCTCCCTACATCGATTAGTTTATTCGAAAACGCCTCCTTACCTAGATTTAAAGTTGTTTTGTTTCCCGGTTCAATATCAATTTGGTTGAAGTAAAAAGGATCATTTCCGGTATTTTCCACCTCAATTAAGAATTTGGTACCAACGGGCATTTTACGAGCCACATCCTCACTTAAAGGCTGTTTGGTTGTAGGGTCTAAAAGTCGAATATTGAAATCGATGTTAAAATCAGTCGCTTCCAATTTCCGGAATAAATCGACTTTTCCTGATTCTTTCAGAATGGTAACGATTGAATCGTATTGAGCAGCCCCTTCCATGGTCATTCCGCCCATATTTCTGAGTGGCACGTCTGCGGAGGAACCGACCATTACGATGAGCTTATTCTTAACTCCACCGATGGTGGTATCCTTGAGCAAATAATTGTAATCAGATTCAACCAATTGAATGTTTGGTTCTTTTTCCAACCGTTTCATGATTTCTGTTTTCATTGCCTTCTGACCGACTTTTACTTTCAATCGAATCTGTGCACCGCCATTGGCATTAAATGTTTTAAACACGCGGTATTTTACTCCTTCGTGGGATTCACCTTCGAGGGAAGAAGTGAGCATCGCCACTGACTCCAAACTTCTTACTTCGGTAATTACCCCTTTCACCAATGGTTTTGCTCCTTTTGGTGAATTTACTGTGATGTCATACAAACCAACGCTATCTCCAACAGCCACACCATGCATGATTCCAGCAGCAAGTTCAATTTCAGAACCGAACATTTTATTGATCGAATAAAATGGATCTTGCGGTACAAAACTTCCACTGAAAATTTTTAGTTGCAAATCATCCCCTTCAATTTCCGGGTGCTGCTCGTTTTTGAACTCGATGATCATATTCTTCTTTATTTCGTCAAACAGGTTCGAATAAGAAGCGTTTTCACCCAATTTGGTCATGCCATTGACGAGGAAATAGGTAAGCGATCCGTACCTCATCGTTCCATTTTTATCTGGCTTAAATTCCCTGTTCACTTGAGTTGATTTACACCCAAAAAAGGCAGTCATTTTCCCCATGTTTGCCATATTTTGGTATTCGAAATCGGTACCGAACGCAATATTGGGATCCTCAGAAGTACTGGTTGCATCATCTGGTGGAGCACAGGCCTCTCCCGTACCTCGGTAATTGGGTTGGTCCGAACCTCTTGTTGCTGTTCCAGAGTGACAGGCATCAATGACAACGATTACTTGACCTTCCCCACCTACTTTCAAGCGCACTTGATCTAAGTAAAATTTCATTTGATCGTCGGCAAAATGATGTTCGAATTCGTACCCATTCTCCCATTTCAATGGCGCATAATAGAGCACAAGGGCTTCGTCGAAACCGTCTGGCTCATCACGGGCCAACATGTTTTTTCGCGTTAACTTCTTACCATCGACATCTTTAATCCGTTGACCATGACCGCTGTAGTGAAAATAAACGATGTCTTTGGGAGCTAATTGGGAAATAAGCTTGTCGAATGCTTTTGTTAAGTTGGGTACGGTTGCGCTGGAATCGATTAAGAAATTAACGTTATCAAAACGTTGGTCTTTTAGCATTTTGGAAACCAATTCCACGTCGTTTTTGGAACTCAAATCACTCCAATTGTGCGTTCTTTCTTTTACTTCGGGGTAATCGCCAACCGCGACAACTAGCGCATGCTTTTTTTGAGAAAAACCAAGAAGCGAAACGAAAAAGTAAATTGGAAGTAACAGTTTTTTCATACAATAAAGGTTATTTTTCAGTAAAATTAACAATTTTGATGCCACGTACCGACCCAAACAATTATTACGCCATTTTTTTCTAATGGTCTTTGCTTCAACCGTTTTAACAAATATTTAAGAATTCAGCTTGATCTTGAAAAGGAATTGACAATGTGTTTAACAATTGTTTTTCATCAATCATACCTAAAGCTTCTTAAAAAAACAGCAACTTTAAAGAAAAAGAAGTGCTTTATGCCCTTATTCACCTGTCTAATTGGAATGGCAGAAGGGAAAAGTGGGATAATTTAGTGCTCGGATGTTTAATTTGAATCAACTTATTTAACTTTAGGGCACAATAACGCATCATGCCTTTACAACGTTAAAAAAAGATATGCCACACTTACCACGTCCTTTTTCGGTTTTCTTGTTTCTATGCTGCTTTGCACTCGTTTACAGCAGATGTACGAAAGAGGTTACAATTGAATTGCCAGGATACCAACAACAACTTGTCGTGGACGGACGCATTGATGTGGATGGCTATCCCATCGTGCTATTAACCCAATCACAAAATGTGTATGCACCAACGGACCTTTTGGCCTTTCTAGGTTCCTATGTACCAGATGCACAGGTGAGCGTAAGCAATGGAACAACAACGGTTAATTTGGAGGCAATGAGTCCAATGGATTTGCCCTTATCTTCAAGAGAGAGGTTAGCGGAAATGCTTCGTATTGAATTGAACGAGGTTGCGTTTCTTCCAATCAAAATATACTCAACAACAGACCCCTTGATGCTCGGGCAATTGGGAAAATCTTATACATTGGAAATTAACCACAAAGGAAAAAATTACAGCGGGTCAACCAGTTTGCTGCCACCTGTTTCCCTTGATAACGTTTACTGGCAAGCAGACGAGGTTCTTGCCGATTTCGGTATTTGTTGGGCCCGACTTTCAGATCCGGCGAATGAACAGAATTCCTATAAATGGGAAGTAAAACTAATTACACCTGCCACAGGTGGTGAACCTAAAGACAATATTTTCCGAAGCGGTTCAGACCCTCATTTTGGCGACGAATATTTTGATGGGTTGACGTTTGAATTTGACACACGTTACCCCAAAAAGGACACGACTTATCCAGAAAATTACAGGAAATACTACAAACTTGGCGACATTGTAGTTATCAAACTTTCCCGTATTGACCGGTATGTGTACGATTTCTTCGATAAGCGATCGGCACAACAAGAATCGAGCTCTAGTCCTTTTGCAACGCCTGTGAACCTCCCCTCCAACCTTTCCGGAGGCGCACTAGGCATTTGGGCCGGTTATGCACCCTATTACGACACGCTTTATTGTGTTCCATAAGGAAATTTAAACGCTATTTTCATTTAAAAACAAGTACGTATGACGGAAAACAAACACGACGCGCCACGATCAATTATACAAGGTGTCGCTACTCGAAAAGTGGTACTGCTTGTCTTTTCCTCGGTTGCGATTATTGGTTTGCTGTTGTTTCTAATCAATTTGACACGAACCAAAAAAGAGGAACAATTGTCGTTGTTGGCGAAAAAAATGGAGGAGTTGACAGAGGAGATGAAAACCCTCAAAAACCAAAATAAAACATTGACCAAAACCAACCGAAGGTTACAACGGAAGGTGAAT
>Ga0315902_10013960_pt1 | contig 10356 bp, 7 predicted proteins | sample LakEriMetagenome_9_FD_203523 | JGI IMG/M metagenome (GOLD analysis project Ga0315902, IMG submission 203523) | Freshwater fungal communities from buoy surface, Lake Erie, Ohio, United States - Buoy 12 MA117 | ecosystem: Environmental > Aquatic > Freshwater > Lake > Lake biofilm | place: USA...
CTCGCCGCCGGTGGGTTCCAGGCCAACGCCGAGTGGCGGGCCCGCTACCTCGGCACGAACTGGGACCTGGCCAAGGTCCGGGGCACGAAGTACAACACCGGCGCCGGCATCCGCATGGCGCTCGACATCGGTGCCATGCCCTACGGGCACTGGTCGGGCTCGCACGCCGTGGGCTGGGACCTCAACGCCCCGCCCTTCGGCGACCTCGCGGTCGGCGACGGCTTCCAGAAGCACTCCTACCCGCTGGGCATCATGGTCAACGCCCGGGGCGAGCGCTTCGTCGACGAGGGCGCCGACTTCCGCAACTACACCTACGCCAAGTACGGCGCCGTGATCCTGAACCAGCCCGACATGTTCGCCTGGCAGATCTTCGACGCCAAGGTGGTGGACCTGCTGCGCGACGAGTACCGCATCCGCGAGGTCACCCGGGTGCGGGCCGACACGCTCGAGGAACTGGTCACCAAGCTCGAGGGTGTCGATCCGCAGCGCTGCCTCGAGACGATCCGGGCGTTCAACGACGCGGTGCAGACCGACGTGCCGTTCAACCCGGCGGTCAAGGACGGCCGGGGCACCCCGGGCATCCCGTTCCCCAAGACGAACTGGGCCAACCCGCTCGACACCCCGCCGTACGAGGCGTACGCCGTCACGTGCGGGATCACGTTCACCTTCGGCGGGTTGCGGGTGTCGACCGGCTGCGAGGTGCTCGACACGGCCGAGACGCCGATCCGTGGCCTGTTCGCCTGCGGCGAGCTGGTGGGCGGGCTCTTCTACCACAACTACCCGGGAGGCACGGGCCTGGTGGCCGGCTCGGTGTTCGGCAAGATCGCCGGCAGCAGCGCCGCCGCTGCGGTGCGCTGATGGACCGGGCCGCCTTCCGGGCCCGGCTGGCTGCTGCTGCGGCGCGGACGGCCCCGCCGTTGCTGGTGCCGCTGTGCCTCGACCCGCTCACCGCCCGCCTGGCCCGCCGGGTCGGCTTCGAGGCCGGGTACGTGTCGGGCGGCGGCCTCGGGTACCAGCTGGCGGTGTCGGAGGCTCTGCTGACCGTCGAGGAGATCGCCGGTTGCGCCCGGGCCATCACCCGGCGCAGCGACCTCGCCGTCGTGCTCGACGGCGGCGTCGGCTTCGGTGACCCGGTGCACGTGGCCCGCATGATGTGGGAGTTCGAGGCGTCCGGAGCGGCGGCGGTCGAGATCGAGGACCAGGTCGCGCCCAAGCGGGTCAGCCACCACCGCGGGATCGAGCACCTGGTGCCGGTGGCCGACATGGTGGCCAAGATCGAGGTCGCCGTGGCGCAGCGACGCGACCCCGGCTTCGTGATCATCGCCCGCACCGGGGCGGTGCACAACGAGAGCTACGAGGCCGCCCTCGAACGTACCGAGGCGTACGTCGCGGCCGGGGCCGATGCGGTGATGCTGTTCCCCGAGACCGAGGACCAGTGGGCCGAGGCGCCGGGCCGCGTCGGCGCGCCGCTGGTGGCCATGACCATGCTCGACGTGCGTCCGCCGGCGCAGTGGGGCGAGCTCGGCTACGCCATGGTCATCGACCCGATGAGCGGTCAGGTGGCCGCCGTGGCGGCGATGCAGGCGCTCTACGAGCGGCAGCTGGGCACACCCGACCGGGCCGGTGACGACCTGCGGGCCCGGGGCGGGACCTACCGGCAGCTGGCGTCGCTGGCCGGGCTCGACGAGCTCTACGACATCGAGCGGGCCACCACCGAGCCCGGCACCTAGGAGCGACATGGCCGCACCCGGCTCCCCCGACGGCTCCCCCACCCCGACGGTCGCCGACCTGATCGAGGCCCGGTTCGGGCTCCCGGCGCTTCACGACCAGTCGGCGCCGGCGACATCGACGGTGGCCACGATGCTCGGCCACCGCATCTGCCGTCGCTTCACCGACGAGCCGGTCGACGAGGCCACGCTCGAGCGACTGCTGGCCGCGGCACTGTCGACGCCGGCGAAGTCCGACCTGCAGCAGGTGGCGATCATCGTCGTCGACGATCCCGACCGCCGGGCGGCCATCGCGGACCTGATCCCCGACATGCCGTGGATTCGCAGCTGTGCCCGTTTCCTGCTGTTCTGCGGCGACGGCCGGCGCATCCGGCGGATCTCCGAGCGGTACGGCATCGCCTTCGGCAACGACCACCTCGACGCCGTGCTCAACCCGGCGGTCGACGCCGCGCTGCACCTGTCGAGCTTCGTGTGGGCGGCCGAGTCGATGGGGCTGGGCACGTGCCCGATCTCGGTGGTGCGCAACCACATCGACGCCGTCAGCGAGATCTGCGAGCTGCCGCCGCTGGTGTTCCCGGTGTCGGGGCTGTGCATCGGGCACCGGGCCGACACGGGCCATCTCGTGCTGCGGCTGCCGCCGGCGATGACGGTGCACCGTGACCGCTACGACGATGCGGACTTCGACGACGAGCTCGACGGGTACGACCGGCGGCGGGACGCACGGTTCTCGATCCCGCCCGACCGCCAGCAGCACCGCGACCGGTTCGGCACGGCCGATTTCTACGGTTGGTCGCTCGACAAGGCCCGCCAGGTGTCGGTCACCGAACGGGCCGACCTGGCCGACTTCCTGCGCCGCCAGGGCTTCCGGCTCGACTGAGACCGACGGTTCCGATCGAGCCCGCATCGTCGAGCACCGGGCCGACACGGCCCGGGTGCTCGACGCGATCGTTGTGGCGGCGCCGGGCGACGCCGCTCAGACCGGGATGCGGTAGAGCTCGGCGGCGTTGTCCTGCAGGACCCGGCGCCGGGTGTGGTCGTCGAGACCGGCGAGCGACGAACGGATGTGGTCACGCCCCCCGGGGTAGAGGCAGGTCGGGTGCGGGAAGTCGGTCTCGAACAGCACCCGCTCGGCCCCGAGCGCCTCGATGTTGGTCTTGAGCCCGGTCTTCTCGAACCAGAAGCAGCTGTAGAACTGCCGCTTGTAGTACTCCGTCGGCGTCAACGACAGCTTCTTGGAGTCGTTCGGCATGGTCTCGCTCATCTCGTAGTCGAGGGCGTCGAGATAGAACGGGATCCAGCCCAGACCCGACTCGACCGACACGAAACGCTGCTCGGGGAACCGCTCGAGCACACCCGAGTAGATCAGGTTGCCGATGACCCGGGCGTTGCCCAGGAACAGGTTGGCCGAGCCCAGCGCCAGACGGGTCTCGCCGCCGTGGGACTTCCACGGGGTCTTGCCGAAGAAGTCCATCTCGCCCGAGCTGGCCCCGATGTGGAAGTTGATGGGCATGCCGAGCTCCTGGCACACCTCGAAGAACGGCTCCCACACGGGCTGACCGAGATCGGGCATCCCGGCGTCCTCGGGGTTCGAGCACATGACCACGCCACGCATGCCCATGGCGGCGCAGCGCCGCACCTCGGCGACGGAGGCGTCGATGTCCCACCACGGCACCAGCGCCATGGTGAAGATGCGGTCGCCCGACGCCTCCTGGTGCTCGGCGCCGGCGTCGTTGTAGATCTGCGCGCACAGCAGGCGCAGCTCGTTGTCCTGCACCCGCATGAACGCCTGGTTCCCGAACCCGGCGAGGTTCGGGTAGACGATCTGGGCGTGGACGCCGACCTCGTCCATCAGCTTCAGCCGGGCGGGGATCTGCGAGGACGCAGCGTGCACCTCGTCCACCGACAGCTTCAGCCAGCCGATGCCGTAGATCTTGTCGCCCTCGGGGTCGACCACGCTGGCGGCGCCGACACCGCCGAGATCGATGTCACCGCCGATGACCCAACGCCTGCGGCCGCCGAGGTCGACCTGACGGGGCACCTCGTCGCGGTAGCGCGCCGGCGCCCGGGAGGTCCACAGGTCGGCCGGTTCGGACAGGTGCGTGTCGGTGTCGATGATCTTGACACCGGCGAGGATGTCCTGGTCGTGGGTGAGCGTCATGGCGTCGGCTCCCGTTTCGTCGGATGGTGCCCTCAGGGCATGGTACGTGGCGGCCACGGACTGGTCCGAACCGTCGGCGGCCCGCTCAGTGGACCGACCACACCTCGGGCCGGACCCGCATCCACACCACCAGCCCCACGAACCCGGCGAGGTTGAACACCACCAGGGCGGTGGGCGCACCGACCACCTGGGCCAGCTCACCGAGCGCGTACATACCGACCGGTAGGGAACCGATGGCCATGCTCAGCAGGCCCATGGCCCGGCCCCGCAGCTCGGCAGAAGTCGCCGTGATGGCGAGCGCGGTCTGCGTCGAGCCGAACAGGCCGAGTGCCGTGCCGGCCAGCACCAACGACACCAGCATCACCCAGTAGTTCGGCACGACTGCGAAGGCGACGAGCACCAGGCACGCCAGCATCGAGCCGACCACGTAGGCCCGGCCCCGGTGCGGGGCCCGGACCGCCACCCACAACGAGCCGGCCATCATGCCCGCGCCGACGGCTGCCGAGAGCAACCCGATCATCGCCGGGCTGGCGTCGACCCGCCGTCCCATGACCTGCACGATCGGCATGTAGGCGAAGTGGAAGAAGTCGACGAACACGGTCACCCCGAGGATCGACACCAGCGCCAGGTTGCCCGGCAGCGCCCGGAACCCTTCCACGACGGTGCGCAGGAACGGCGGCGGCTTCGTCGCCGCCTGCGTCCCGGGCACCGGCGCGGCCCGGGGCGGCGAGGGCACGCGCCACATGACCACGGCGCAGACCGCCAGAGCACCGGCGACGGCCAGATAGGCCGGGCCGACCCCGAGCGTCTGGATGACCGTCCCCCCGACGAGCGCCCCGAGGAACAGCCCGGCCGACGAGCTGAGGCTCTCGAGCGCCATCGCCCCGTTCACCCGTTCGGGCCCGACGAGGTCGTAGATGAGGGCCCGCCGTGCGGTCATGTCGACGATCCAGCCGAGCCCGACCAGCAGCATGAACGGGTAGATCATCCACACCCGCAACCGGTCCTGCCATGCCAGCACACCGAGCAGCGCGGCCAGCGGGGCGAGCACGCCGAGTTGCACCAGCACGGTCCGCCGCCGGTCGAACACCGCACCGCCGATCAGGCCGGCCAGCAACAACGGCCCCCACATGGCCGACCCGGTGAGCTGCACCAGCCGGGGCGACCCGGTCAGGTCGTTCGCGACGAAGGCCCCGAGGAACCCCAGACCCCAGCGGGCGATGCTCCAGATCGCCCCGGCCACGTACACCTTCGGGAAGTGGGGGATACGCAGTGACGTGAAGGCATGGCCGAACCCCGCTGCCGCCGGCGGTGGGGCGGGCGTCGGGGCGACGTCGTCGGCGGCCGAGGTCATCGCCGCAGCGTACCGGCAACCTCCGGCCGGGTCAGGGTTGCCGCGGGCCGCACGGACGCGGCTCGGCTACGTTCGGCGTCGATGCGTGGTCTCGACGGTGTGCGCGTGGTGGAGATCGGCGGCGGCGTGGCAGCCGGCTATGCGACGAAGTTGCTGGCCGACCTCGGTGCCGACGTGGTCAAGGTGGAGGGCCCCGACGGCGACCCGGTACGCCGGCGCGGCCCGTGGCGACCGGGCCTCGACGGCGACCCGGACACCGGCGGGTTGTTCGTCTACCTCAACACCAACAAGCGGGCGGTCGCACCCGACGGCGGGGCGGGGCTCGACGCGCTGGTCGCCGGCGCCGACCTCGTCGTGCACGAGGTGCCCGAGGCCGACTGGCCGGTATGGGGCATCGACCCCGACCGCTGGCGACGCGAACGGCCCGACCTGGTCGTGTGTTCGCTCAGCGCCTTCGGACGTACCGGTCCGTATGCCGGCTACCGGGCGACGGAGCTCGGTGTCGTCCACGGGGGCGGCTGGGCCTGGCTCGCCCCCGGGGCATCGGAACGGCCCGACCTGCCGCCATTGCGCCCGCCGGTCGACCTGGCCTCACTGCAGGCCGCGACCGGGGCGGCGTTGTGCGCCCTGGCCTGCGTCGACCGGGCCCAGCGAACCGGAACCGGCGCCCACATCGACTACTCGATGCACTCGCACGTGGCGTCGATGCTCGAGGCCGCCTTCATCGCCTGGACCTATCCGGGCTGGAACCCCGACCGCATGGGCATCCGCACGCTCAACCCGTGGGGAATCTTCCGCTGCGCCGACGGGCTGGTGTTCCTGGTCTGCGTCGAGGAGGACCAGTGGGCCCGCCTCGTCGAGTTCATGGGCACCCCCGAGTGGGCCACCGAGGAGATCTTCGCCACCGCAGCGGGTCGCAACGAGGTCGCCGACGCCCTGTTCTCCCTCGTCGACTCGTTCACCGAGCAACATACCGTCGAGTACCTCTGGCACGAGGGCCAGAAGCGACGGATCGCCTTCGCCCCGGTTTTCTCGATGGCCGACCTCGCCCGCCAGCCCCACCTGCGCGACCGTGGGTTCTTCGCTGCGGTCGACCAGCCCGGCCTCGGCCCGATCGAGGTCCCCGGGCGGCCCTTCGCCCTGCACCCCGCCGACGACGGGGCACCGTGGTGGTCGCTGCGCCGCCCGGCACCGGCACTCGCCGGCACCGAGCACGTCGAGTGGCCCGCGGCGCTCGCCCCCGCACCGGCTCCGGCCGGCGGGGTCGGCCGTCCGCTCGAGGGTGTTCGGGTCCTCGACTTCTCGTGGGTGTGGGCCGGGCCGTTCGCCACGATGCACCTCGCCCACCTCGGCGCCGACGTGATCAAGGTCGAGAACCCGGCCCGGCTCTGCCTGGGACGGCGCCTGCCGTTCCACCCGCCCGGCGTCACCCCGACGGTGAACACGTCCGGCTATTTCAACCAGTGGAACCAGGGCAAGCGGTCGATCAGCCTCGACCTGGGCCGGCCCGAGGGTCTCGACCTGGCCCGGCGCCTCGTCGCCGAGGCCGACGTGGTGATCGACAACTTCGCCGTCGGGGTCATGGAACGGCTCGGCCTGGGTGAGGCCGACCTGCGGGCCATCAACCCCGGCGTGATCGTCGCCTCGATCTCGGGTTACGGCCAGACCGGTGACCTGCGGCCGTACATGGGCTACGGGCCGACCACCTCGCCGTTGTCGGGCATCGCCTCGTTGACCGGCTACGAGCCCGGCGACGGGCCCCGCGAGCTCGGCATCGCCTTCGGCGACCCCGCCGCCGGCATCGCCTGCGCCTGGGGCATCGTCGCCGCCCTCGTCGCCCGGCGCCGCACGGGCATCGCAGCCCGGATCGACACCTCGCTGTGGGAGGCCACCGCCGTCAACGGCGGCGAGGGCTGGATGGCGTGGCTGCTCGGCGGCGCCGAGGCCGAGCGCATCGGCAACCGGCACCGCCAGTGGGCCCCGCACAACTGCTACCGCTGCGCCCCCGACCGCGACCCGGCCGAGGAGGCCGGCGCCTTCGTCACCGTCGCCGTCACCGACGACCGTGACTGGCAGGCGCTGTGTGGCGTGCTCGACCCCGACGGCACGGCCGGGCTCGCCGCCGACGCCCGCTTCGCCACCGCAGCGGGGCGCAAGGCGGCCGAGGACGACCTCGACGAGCTGCTCGCCGCCTGGTGCGCCGGCCGCACCCGCTGGGAGGTGACCGAGGCCCTGCAGGCCGCCGGCGTGGCGGCGTTCCCGACGCTGTCGCCCCGGGACCTCGCCGAGGACCCGCACCTGCGGGCCCGGGGGTTCCTGACCGAGCGGGTCCACCCCGAGGTAGGAGTGCGGATCCACAGCGGTGTGCCGTGGCTGATCGACGGCGAGGACACCACGGTGCGCCACGCCGCACCGCTGCTCGGCCAGCACACCGACGAGGTGTTGGGTGACCTGCTCGGCCTCGAACCCGCAGCGATCGACGCCCTGCGGGCCGGCGGGGCGCTCGGCTGATCGGCGCCGGCGCCGACCGGCCCGGACGGTTGCGGCGCCGCACCGCCGCCGGTGCTACGAAGAGCGCAGACGGTTCGAGAGGGAACGAGGCTGACATGGGTGGACCGCTCGAGGGAGTGCGCGTCGTGGAACTCGGCCTGTGGCTGGCCGGGCCGGCGTGCGCCGCCATCCTGGCCGACTGGGGCGCCTCGGTGACCAAGATCGAGCCCATCGACGGCGACCCGTTCCGGGGCTACGCCTGGCTGTTCGGCGGTCACATCAACCCGCCCTTCGAGCTCGACAACCGGGGCAAGCGGTCCATCGCCGTCGACCTGCGCCGGCCCGAGGGCCTCGAGGTCGCCCTGGCGCTGCTCGCCGACGCGGACGTGTTCGTCACCAACTACCGGCCCGGCGGGCTCGAACGGCTCGGCCTCGGCTGGGAGCGACTGCACGCCCACAACCCCCGCCTGGTCTACGGCAGCATCACCGGGTACGGCCTCGACGGGCCCGAACGTGACCGGGCCGCCTACGACATGGGCGCCTACTGGGCCCGGGCCGGTGTGGCTGCGGCGCTGGCCCTGCCCGGTGCCGACCTGCCCTACCAACGCGGGGGGATGGGCGACCATCTCACCGGCATGTCCCTCGCCGGCGGGGTCGCCGCCGCCCTGTACCAGCGCGACCGCACCGGTGAGGGCCAGTTGGTGTCGACCTCGCTGCTGCGGGCCGGCATGTACCAGATGGGCACCGACCTCAACGCCAACGTACGGGCCGGTATCCCGACGGTGGCGTCGTCGATCCGCACGGTGCCCAACCCGCTGCTGAGCGGCTACCGCTGCGCGGACGACCGCTGGGTCTGGCTGCTGTGCCTCGAGGGCGACCGGCACTGGCCCAACGTGCGGCGGGCCCTCGGCCTCGAGCACCTCACCGACGACCCGGCGTTCGCAACCATGGACGGCCGGCGCGACCACGCCGCCACGGTCACCGCGACGCTGCAGGAACGCTTCTCGCAGCACACCCGCGACGAATGGGCCCCGGTGCTCGACCGCGAGGGCGTGTGGTGGGCCCGGGTGCAGCACACCCACGATCTCGTCGAGGACCCGCAGGCCATCGCCGCCGGCGGCTTCGTCGACGTGCCGCTGTCGGACGGCAGCACCGGCCGCATGGTGGCCTCACCGGTCGACTTCGCCGGGCGGTCGCACTTCGCCGAGCTGCCCGTCCCCGAGCTCGGTCAGGACACCGAACTGGTGCTGATGGAGCTCGGCTGGGACTGGGATCGCATCGAGGCCCTGAAAGCGGCCGGGATCATCCCCTGACCCCGGCCGCGGGGCGCGGCCCGTCGGGGCCGCTCAGCCGTCGGCGAACAGCCGGGCGGGCAGCGCCGCCCGCAGGGCGTCCATGCCCGGGCCCTCGCGCTCGATGCTGATGCGATCGTGGCGGAGCCAGAAGATCGGGTACGAGCCGACGGTCGCCGGGTCGGGCTCGCAGCGCACGACCAACGGCACCTTGGTCGCCACACCGAACTCGTGGGCCCGGTCCCAGGTCACGATGGAACCGAGCGGATCACCGCTCACGTTGGCACTGGTGCACAGCGGCGCCGTGAACCGGTGACCGCCGATGAGCGCCGGTTCGGCCGAATCGGCCAGACCCGCCTCGACCGCCCGGAACAGCTCGCCGTGCGGACCGTCCACCAGCACGCCCTGGTGGGTGCCACCGCGCACCATGACCGTCTCGGTGTCGGGCGACGCCACCGAGATGCGGATGAACGCCCCGGTGAGGATGCGCATCTTCTCGACGCTGTCGAGCTCAGGCGGCAGCGTGCCGGGCACGGCCATGCGGTGGAACGACGCCAGGTCACCGAGCGCGGTGCCGTAGTTCTTGTTCGGCAACCGGGTCTTGGTGCGGTTGAGCCACCCGGCCCCCTCGGTGGTGGGCGGGGCGATGAGCACGAACACCGCCGGCATCTGGACCATCACGGCGTCGTAGGCGAGGACGTCGAGCACCGCCTCGGCGACCTTCGGGTCCTCGACGTGCACCTCACGCATGACCGTTCCCCCCTGCCGCTGCGTTGCCGGCACCGCCGCCCACCGGCTGCTCGAAGGCACCCGACAGCAACCGGCCCGCTCCCGGTACCCGGGTTGGCAGACCGAGCCGGCGCAACGACTGGAACACCGTCGCCGTCGCGGCGGACAGGACGGGCAGACCGACCTGGGCCTCGACGGTCTCGATGAAGGGCAGCGACGGCATCTGCACGCAGGCCGAGAGCACCACGGCATCGACGTCACGGGGCAACTCGAGGGCGATGGGCAGCAACCCCGACGGGTCGAGCCGGCCGACGGCGGTGTTGTCGGTGACCGACAGCGACCGGACCTCCTCGATGTCGAAGCCCTCGAAGCTGATGTAGTCGCACACCCGCTCGGTCAACGCCGGCGCGTAGGGGGCGATCACCGCGATCCGCTTGGCCCCGATGTGCTCGAGGGTGTCGATCAACGCCCCGGCGCTGGTGACCACCGGCGCCTCGCATCCTTCGGCCCGCAGCAGGGAGGTGATGTTGGCCTCGGCCTCGCGGTGGGCGCCACGGCCCTCGGCCATGACCGCCACCAGGCACGCGTAGGCCACGATGTCGACCA
>Ga0315902_10013961_pt1 | contig 10355 bp, 8 predicted proteins | sample LakEriMetagenome_9_FD_203523 | JGI IMG/M metagenome (GOLD analysis project Ga0315902, IMG submission 203523) | Freshwater fungal communities from buoy surface, Lake Erie, Ohio, United States - Buoy 12 MA117 | ecosystem: Environmental > Aquatic > Freshwater > Lake > Lake biofilm | place: USA...
CGCCATGCGCGCCGTCGGTCAGTGCCTGCAGCACCCGGATGGCCTCACCAGGCGCCAGGCCCATCTGCGCGGCCTTGCGGTGGTCCAGGCGCACGGTGATCTGCGGGATCAGCACCTGCCTTTCCACCGTCAAGTCCACCAGGCCCGGCACGTTGGCCAGCCGGCCGCGCAGGGTCTCAGCCAAGCCGCGCAGCGTGTCGGTGTCGTCGCCGAAGATCTTGATGGCGATCTGCGCCCGCACCCCCGAGAGCAGGTGGTCCAGCCGGTGGCTGATGGGCTGGCCGATGGCCACCTGCGCCGGAAGTGTGGACAGCCGATCGCGGATGTCGGCCATGATGGCTTCGCGGTCGCGGTCAGAGCGCTTCAGGTCGACGTCGATCTCGGCAGAGTGCACGCCCTCGGCGTGCTCGTCGAGCTCGGCGCGGCCAGTGCGGCGGCCCACCTGCGTCACTTCCGGCACCTGGCGGATCAGCGTCTCGGCCACGGCGCCCACGCGGTTGGCTTCCGCCAGCGAGGTGCCCGGCTGCATCATGAGACCGAGCACCAGCGACCCCTCATTGAAAGCCGGCAGGAAGGCGCGCGGCATGAAGGGCACCGTGGCCGCGGCGCCCGCCACGGCGAGTGCCGCCAGCGCCATCAACACCCGGGCGTGGCCGAAGGACCAGTGCAGCAGGTGCGTGTCCTGCCGTTTGAGCCATGCGACCAGCGGGCTGTCACCGTGGTCCAGCCGCTTCATGGCCGGCAGCATGTAGGAGCACATCACCGGTGTGATGGTCATGGACACCAGCATCGACGCGCCGATGGAGACGATGTAGGCGATGCCCAGGGGCGTGAACAGGCGCCCCTCGATGCCCGGCAGCGCAAACAGCGGCACGAAGACCAGCACCACGATGACGGTGGCGTAAACGATGCCCGATCGCACCTCGACGCTGGCGCGGCGCACGACCTCCAGCACCGACAGGGGGTGGGCCGCGGCTCTGTTCTGTTTGAGCCGCCGCAGGATGTTCTCCACATCCACCACGGCGTCGTCGACCAGCTCGCCGATGGCAATGGCCAAGCCGCCCAGCGTCATCACGTTGATGGACTGCCCGAGCAGCTTGAACACCAGGGCGGTGACCGCCAACGACAGCGGGATGGCCACGAGCGAGATGACCGTGGTGCGCACCGACAGCAGAAAGGCGAACAGCACGATGGCCACCATGAGGGCGCCGTCGCGCAGCGCCTCGGCCACGTTGCCGATGGAGGCCTTGATGAAGTCTGCCTGGCGGAACAGCACGCGCGGCTCGGCCAATCCCCGAGGCAGGCCCTGCTTCAGTTCAGCGAGCGCGGCCTCCACCTGCGCCGTGAGCTTGACGGTGTCGGCATCCGGCTGCTTCTGCACGCTGATCACCACCGCCGGCAGGCCGTTGTAGCCAGCGTCGCCGCGCTTCAGGCCCGCCGCGAAGGCCACGCTGGCCACCTGCTCCAGCAGGATGGCGCGCCCCTCCTTCCAGGCCACCGCCACGCCGGCCAGGTCTTCGACCCGGTTGCTGCGGCCCAGGTGGCGGATCAGGTACTCGCGGCTGTTCAGGTCGATGAAGCCGCCGCCGGCATTGCCGGCATAGCCCTTGAGGGCTTGCTCGATCTGCGTCAGTGAGACGCCGAACTGCGCCATGCGCGCCGTGTCGGTTGCGACGCGCAGCGTGCGCACCTCGCCACCGATGGGAATGACCTGGGACACTCCGGGGATGGACAGCAGCCGAGGCCGCAGCACGAAGTCGGCGTACTCGCGGGCCTGCATGGGGGTGGCCACTGGCGCTTTGCCGTCGCCTGGCACCAGCGGCAGCGCCACCAACATGATCTCGCCCATGATCGAAGACACCGGCCCCATCACGGGCGTGATGTCCCCCGGCATCTGGGCGCGCACGACGGCCAGGCGCTCGGCCACCAGCTGGCGGTTGCGGTAAACGTCGGTGCCCCACTCGAACTCGGCGTACACCAGTGACAGCCCGACGCCCGAAGTGGACCGCACGCGGGTCACCCCCGGCATGCCGTTGAGCGCCGTCTCGATGGGGAAGGTCACCAGCTGCTCGACCTCCTCGGGCGCCATGCCTCCCGCTTCGGTCATCACGGTGATCAACGGCTTGTTGAGATCGGGGAAGACGTCCACTGGCGTGCGCCAGGCCGTCATCGCGCCATAAACCATCAACAGCGCCGCGAAGGCCAGCACGAACAGGCGGTTGTGCAGGCTGGAACGGACGATCCAATTGAACATGAGGGTGCTCCTTCAGTCGGCCCCGGGCCGTTCCCAAGTCGACTGAGCGCCCCCGTGGGGGGCTGTGAACGCAGTGAGCGTGGGGGTCATCATGCTCAGCGGATCTGCGCGATCAGCGCCGCGCCTTGCACCACCACGCGGTTGTCGGCACTCAGGCCCTGCGTGACCACCACCGTGCTGGAGTCCAGCGGCCTGAACTGCACCGGCATCGGGATGAAGCGCTCCGCGCCCGACTTGATCCACACGATGGACTCGTTGGACGGGCTGCGCGCCACCGCTTGGGCCGGCAAGACGACGCCGGCCACCCGCTCCTTGGAGCTCGCCAGCACGGTGACCGGCTGCCCGATGGCCAGTGGCAAAGGAGTGCCGGCCTTGGCCGCGGTCACCGCGAAGGTGATGGGCAGCACCCCATCGCGCAGCGTGCGTGCGGCGCCCAGCAGCTGTAGCCGGGCTTCCGGCGTGCCCTGCAGCGTGGCGCCGGCAAGCCGCGCCGCCAGGCTCGCGTCTGCGGTGGTGGCCTCCACCAGCATGCGTGACGGCTCCAGCAGTTCCACCAGCACGTCTCGCGGGTCTACCACCTGCCCGGCCACCAGGTCGGCTCGCGTGATGACGCCGCTGATGGGCGCGGCCAAGGCCTCGCGGGCCTGCAGGCTGCCGCCGATGTGGCGCTCGCGCTCGGCCAGGCTGGCGGCTTCTGCGCGTGCTGCCTCGATGTCCTTGCGCGGCACCGTGCCTTCCAGCTCCTCCAGGCGTTTGACGCGCGTCTCGGCCAGCTGGCGCTGGGTGCGCAGCTCAGTGAGCTGCGCCTGCTGTGCCGCCAACGCGTAGGGCTCGGCGTGGTGGCGCACGTAGGCCAGCACGTCGCCGCGCCGAACCACCTGCCCCACGACAGGCAGGCCGCGTGGTCCGGGCTCAATGCGGCCGCCGTGTACGGTCTGCACCCGCCCCCTGGCGTTGGGGTCGGCCACCACCCGGCCCGGCATCTCCACCGTGACGGCTGCCTGTGACGCAGGCGCCAACACGGTGCGGATGGCCATGCGCCGCTGGGCGGGCTTGGGCACGTTGACGCTGCCATCGGGCAGGCGCGCCAGACCGGAGGTGTTGACGACCGGGCCGGGCGCGTCCAGGTGTTCGCCGTTGGGGCCATGGGCGCCGGGGCCGGCCTGGGCCAGGGGTGCCGCCAGAGTCAGCGCCAGGCTCAGGCCCAGGCCGAGCGCCCGATGCAGGGCGAAGGTCTGATGGTGCGCGCGCGGGTTGTCGAGTCTGTTCATCATGGTCCGCCTTGCAGCAGTTTGGGGTTCTCTGCGGAGTTCTTTTGGCGCTGCCGCCACCACCCAAGACCGCCCAGCAGCGCCAAGGTGGCGATGCCGGCAGCCACCCAGGAGGCGCGTTGCAGATCGTGGTCATGGGCATGGTCGTTGGCGTGGTCCTGGCGCGCCTGGCCTGGCCGTGGCGCGGTGTGACCCGTGGCCCCCAGGTTCTCGGCGGGTCGGGTCAGCGTGCCGTCGAGCAGGTCGCTGGCAGACCCGGCCACCAGCGTGAAGACCAGAGCGTGCTCGCCCGGCGAGTTCAGGGCCTTGATCAGCGCGGGCTCGGTGACCACGTAATCGCCCTGCTCGGGGCGGAAGGTGGCCACCGCCTTGAGCGCACCGCTTTCCACCTCCAGCTTCGCGCCCAGCACGGGCTCGTTGCTCTCGTAGCGATCCACCAGGATGACCAGCTCCGTGGGGCGCAACTCGGCCACCAGTTCAAAGGCGTCGGTGTGGGCTTGCAGACGAGGCAGGGTGGATGCAGGACGTGCCGTGACCGGGGCATCCAGATGCTCACCGTTGGGCCCGTGGGCGCCAGGGCCCGCGTGGCTGAAGCCGGCCAGGGTGAGCGCCAGGGCCATCAGGGCCATCAGGGCTACTAGGGACGCCCGGGCCGCCTGCACTCTCGCGGCCGAGGCTGCCCAGATCTGTTTGGTATGCAGGACGTGTTCGAGAAACATGAGGTGCTTGAGGGTCGGCTTCATGGCAGAAGTCCCAGAGCTTGTTGAAGTCGCGCCAGAGCCAGGCCCTTGGCAGCGGTCTGGCGGGCCACGGCGCCGTCGGCTTGTGCAGCGGCGTGCAGGGCACGCAACAGGTCCGGCAGCGGGGTTTCGCCGGCGCGGAACGATTTGTCGATCAAGACCGCGCGCTGGCGCAGCAAGTGGGCACGCTCGGTCTCGGCCTGCAGCCGGGCCTCCTCGGCCAGCAGGGCCGCACGCGCTTGGGCCCACTCGCTCTCCAGGCGCTCTCGCAGGCGTTGGGCCTGTTTTTCTGCCAAGGCCAGTTCACTGCTGGCTTGCACTTGCAGCGGGCGGTTGCGCGCTGGCGTGGCCAGGGGCAGCCGCAGCGCCACCCCCAGACTGCCTTGCGAGCTTGCGCCGCGCCCGGGCGTGTCCTGGCGCAGGCCCAGGCTGAGCTCGGGAGCTTCTCGGTTGGAAAGCCGCAGCAGTTCCAGCCGTTGGCGCGCCAAGGTGCTGGTGTGCTGCGCCAGCACCCACTGCGGGTGCTGCTCTAGCAGAAGCTCTGCCCGCTCGCGGGCGCCTGCACTGGCGGTGCCTGGAAGGTCCAGCCCCAGGTCGGGTGCGGCTGCGAGTCCGGTCAGCAAGGTCCAGCGTGCCTGCGCGGCCTGAAGGCGAAGGCCGGTCTCGGCCTGTTGGGCCTGGGCGGCCAGGTGCTCAGCCTGAGCCGCCAGGGCGTCAGCCCGGGCCAGATCGCCTGCCCGCACGCGGCGCTCCACGTCTTCAGCCAGCTGGTGCAAGGCCAGGGTGTGGGCGGCCGCTTGTGCCACATCGGCCGTCAGGGCCGACAGCAGCCAGGCCGCTTCGCGTACCTCTGCGCCCAAGTGCAGGCGTTCGGCCTGTTCAGCGGCCTGCGCCTGTTCTGAGGTGGCCTGCGCCGTACGCGCAGTGGCTGCCCGCTGCCCAGGCAGCCACAGAGGCACCGACACCCCCACCTCCAGCTCGCGCTGGCCGGCGTGGCCTTGCAAACGGTCATTCCGGTGGCTGATCTCCAGCGCCGGGGGGCCGGCCCATGAGGATTTGGCCACCTCGCCCTCGGCTTGTGCGCGCTGGCGCCGGCCCTCGCTTTCTCGGGCCGCCACGGAGCGCTGCCAGGCCGCTTCCAGCGCATCCCGAAGGCTGGGCAGGCGGGTGCTGGTGTTGGTGCTGCCGGCCTCAGCGCTTCGGGAGGCCACGTCCGTGGGTGTGCTCGCAGGCGCCGCTACGCGGGCAGCGGTTGCTGCGGCTGGTGCGGCTGGTGCGGGGCTGGACGCAGCGTGACTGGCGAGGCTGACGGCCAAGCCCGCCATGACGGAGCAGATGGCGCTGTACATGACGCTGCACACGGTGCTGCCCATGGCGCAGGCCACGGGCCGCGCCCGTGACGAGGGAAAGGCTTTCACGATGATCCTGACGGTTCGGCTGTCGACACGGTACGAAGCTGCCATGGGCGCGTGCGCAAGGTCGTGCGCGACGCTCAGGGCAAGGTTTCGCAGGACGTGTCGACGGAAGATCAGGCGCCCTGTTCAGGGGGCCTGCCGCGAAGTCTGGTCAGGTCAAGCGCGGGGAGGTCGCAGCAGCCTGCCGGGCGGCGGGCTGGGGCAAGGCGCGGCGGGTCGCCCATCGGGCGAGGCGGCCGGGCCTTGTGGTACCAAGGCTTCCGGGCCGGCTGCCATTTCCAGCGACGCCCCCAGATGGTCGGTCATCAGATGCTGGGCCGCCTCCGTCGAGTCTTCCAGGTGGTAAGACCCATCGTCGTGGTGATGGTGGCTGGTGCCCTGCCAGTGCAGGGCCGCGTGCGCCAGATCGGCCAGCACGTTGACACTGGAGCCCACACGCGCAAGGGCCACCGACTGCCACAGCAGGGCAAAGACCATCAGGGTGACGGTGGCCAATCGACGCATCACAAGAGTCTAGCCGCTTGTCAGGCCCTTGGCAGCCGCGCTGGGGCATCGCCCCATTCCCCATTCCCCTTGCCCCTTGCCCCTTGCCCCTTCCCCCTTGCACTCGTGGACTTGGGACTTGAACTTGGCTGTGGGGGAATGCGCCCATGCCTTCGAGGCAGTCGGGTGCCACCCCGTCCGCAGGGACAATCCTGGGTTTGGACATCGCTGGCGCAAGCCCCGCATCGCGGCACCTTCTGGGAGACCTTGTTTGGAAGCATTTCTGGTATCGACGGGCGTGGTGGCGCTGGGGGAGATGGGTGACAAGACGCAGTTGCTCGCCATCGTTCTGGCCGCGGCCTTCAGAAAGCCGGTGCCCATCATTGCTGGCATCCTGGTGGCCACCTTGGCGAACCACGCCGCCGCCGGCGCCGTGGGCGGCTGGGTGGCGCAGGCGCTCGGCCCGGACGTCTTGCGCTGGGTGATCGGCCTGGGCTTCCTGGCCATGGCCGGCTGGATGCTCATTCCCGACAAGATCGATGACGATGCCGTGGGCACGCAACACCGCTTTGGCGTCTTCGGCACCACGGTGGTGGCCTTCTTCCTCGCCGAGATGGGCGACAAGACGCAGATTGCCACCGTGGCGCTGGCGGCGCGCTACAGCGAGCTGGTGATGGTGGTGCTGGGCACCACGCTGGGCATGATGCTGGCCAACGTGCCGGCCGTGTTTCTGGGCGACAAGATCGCCCGCAAGGTGTCCATGAGGTGGGTGCATGGCATCGCCGCGGCCATCTTTGCCGTGCTGGGCGTGCTCACGCTGTTCAACGTCGGGGCTTTGTTCTGACGGGGCAGTGGCGCCCTGGGGGCTGATGGATGGGGGCAGCGTTCGTCAGGCGCCGCGCTGAAGCGGTTTCAAAGCGTTTTCAGAAAGGGCTACAGCAAGGAGCCCTGGGTACTTTCGTCTGGCGTGGCAGGTGATGGCCCGGGGGCGGCCTCAGGCACCGCGCTGAAGATCTCTGCCGGCGCCAGTTGGAGCAGTCGTGAGGCTTCTTGCTGGTGGCCGAACAGCCAAGTATCCACATCCTCCAGCTCGATGGGGATGACTGAGCGCTTGTCCTGCTGGTCGGGGCCGAGTTTGGGGTCGGGCTTGTGCATGCGCCGCATCAGCGGGTGGTCGTCGGCGTTCAGCGTGAGCATGGTGTAGCTTTCCACCACCTCGCCCGTGGCCGGATCCGTCCAGGTGTTCCACAGCCCGGCCAGGCCCCAGGGCTGGCCGTCGGCGCGCCGAAAGCTCCACCACACGTTGCGTCCGGTCTCCCAGCAAGGTTCGTCAAACACCCAGGCCGGGATCACGCAACGCTGGCCGCGTTGCCAGGGCCCGCGGTAGCTGGCCTTCTGGCTCAGTTCCTCCGAGCGTGCGTTGTTGGTCTGGTAGCTCAGCTTCGGGGTCTTGGCGAAATGGGGAATCAGGGCCCACTGGCCCACCACCAGCTCGCGCGGGCCCGGCTCGCCCGAGGAGCCTTTGGCTGCGCGGATGAAGGGGCCCGGCGCGCGCGGGTACACCCCGGGCGCCCAGCGCCCGACCGGTTGCCGGGCGCCGAGCTGCCAATGGCGCTCGATGTCGCCCTGAGCGGGCGCGACGTAGCGGTTGCACATGGGCGTGGTCGGGCTCCTCGGCAAGCCGGGCGCAGACCGGGCGCGCTCAGATCGGATAGATCAGCGAGTTGGGAATCAACTCGCTGTCGTAGATGCACTCCCGCGAGGCGAACTTCAGCCCTTGCGGTGTGCGCACCACCACGTCCAGGTAACGGCCCACGTTGAACACCGTGCTGGGCTCCGACAGCTTGGTGCGAAACACCGCGTAGTTGGCCTCGCAACGGATGCGCTCCGCGCTCACCTCGTGTACCAGGGGCACGCCCACCACGTGCCGCTGGTAGTAGGGGTCGTGGAACAGCGTTTCCTGGATGCCGTAGGCGCGGTCCTTGAGCATGCCCTTGCTGGTGAGCGAGAGCGTGGCCAGCGGGAAACCGCGCTCGTGGTTCTCGCGCGGCTGCACACGGTAGACGCAGTCGTCAGTGAAGAACTCGGTCCACCGGTCCCACTGCGCGGCGTCCACCGTGTGGGCGTAGTCGGCATACAGCTGGTTCAGGGCCAGCCAGTCCTCGAAGCTCAGGCGTGGCGTGTTCATGCTGATGCAGAGGGGCCGTTCTCAGGTGCTTGACCAGGCGCTTGACCCGCCAGTTCACCAGCCGGCTCAGCCTCCATCACCTGGCGCCAGTAGCGGTACATGCCCCGGATCAGCGTCTCGGTCACCATGTGCTCGGTGTCCTCCACGCCCCGGCCTCCCAGCTCGGCCAGCGCGTGGTGCGACGGCTTGCTTTCGAAGGCCTGTTGGCTGAACTCGATCACCTCACCGTCGTCGGCCGAGACAAAGCCGGCCGGGCCGAAGAGGTTGGCCTGCGTCAGCCGCCGCTGCGTCATGGCCGCATCGTCGTCCTCGAAGCCGAAGTGCGTCCACACGAAGTCGAAGCTGCCGCGGCCGTTGGGCTGGATGTGGCGCGTGGACACGCTGTTGACCTGCTGTTGCAGGATGACGCTGGGGAAGATGGTGGTCATCACTGCCGTCGGCACGGGTGCCCCCACGCTTGGCACTTCGTTCGCTCTGTGCGCTTCGCTGCCCCCCGAGGGGGCTGCAGACGCCTTGGGGCGGCCCGGCGGCGTCGGCCCACCCCACCATGCCTCGGGCACGATGTCGATGAAGCTCGGGTCGTGCAGTGTCATGGCGGCCTTGAAGCTCGAGACCTGTGTCACCTGCCCGGCCTGGCCGGCGCTGCCGCGGGTGCTGATCATGGCGGCGTGGCGGTGGTGGCGGTCCATGCGCAGCCGGCTCTTGTTGTCGGCGCGCCAGAGGCCGAAGGTCACGAACCAGGTGTGCAGCAGGCCGGGGTGGTAGGGGTCCTTGATGTTCTCCTGCATCAGCTTCCAGTTGCCGGGGATGCGCTGGCGGTTGTAGCCCAGGATCTTGAGCTGCCGGCCGTTGAACATGCGGTCAAACCAGCCGAGGATCTCCGGGCCGAGGTAGTCCTCGAAGGACTCCACCGCGTGGTCGAAGGAAGCAAACACCACGCCGCCGCGCGTGGCCACCTTCAGCCGCGTGAGGCCGTGCTCGGCGGTGTCGAAGTCCGCCGGCATGCCGCCGTGGACCTCGCCGTCCTGCTTGACGCCCCGCCGCAGCGGTACCCCGCGCAACTCGCCCTTCAGGTTGTAGCTCCACTGGTGGTAAGGGCAGACGAAGGCACTGCGGTGGCCGTGCCGTTCGCGGCAGAAGCGCATGCCGCGGTGCGCGCAGATATTCTCGAAGACGTTCAGCGCCCCGTCGTGGTCGCGCACCAGGATCACCGAGCGTTCACCCACCACCGTGCGCTTGAAGTCGCCAGGGTTCGGCACCTCGGCTTCCAGGCCCACGTAGCACCAGTGGCCCCGGTAGAAGAAACGCTCCAGCTCTTCACGGTGGATCTCGTCGCTGGTGTAGGCGCCGAAGGGAATGCGGTGCGTGCTCTCGCCTTCCCATTCGAGCGAGCGGTGCAACGTAGAGGCGGTGGAATCGACCATGGCGGTGGCGGCGTTGGAGCGGGCTGCACGGCCCGCGGGGCGCCGCCGGCCTGTCAGATATCCGCTTTATAGCGCGGGTGAGCGCTGTGGTGTGTGCCCGCCGTGTGTGCCGATCACCCGCCCTGAATCCCGGACAAAGGCCCAGCCTCCAGGCAGCTCAGCAGGTGGCGCAGCGCCCGCACGTTGCGCTCGTCGCTGGCGCTTTCCAGGGCGTCTTCCAGCACCTCGCGGATGTGGTCACTGGTCACCAGCTCCATGTCCCACTGGGGGAAGAGCCGCTCCCGCACTTCCTCCTCCTGGTTGAGCTCCAGCATCGTGTCGTGCCGTGGGTCGTCTCGCAAGCGCTGCATCAATGCCACCACGTGCTCGTGGGGCCCCTCCAGCCATTGGAAGAAGATGCCGCTGCCGAACACGAGCATCCCGGTGATGCCGTGGGCAGGGTTGTAGCGCTGGGCGGTGGCGACGATGCGCTGCAGCGCCGCTTGGTCCACCTCGCGTGAAGCGCGGCTGCAGTACGCCACGTGGTACAGCAGGGGCGGCGTGGGCGGATGGGTGGGTTCGTCCCCGGTCCAGCGGTGAA
>Ga0315902_10013962_pt1 | contig 10354 bp, 13 predicted proteins | sample LakEriMetagenome_9_FD_203523 | JGI IMG/M metagenome (GOLD analysis project Ga0315902, IMG submission 203523) | Freshwater fungal communities from buoy surface, Lake Erie, Ohio, United States - Buoy 12 MA117 | ecosystem: Environmental > Aquatic > Freshwater > Lake > Lake biofilm | place: USA...
TTGGGATCCTTGTGTGCAATGAACGGCTCATTACTATGTAGTCACCTTTCATCCAAACCTGACAGACACTTTTCCTTTTTGTAGTTAATAATTTAGTTTTATCACTTTCCATAAAGTATTTGTGTTGTGGATTGTCAAAGTAGTGGTCTGCCAACCGAGCCAACCCATCTTTTGGACGAATCGATACTCAACTACTCTGTGAAATGTCCCCATTTCCATACATCAAGATTACTTCAAAACAATTCCTTTGGTAAGGAATCATTAGGGTTGGTAACAGCACCACCTGTACACGAACATACCTTTCGGTTTTAAGTACCCTATCATAATGGAACTCGCAATAATAAAATTGGATAATCTTATTTTTTGCATAATTCCTACGGGTTATTCCTCTTGGTGTTCCCACCTCAAACTGACAACCCACATTGCCAGTTCGTCGAACCACTTTCCCTACAGCGTTGCCCTCGGTACTAAAGGTTAAACGGTATCCCGCTTGTGTACTCGACCTCGACAAGTCCTAAGACTCACCAAGACGCAAACCCATTACACGTTAGGTTCACTTTATCCCACTTTCGTGGTTTATTTTAATGGACCATACACGGCCCAATGACTTAATTTAGTTTCACACTTAAAGAAAGGGAGGTGTTAATTCGCTTTTTATAATTGTGACGACAATTTCAGTCGGTTTTAGTTTTTCAAAGAACGTTTTTTAGACTTGACAACGAGTATCTTTCATCTCCTTTAGTTTCAAATCTTTTACAAAGTTAAGTCTTTTTTTTCAATTAGACAAGTACTTTGTTAATTTTTTTCTACGTACACCTTGTCAGTTCCGTATTTTTTAGCCATGATATCAGCAAACTGATAATTAGGTGTATATACTTTCTGACCTTCGTTATTGATGTAGGCGTAAATTTCATTTACAACTTGATCTTCACTCATGTCTTAACATTATTTCAATTTATTATTAGGACGTTTCCTAATTGTTTTACAAATCTAAAACATTAATTCTAAACTGTCAATTGTTTTTTAAAAAAAATAATGAATTTTGTCAGAGGTATTTTATAAATATATTGTAAAATTAAAAAAACTTTTATTTTATAATTTTTTCAACATAAATTTTCTTAAATTGTCTTCTTTGATTGTTAGATACCCTAAACCTTCATATAGGGAAACCGCCGGTGTGTTTTCTTTTTGTACTATTAAACAAGTGTTGTCATAACCCATTTTTTTTGCAACTTCATGGCATTTAGTCATAACTTTTTTACCATAACCCATTCCTCTAAAACTTTCATCAACATTCACATCATGAACATATAAAGTATTAGAATTATTTATAACAATATCACCATTACTTTCATTCATGTTATTAGAATCATTTTTAAGAAAATTATTCAAGTAGTAATCGTTCAAATACGCATTATCCATATCAATTAAATTGGTTTCTCCAATTATTTCATCTTTCTCCTTTACTAATGTAATGTTAACACCTGGCACAATATTTAACTCTCCTTTTTGTATAAAGTTTTCAATAGTAGAGTTTTCTTTTATTAATTGATTGATTCTTAATATATTCTCGTAAAGATTCATATTCTTAATAGTTCTATTGCAAGATTTTTATATTTACCCATGCAGGGTATTTCAAATACTTTTTCTCCTGGAAATTCATAATTCATGTTTGGTAACATTAATTTCATTTGTCCTGTATTGTCTATTCCAACTAAAGGGTAATCAACATTTTTCATGGTAATAGTATTACTTTCAATCATTGTACATTTTCCGGGATGTTCCCACTGTCCTCTATTATCAATAACACCATTAACTTTTTTTATTATATAATTCCAATCGTTTTCATTTAATGTTTTTTCTTTTTTAACGTGTTTTTTTAATAATGTTGCAATATCTTTTTTATCATAACTTTCATTAATACTTTCATTTTCTGAATTCATTTTTTGATTTAAAATATCAACAAACCTGTCTTTCATTTCTTTTACTAAATCTAAAAAACCTCTTTCTTGTTTTACATTCATTAATGAGTCTGTATTGATCCCCTCTCTTTTCATTCCACTAATTGCTGCTTGTATTTGTTTTTCTGATAATTTTCTAAATCTTAAAAGTTTTTGTTTTATATCTTTAATAAAACTATTATCACCTTCATAAAATGCAATTGGTAATGATTCTTTTGGTAGATCTTTGGTATATGGTTTATCGTAACCACTATATAAGAAATTAATTCCTGAAATATTTGTAATACATTTGTGTCCTCCTGAATTTGCAACTAAAAAGTCGTATCCATTAATTGATTGTGTGTCTGAATTGTATGATGGCATCGAACCATAAAGAGCCATCATGTCTTTTGAGGTAAACCCCACAGATTCTTTTGTTGATTCTCTTTCAGCTATTCTTTTGATGGTTTTAAATGGTAGTATTTGTTTTTGTAATTCTGGTTTAAAGTCTAATAAAACTTGATCTTTTATCTCACCTAAATTTATACCTTTAAGTGCTCTACTTTCTTTAAATGGGTTACAAGATGCTTGAACACCACCAAATGGCATTGCCGTAACAAGAAAGTCAGCGTCGGGATTATTTCTAAATGGTGTGTACCTATCATAAGATCCGGGTTTTGTTGCCGAACCAAAACCATATTGTGACAAGATGTTACCTGTTCTTTCAACACCTGAATCTTTTCTACTTTGTACGTAGTCTTCAGTATTTTTGGTTAATATTTCAGGACTAGCATAACCTTTTTCTAATGCTACTTTTTTTATAAAATTAAGAATACTTAAAAGAGATGGTTTTGCATTTAAAACAATTTCTTCTAAAAAATTTGGTTTTCCTTTATAAGCTAAAAGTAATTTATTAACAACAAGCCCCATTAACATTTTATTTCTTTTCAAAGACTCATTTTTATCATATTTGAAAAGGTAGTTCATAACCATTTCTGGTGTTATATTATTTGCAACAAAGTTTGCTGAGTCAACTGTTGAGATTAATAATATGTCGTCTGCGGTAAAAATTTCTTTTGGTGATAATATCTGTGATATTGTTTCGACATTGGATCTTGCGTGTCTGAAACTTGTTGCAGTATCTCCCTCAACACCTGCTTGACTATCGTGGTGGTCAGTGTGTATAACAAACATTGGTTTTCCGTGAGCAAAATCAACTAAAACTGGCATCACATCACCTTCACCTTCAGGTTTTTTAATCGCAAATTCTTTAGCACCGTATTGTATAACCTCAGCATCAACAAGATTGATTCCATTTTGTTCAAGGTAGTTTTTCATAGCTAAAGCGGTTGTTACCCCATCTAAGTCTTGGTGAAAATAAATTTTAGCCTTTTTATATCTTTTAGCAATTTGTTTTATGTCCCTTATACCTGATTCTTTAAGTAGTTTTTTCATATTAAATAAATATGAACTAAAACAAAAAAACCAACATTACTGTTGGTCTTCTTTAATTTCTTCTAACTTTTTAAAGTATTCTACTCTTGTCCTCGCAACTTCCGTATAGTTTGGTGATAATTCTATACCTAACCATCTTCTTCCTAGCACTTCTGCGGCCACCAAACTTGTTCCTGAACCGGCAAATGGGTCTAAAACTATATCGTTTTTGTAGGACAATATCTTAATCGCTTTAGTTGGTATGTCCATGGAGAAAGTTGCCTTGGTGAGTGATTTAGTGTCTGCGAAATATTTCCACTGAGCAAATACTAGATCCATAAACTCTTTTTTATCTTGTTCCTCATAAACCACTTTCTTTTTTATAGTACCATCTTCCTGTTCAATCTCCGTTGGTGTTCCTTTCCATTGTGGTTCGCCCTTAACCTTTTTTATATGTTGTTTTTTATACGCCAAAATTATACACTCCTTTGGGTTATAGATATATGGTGATGATGGTGACATCCAAGAACCCCAAGCAGTGGTTTTAAGTCTGTGAGGGGCATCTTCTTCTAAATCAACTAAACCAAAAAACCCATAACCAATTTCTTTCATCAACTGATACATCTCAGAAACAAATAAAATTCTCCCACCCTTTTTTTGTCTGTTAACTTCGTATGGTATATTTAATGCAATACGACCATCATCTTTTAATACTCTATAAGTCTCTGTAAGCCAGTTTCTAGCAAATACAAGATAATCTTCAAACTCCATATCATCTTCGTGTACATCATAAGCAATACCTACACCATAAGGAGGACTTGTAACTACAAGGTCAATACACCCTTCAGGTAATGTTTTCATGACCTCAATGCAGTCACCATTTATAATTTTTCCTGTTTCTATCATTTTTTCTCTAATGTATCAATATGATGTTGTAAATACCACAACGCCTTCTTCAGGTCCTCCAATTCCTTTTCTTTATTTTTTTTACCGGCTCTTGAAATGTATTTGATAGTATTTCCTAAACTGAATCCAAGATCCCAAGCATCAATGACTTTGATTGCTTCATAAATGTTATCTTCACCTCCATAATGTTGGGGGTGGTTTACCTGTTCATTACCCATAAATCCCAAGTTCAATTAAATAACCTCTCACTTTTTTTCCAAGCTCCATATCATTTGGGTTTTCTTTAACCAAATTGATTATATGTTGTGGGTCAACATTAATTTTTTTCTTTTGAACTGATGGGTGTTTATACCCAAACTCTTTCTCCTGTCTTAACTCGTTTAATGATCTTTGTTTTACTACCATGACTTTTTTATTTCAATAATATAAAACTAAATTTTATTTGTCAAATTTTTGTGTTTAATAATTTTTGATTGGATCATGTAGTTCATTATTTTCCTTTTAGCAATAGGAATTAATGTTTCTTTGAGTGGGTAATTATTATTGTGGTTAATAGTAAAAACAATCAATTTACTATGAACCTTTGGGTCCTGTAAATTTTTAATTAGTGGTTTTTTTACCTCTTTTAATTTTTCATCAAAATCTCCTTTTAGACATTCACATATTCTTTTTATGTGACATTTTGTTTCTAAGTTTCCTTTCTTAATTGGTTTTATAATAAACTCATATAGATAAGTCTTACTACCATAATCTAAAAAGAAAAGACCTTGTTTTGGTTCAATGTTTTTTGGGTTTTGTACAGGGTCAATTGAAACTGTGTCATTTACAATATCCCAAATCGCTTTAGCGTGATTGAAGTAATCGGTCAGTTTTGTTGATGAGTATTTACATATGTGGTACACATCAAGTATCTCTTCTTTTGTTAATAATGGACAATCAACCGGTATTAAATCTGATATTAATATTTCATCATCAGGGTCCTTTAATGTTCTATTAAGAGTTAGTATTTGACCTTTTTCAATTAAAAGATTGATACTAGCAAGATGTAATGATATTTCTTGAAACTGTGGATATAATTTAAAACTGTTTAAATTTTTGTCTAATTTTTGTAAATAACCTAAAAGGGTTAATTGTTTGTGTTCTAAATCTATGGGGTCTTGAAATAACCAGTCAGTTTTCATTAAAATATTTTAGATAAAAAATAGTTGTTTTTTTGGTTAGTGTAAATGATTAGTTATATCTTCATAACATAATATTCCTCTCCGTTGATGTTATATGAGTCTTCTGTTCCGTCATAACTATTTAAAGTGTGTCCATACCCATCAGATCTAATTACGTAATCGATAGCTGCTTCAACATCAACAAAATCTAAAAGGTCTTGATCAGAATAACCTCTACCTTTTAATATGTTAAATATCTCGTCCATATTATCATCAACCATGTTTTCAATAGTATCTTCAATTTCTTGTTCGTTGTAGTCACCTTCTGGATTTTCTTTGGTGGCTTCCATTAATTGTTCGTAGTCGTAAATGTCGTTTTCAATTTCTTCTTGTTCTTCATCAGTTAATCCGCCTTCTTCAAGTTTTTGATTTAATCTATCAATATTTGCTTGGTGTATTTCTAAATATTGTTTTTGTTGATCCGTTAATTCTTTATTTATATTCCAATCTTCGGGGCTTTCTCTAATATATTCACTATAATCTTCATAAAGGTAGTCTCTTACGTATCTTTCATCAATATGGTTTTCCCAAACGTGTTCTCTGAATGCGTCAAAACCAACTTCTTCAATTAGTGATTCTAATTTTTCTTTTGCCGCATCATATATTTTATCACCTTCATAAACAACATATTCACTTTCAAAGTTTTTTGATCCTAACCACAAATAAACACTTGAATTACCATAATGATTATAATTCTCTTTAAATAAAAAATACTTATCTTCACCTTCTTCTACGTTTCCACTTTCTTTTAGGTATTCAAAAATTGCTTCAGTTTCATTTGATTCTTTGTCATCATTTTCAACATTCCAATCATCATCCTGTCTTAATACGTCTTGATGTGCAAGTCTTTGTTTATGGATTTTTAATTTTTCTAATCTTTGCATTTCAGAACCCCAATAATCAAATCTACCTCTTACTTTATTTTTATCAAAAAATGGAATTTTGGTATAACTGATATCTAAATCCCCTTCTACTAAATCAACACTATCTATATTTGTCACATTTTTATTCCCTCTAAGATCTAATTCACCGGTAATTCTAATTTTTTTACCGACATAGTCAGGAAGTCTTTTAATAAATGAACCATCACCATTAACATAATCCAAAAGTTCTTTATACTCTTCAGGACTAACATCAACCCACTCTTCGGTTTCTTCTTTTATTATTTTTTTAATTAAGGAATTTAAACTCATATTTTATAAATAGTTTATGTTTACAAATGAATAAACATACTTTATAAATATTTATATATAAAATAAACCTCTAAAAAATTTTAGTCATGGGATGTGGTTGCAAAAATAAAAATAATGGTCAACAAGCTCAACAGCCTGTTCAGACACAACAAACACAACAACAACAAAACGGTCAAAATATTCAAAACGCCGTTCAAAAAATTGTAGAAAAATATTACAACAAAAAGTAATTACTATTTAGTCATATTTTTATTTTTTATAACATTAATTAAAATAAAATGTTAAAAAATAAAAAATGATAGAAGTTTCAAGTTTTTTAAGTGGTAAGAATTTATGTAATATTTTTGCTGACTTAGTTGTGAAAAAAATCAATGAAGTAACTCCTGACGCTAAAACACAGATAACTGTAATTAACGTCAGGAATTTTTTTATTGTAAAAGGAGTTACGACATCCGACAGTGTAATCAATCTTTCCGATATTTTATCAGGCATTTACAAAAAATACGATTCTGAATTATTAAATAAAGTAAGGGTTATTGATACCATTCTATATAATAAAGAATTTGATTTAAATTTAAACATAAATTTTTATGAAGATAAAAAAAACAAATCATTAATAAGTAATCTATATAAAACATGTAATGACCTACAAAATGAAGGGTTTTATATAACAGTTAAATTGAATAATGGTATATTATTTTATGATTTTGAACACGAAAAGGACTTTGACCCATCATACATAAAAGAAAAGTTTCCAACATATACTTGTATTAAAGATGATTTTTCTCAGGACATATACACTTCTGAAGAAATTTATGGGTTGTCTAATAATGGGATTAAATATTACCACTTTTTAATAAGAAAAATATCCTACAATTTATTATCAAGAGATTTTTCAAAAATCACCGACATATCTATTTCATCTGAGTTAAAATTAAACTATGTAGATGCCGAAAATATCAATTTAAAACTTAATAATAAATCAATTACAGATAACAATGTTTTAGAAAGTTTAATTTTAGATAATTTTAATTTTGATATTTCTAAATTGGAAAAAGAGGTGGATTTTAATGACTTTGATGTTTTAAAATCAATATCTGAAAGTTCTTACCTTTGGAAAAACTTTACGGGTACAAAAGACTTTATCCTATTATAGGACGTAATCTTTAACCATTACAACTCCTTCATATATATCTTGAAAGTCTCTGTCGGGTGCTAATAATCTAACATCCGATGGATTTTCATCTTCATCTAATGTCAATAACATAAGGGCCGGTACGTATTCATTTTCAGTTATTTTGGAAAATTCGTCGTATTCTTCGCTGTAATCATCAATATCTCTTTCCAAAAAAGGTAGGTTTTCTTTTTCTAACTCTTCTTTAATCATTGTACAAAAAGGACATCCCTTCATTGTGTAAACTACTGCAATTTTCATATTCTGTCTATTGTATAAAATTTATTCAAACCTTTAAGTAGTAAGTCAACATTAACACCACTATCTTCAGATGACATTATTATTAATTTATATATTTTTTCACTTTCTTTTGATTTAACATAAACCATTATTTTATAGGTACTACTGTAATCAATTAATGCCTCTTTTATTAATGTGTTTTGTCCATCAAATACTTTACTAAACCATACCATTTTATTTTTTTTTGTCAACACATTAATAGCATCTACAGTTACATTCCTAGTTTGTATAAAACAAGGAAATTGTTCATATTTTTTTACAAAAATATCTAAAACGTGTTCAGGTACAATATTTTTTTCAATTTCATTTGTCATGGTAGATCCATAAATAGTTCTTCAAAAAAATTATGATTGTTATTATCTATAATAACTTTCTCATTTACTTCATTAACCCATATTGGGTATATATCATAAATAGGTTTTGTTTCATCAAATTCTTTAAATTTTGCAAAGGTCTTTGTTGTTTTACCGTTTTTATATTTTTTAACCATAATTGGTAATTTTATAAATTCTTCTCTAAAAAGGTGATAAACTCTTCTATCTAACTCATCAACAGGTATAATCCATTCATCTAAAAGTGGCGTGTTATACTTACCTAAAGTTTGTGATCTTCTTAACCCGTCTCTTGTAAATTGGTATTCTATTGTTGCCCTTTCAATACCATCTTTATCACCCTTTCTTAATGAAACAATAAAACAGTATGGTTTTTCAGAGTATGTCCTTACACAGTTGTGCTGGTGAATTGATTCTCCCTGGTATTGTTCTGTGGTTTTAAAAAGTATTGGAAAGTATGTATTGTCATGAGTAAATATTGGATCCTCAACCAAAACCGAATCTTCACCATAAAATCTTGTAATGTGACCATTACTATAGGAATCAATAAGTGTTGCCCATTCTGAGTGTTCATTATTAAATTCATGTCTATTTTTAGACAATAATTTAACATTTTCACCATAATTTTCTAATTTAATTTTAAATCTGAGATGGTCTATCAAAGAATTCATAAAATATTGTGATGATGATGCATCATTTAAAACACTTACAATATTTTCTTTTTCTTTTTTTGTTAAAAAAAGATCTGCTGGTATTCCTTCATAAATGGAATTATAATCTGAATAAATTTTTTCAGTTATAAAAACTTCATCTTTAATTTTATTAAATAAGTCTTGTCCTAAAAAATGGTATAATTGAACAACACCATTAAGGTCAATATTATCATATCTATTAAGTAGTGATTTTATTTTTCTACCTTTTAAATTGTATTTTTTCATTAACCATGTAACCAAGTTTGCGTCGTGTTTTCTAACATCTTTAAATGGTGCAAACATTTCAGAAAACTTTAAAAATGCGTTTGGGTATTTGATTTTTCCGTTTTGAAGTATAATTTCATAATACTTCGCTTTTGGTTTTTTATTTAATTCAATATTAAGACCTAATTTTTCAATAATTCTATTTAAAAAAATGTTAAAAACAGTATCACTATTCCCTTCGGTATACCGTTGGGACAGTGGCGAATAAACAAACGTGTTAAATAAATTTGTTATATTTATTTTACATTTGAACCCTATTTTTTGTTTTCTTTTAAATGCTGCTTCCCCAGTATAAAATAACTTTCTCTTATAATTAAATGTTAGATAATAAATTGTTTTTCTTGTCTTGAAATACCTTTTACCGACTTCTCTATTGTTTCTGTAATTAAAAACTTTTAATGCAATCTTATCATCATTTTCTTCAATAACATATAAATTTCTATTTAAATAACAACTAGTTAATAAATTGGAGTAGTTTTTTAAATATACTTCCTCACCATGCTCACAACCATCTCTTCCATGTTTACATGTGAAATTACCAACATAGGACTTATGTGGGTTAATTGGTACATAATGCCGATTCGTAGTTATTTGAAAAGGATCATCATCTTCACCTTCTACATTTATTGAATTAAAATCTTCATAAAAGTAAGTTTCGTATAGTTTAAGCTCTTCTTTAAAAAGGACTGTCATATCTGACATAAAATAAAAAATTAAAAGGTTGTTACTAATTCATACAAATTAAACCCATGTGGTGTTGCATATGTGGCATTACTTTATCTACACCTTTTTTGTCACCATTGAGTTTTACTATTAAATCTATAAGTTGTTTTCTTGTTGGTTCTAATGGTTTTTCGTCATCTTCTGAATTAAATTCA
>Ga0315902_10013965_pt1 | contig 10353 bp, 6 predicted proteins | sample LakEriMetagenome_9_FD_203523 | JGI IMG/M metagenome (GOLD analysis project Ga0315902, IMG submission 203523) | Freshwater fungal communities from buoy surface, Lake Erie, Ohio, United States - Buoy 12 MA117 | ecosystem: Environmental > Aquatic > Freshwater > Lake > Lake biofilm | place: USA...
TTTCCCGATCGGTAAGCTCCCGCCAAGGCAGGATTAATCAGATAGGGTTTAAAATAATGCTGGTTTTGGAAAATATAATTTTGTCCAAAACAAATGATTCCCTGAAAAACAAAAAAAATAGTCCAGATTACCTTCATATCGGTATTTATCTCATCAAGGTGAAATTCCCCCTCAACGTTTCGATGTCATTTAATTTTACGAGGTACCAGTAGGAATCTACCGGAGCGGGTACGTTGTTAATCAATCCATCCCAACGGAAAGCAGTTCCGGCATACTCCACCAACACCCGACCGAATCTGTCAAAAATAAATACCCTGGAGCCAGGCAATAAATCCAGTTCAGGTATAGACCAGTAATCGTTGACACCATCGCCATTTGGCGAGAAATAATCACTCACTTTAATCATTTCGCTATCCAGCACCTTCACCGATACCTCACACGCTTTTCCGCCAATCTTAAGAGAAAAAAGGGCAGTCCCTGCACTGCCAGGATTTCCAAGCAGCGTATATTTTAGTACGCCACCCGTCTGATCCAACCCCTTGGGAAGACAGCGAAACAGGGGCTGTTTTTACGTTATTTCCCCCTGAATAAGTAATACTCACTTCTCCGGAATAATCCAGGTTTTTCCCCACTACCGAGGGAAACAAGGAAAAGTTGTCGCAACGCAAAACAGATAATTCAGGTTGGGGACTATATACCCGTAGCTTGATGGGACAAGTTTTGGTTCCAAAAACCAGATTAAACAGGGCAATCCCCGTGTCGGAAGGTACCCCTTTAAGCACCAGTTCAATGGAGCCATTGCCTTTCGCTAATTTACCTGTTGGCAAGGTCATTGTCAGACCATTAACCGAAGAAGAAGGTATACTTAGTCCCAGATAATTAGCGCCATTTCCACCAAGGTAGGGTAAAATGACTACGCCATTATACATTTCCCCCTTTAATAGTACCGTATTATCAAGCATATAATTATCGCAGGAAAGGGAGGACACAGACGAAGCCAATTCGTAGACAGATGGCTGTTGGATACCTTGATTTACATGAAAGGAACCCGATATTTCATTGGCATAAAGCAGTTGTCCGAAGGAAAATTCAACCGATCCATTTCCGGTATTCTCTAAACTTCCTCCCGAGGTAACAGCACTGACGTTCGTGGTGTCCTGGGCCATTAATGAAACAGGAGACATTACACTCAAAAAAATTAATAGTAAGCCTATTATTGAAACATTCCAATATTTAAAAGAAATATATTCTTTTAGTGAAAAAGACCATTCAGACCATGATTCAAAGGAATACCCAGTTGATTTATCACCAAACATCAGACATACGCACGGTATGTCTGACGAAGGCGACTTTTCGAGAATAACAGAACCTCTGAAAATTTGTGAAATATTTACACCCATTTATTTTCGTTGTGGTGTAAATCTATTTGGAATTATAAGTGCATCATAAAAACAGTCCCTCAAATTCCTTAAAATTCTGAGAATTTTAAGGAATTTGTTTCAAAATGAACCCAAAATGAGGGAAAAGTGAAAATGTTGCCCTTTATCTGAATATGCAGATACTGTCTGAACTTTGATTTTTATGATTTTTTTTGATTAATGGGATAGATTATTAAAATGTAAACCTGCCGAAGAGAAGACGCGAAGCATCGCGTTTCTAACTTATGACATGGTGACCCCAGGGGGTCAGGTATGAAATGGGTGATTTTTTAGGTCGGTCAGATAAACTATTTTTAGGACTGAATATCATTTGTCCCTACATGGCATAAATGATGATTTCCTTGTTGTTTACTATATGTACTTCCCGACGGATGCGGTCTTCCCATGATAATTCTGCCGCGCTTTTCTTCTCGAGAAATACCATATATCCTGTTTTCTGTCCTAATCTATCCAGGTAACGTGCTAATTGTTCAATACCCTCAGGTTCTGACCATTTATCGTGGTGCATTTTAATCTCTATCGTCAATACCTGTTCTTTCCAAAAAACAACCAGATCTGTCCGTCCATTTCCGGCTGCCATCTCCCGTTCAATACGTCCTCCCCCATTAATAACCCGTTGTAAAAAGGCCATCAACATCAATTGGTGTCCCGCTTCCTTATATTGGTATCTATCAATCCACGATTCAGCGTTGCGTCGATAAAACTTGGTGAATGCATCCAGTAATTTGTCCATATTTAGGGTACCATCTGTATTAAGGTACCAACTCGTCTGGGCGATGTCTTGATTGATGCCAACTGAAAATCCTATAGTCAGAATACGGGTTATGATTTCTCTGTATATCGGATTCGCAAACTGGATGGGATTCCCCGTGCTAATAATACCTAAATCGCGGCAATAACGGATAGCATCATCTGCTCCATCGAAAGCGGGAGAATCACCAGTGATGATACTCATAATAATGGGTCGTACCTGGGGATCATCTATTTTTTCCGCCAAGCTATCCAAATGCGTTTGACGCTGTTCAATGAGCCGCTCTTTGGCTAGCTCAATCAAGTCTATGGTAATTTTGAGGGAATAATCATTCTTTAAAATTTTCTTTACCACATCATTGGCCAGCGCGTTCGTCAGCCAAGGCTGCCCGCCCGAATAGGCATATAATTTTTCTAAAACCTCTTCAGAAAAAACCTGACCAGTCTCATGCGTATGTTGGTCCAACAATCCACGTACTTCCTCTTTTGAAAATGCGGGCAAGAAAAAAGATTCTGCTTTTATGTTAAATGGGGAACCTGATCCTATCGACGGATTATCCGCCCGGGCACGCATACGAAAATCACGGATATCTCGCAAGCCTACCAAGGCAATACATTGAGGAAAATGCTCAGGGCGGGTTTGAAAACCGTCCCTTAATTGCCGTAAAGTGGAAATGAGCACGTCGTCGTAGAGAGCATCCACCTCATCGAGCAGTAAAACCAAGGGTTTATCCAGTCTATCGCACCAATCGGTAAGATAATCACCCAACATGGATGAGCCGGAAATATACTTCGCAATATCCGGAGGTAGATGGTCTGTACCAATAAACAACTTAGACGTTTTAGCTAAGGCCTTGATAAAATTTATATTCGCTGCTTCCACAGAGATACTGGTATAACCCGCTGATTCCAATGAGCATACCACAGATACATAGTTCCCTTCCTTATTCAAACGATGAGCCAAAGCATGTAAAAAAGTGGTTTTACCTGTTTGCCGGGGTGCATGAATGAGAAAATATTGCATATCTTCAATCAAAACATGTATGTCGTCATACATATTCCTGAAAGGATCGACCATGTAGTGCCTTTCCGAATTACACAGACCAGTGGTGTTGAATATTCTTCTCATTTGTCAAAGATACGCCTTTTTGATTTGGGGTGTACAATCAAGTTGAGGCGGTGGTCAGGAAAACAAAATGCTATCCTAAATAAGAAACTGCTTCTTGTCTGAACTGTGATTTTTTTGATTTTTATGATTACTATGATACAAGATTGGATTGGATTTAATTAAATGAAACCTGTCGGGAAGAAGACAATGCGTCCTTAACGCATCGACGAAAAGAAGGGTATAAAGTAATCCATTCACGAATAACCCTAAATTTCAAACCGAAAACGTCCTCAATAATCCTAAAAATCATGTAAATCCTGATTCAAAACCAAGTGTTAGGAGTAAATATTAAATCAAAACCTATCGCAGAGAAGACGCGAAGCATCGCGTCTCTACAACAAAGACCTCCTCTTTAATCCGTGAAATCTTATAATCCTTAGAACCCGTAATTCAGAACCCCACGATACAGTCCGCAACGTCGAATAATCATTATGTTTATAACAAGAGGTACACACGATATAATCCGTGAAATCTTGTAATCCTTAGAATCCGTGATTCAGAACCCCACGATACAGTCCGCAACGTCGAAAAATCTTTATGTTTATAACATGGAGGTACACGCTATAATCCGTGAAATCCTATAATCCTTAAAATCCGTGATTCAGAACCCCACGATACAGTCCGCATCGTCAAATAATCATTATGTTTATAACATGGAGGTACATGCTATAATCCGTGAAATCCTATAATCCTTAGAATCCGTGATTCAGAACGCAACGATACAGTCCGCATCGGCGAATAATCATTATGTTTATAACATGGAGGTACATGCTATAATCCGTGAAATCCTATAATCCTTAAAAATCCGTGATTCAGAACGCAACGATACAGTCCACATCGTCGAAAAATCTTTATGTTTATAACATGGAGGTACACGCTATAATCCGTGAAATCCTATAATCCTTAAAATCCGTGATTCAGAACGCCTACAACAGACATTGTGTAACCGCAATTATTACCCCTACTTGATTTTTGAAACCAACCAATTCGTCAATTTTTCGCCTTGCTCGGGGTAAGTCCAATGTCCTGTTTCCAAGGCTAAAAACAATTCTTTAGGGGAGGAAATCAGATTATATGCGGCATACATGGAAGTAGGCGGACAAGTTTCGTCATTGAAGCCCCAGGTGTACATCCCAGGAACCGTTAATCTTCGGGCAAAGTTAACTACGTCATAATAACCCAGGGTTTGCATAACGGCGGGAAAATCATGGGCTGATTTATTGTTTTTATCAAAATAATGAGGCCAGCCTCCCGCTCTATTTTGGAGATAACCAGTTACATCAGAAAGTGCAGGATATAACGCAGCCAGATATTGAACGCGCTTATCCAATGCAGCGGTAACTATACTCAAAGCGCCTCCCTGGCTTCCCCCGGTTACTACCAGATTTTTACCATCGTACTGAGGTAATGAGGTTAAAAAATCATTGGCACGAACACATCCCAGATAAACTCTTTTGTAATAGAATCTATTTTTATCCTGAATATTAAAGCTTGGATAACCTTTTAAGGCACCACCTACTAGGTCATTGTAAACAAAAGGCTCCATATTTACTGGAATACCGTGAATTCCTATTTGGAGGGTAATAATTCCCTTTTCAGCATTGTTGATATCTCCCGCATAAGGTCTGACCCCAGCACCAGGAACATGAAGGATGGCCGGATATTTTCCTTCCTTTTTAGGAACACATAGGATTCCATATAATCGGGCACCCGGAGCGTTATTCTGAATATTTACATGATAAACCAAGGTTTTTTCTGTGCATCTTTCAGGGATCAGGGTCATTTTGGCATCCATAGGGATTTTTGCCAGATCCTGTAGAGCAGAAGCCCAAAAAGAATCAAAATCGGAAGGATTCTGCACGGTAGGTTTAATTTCCTCTGGACTAAAAGCAGCTGTTGCCAGATTTCTATATTCCTTTCCATCTACTTCAGCTATAGCGGTCAATCGAAGAAATCCGGCTTTATTCAAGGTACCACCATTAACTTGTTGCATACCATTGGCAAGGATTATAGTTTCAGACTTTAAAGGATCCATTTTTTCCTCACCCAGTTCATATTTGACCTTAACATTAGGAACATAATTACCATTTTTCAACACAGAAATGGTAAACTTAACTGGTTCCCCTTTTTTGTACATCCAATCACTATGATCCGGAGCGACTAAAACCTTAATGAATTTTTCAACAGGCTGGCCAATGAGAATATTTAAAAAAAGGAATAATGGTAAAAAAATAAGAAAAGGTTTGGTTTTCATGTTTTAAGATTTTAGATGTGACATGAAGATAGTAAAATTTAAAATTTCTACCCAAAAAATATTTCCCTGGTGCTTTTTCCAATGTTTTTTACAATAGCGTCAAGGGGCAGATCACTTTCATCGCCATTAAACGGATTTTCAATTTCTTCCGCAATCAATTCTATAGACGCCAAGACATAGAGAATAAACATGGTCACCGGAATGATAAAAAAGAATAGTTGGGTGCTATACACAATAGGAAAAAGCATAACATACATGAAAATGAATTTCTTGATGAACACACTATAAGTAAAAGGAATAGGCGTATTTTTTATACGTTCACACCCACCGGTAACATCCATAAATTTATTTATTTCCATTCTATACAGTTCCAGGTCATTGATGGGAAAAAGACCGTGTCGCACATCTGCTTTTAAAGCAAGCATTAGCAATTTGACTATACTCTGTGGTTGGTGATTTGAGCTGAGTATAGTACTTTTTTCCTCAAGAATGGGATTATTCTCTTCAAATATTTCAAAATGGTTGGTGTGTAACCTTTTATCTTGTAAATGCTGCTTTAATGAGATAGAAAAAAGACGCATTAAAGCACTATAATAAGCTCTCCTTTTTTCATTTTCAATAGGTAAACTACTATGTAAATGAATACAGATATTTTTAATGGCATTCGTTAAATCGCCCCACAATCTTCTTCCCTCCCACCAGCGATCATAAGCTGTATTTGTCCTGAATACTAAAAAGAGAGAGAGCGTAAATCCTAAAATAGAATAAACAATCCCAATATTATTAAACAAATCAACGGTTTTATTATCTGCAAAAAAAATATTTTCAATATATGCCCAGGAACCTGCATATACACCTACGCCGAGTAGCAACGGAAGAAGGCGTTGCAGCGTTTCTGTTTTATGTATTTTAAATATAAATGTAAACCAATCTTTAGCATTGTATGAAATCATAACTTAATATTTGTTGCCCTTAAACTACCTTAAGGGCAACAAATATAATTAAAATGCGTAACCTACGGCCACCGTTATGCCAGGCAAAAGAATACTGGCTTTCGCATTATCCAAACCATCAAATTCGAGCTGATCAAAACTTCCGAAAAAAGTTGTGTATTTTGGTCCAACACCTATATCAAAAACTACCCCTTTTTTAGATCCGATTTGATACCCAATTTCACCTCCCACCACAAAGGTGCCATATTTAATATCAGCGGAAGAACCTGTATTATAGGCAATTTCTGGATTTACATAAAAGCCGCCCGGCGCTGGCTTTTTAGCATGGGAGAGATAATAGCGATAACCCGCACCGACGCCAGCAACATTTACCTTAAGTCCTAGAAACTTATAGGTATATTTTGCTTTAACAATAACAGAGGAGGATTCACTTAAAACCTTTTCGTAAGCAAGATTGAAATTACCAAAAGCTAATCCAAACGGATTTGTTTTGATTATGGATCCAGGAAGGTCATCTTGGGCAGTTAAAAGGCTTGCATTCAACCCCAGGAACAACAAAAAACACAATTTTCGCATAAGTAATGATTTTAAAGTTAGAAAAATTAATCTGGAATGGCAAAGGTAACATAAGCGTCACCAGATGTTGATTTTAATTTTCCACCCCCGCAAGCTATGGTAATAAATTGTTTATCACCTATTTTATACATTGCAGGCGTGGCAAAAGCGGCAAAAGGTAATTCATACGACCATACTAATTTTCCATTCATTTTATTAAAAGCCCTAAACATCTTATCAGGCGTCCCTGCTATAAAAACCAAACCTCCAGCCGTTACCACTGGCCCACCGTAATTTTCTGTACCTGTTGGTGGCACTCCTTTTTTCTTCAATTCCGGGTATTCTCCTAATGGCACTTTCCATAATAGTTTCCCAGTTTTGAGATTTATAGCATTTAACGAACCCCAGGGCGGAGAAATTGCAGGATTACCCTTTGGCGTTAAAAATTTATTATAACCTGCCATTTTATATGGAACCCGGTCATAAGCGGTTTCCTTTCTTTTGTCCCTTTCAACATACGCTTGCTTTCCATTTGGTAATGCTAATAAATAAGAAGCAATAGCCTCCTTTTCAGCATCGGGAAGTCTTTTAAAAGAAGGCATCATTCGTCGGCCACTATTCAAAAGAGTGGTTAAGGCAGATTGATTATATCTCGATGTTATATTTTCCAAAGAAGGATTATTTCCCAAACCCTTTTTATTTTCCCCGTGACAGACGGCACATTGTTCCTCGAACAGTCGTTTTCCGGCTGCATAAATGGTTTCTTCTTTAACCTCCCTCTTTTTTACTGCTTTCATTTCCATAATCCAGGGCATTTCATTGCTATTCACCCATAAAATATCCTCCTGAGGGTCAACGGCAGAACCTCCCCATTCACCGCCACCATCGAAACCCGGATAGATTAACGACGGAGTTTTTCCCGGCAAAACAAAAGCATGCCCATACCGTAAAGTGGCCATTTTTTCTTCAACCCAAGTTCTTTCCTCACCTTCCAAATAAGGATTTATTTCTGATTTTGTCAATGTCTGCCTCGAGAATGGTTCGGGAAGAGAAGGAATGGGTTGAGTTGGCCAGGGCTTCTCCCCTTCCAGATCGGAATTTGTGGGAACCTTCGTTTCTACAATGGGAAAAAAGGGCTTTCCATTTTCTCTTTCAAAAACGAATATCTGCCCATTTTTAGTGGTTTGAATGACCACATCTACCGGTTTTCCATTTCTCTCCAGGGAGGTAAGCACGGGCGGAGTAGGTAAATCCTTATCCCAGACATCGTGATGAATAAATTGAAAATGCCATTTTCTTTTACCTGTATTCGCATCAATAGCTAAGAGACAATTAGCAAATAAATTGGAACCCTTCCTGTTTCCACCGTAAAAATCATAAGCGGCCGAACCTGTTCCTGCAAAAATCACCCCTTTTTTCTCATCCAGTGAAAATCCACTCCAGACATTGGCACCCCCTGCATATTTATAGGCATTTTTATCTTCCCAAGTATCATATCCATGTTCGCCAGGTTGGGGAATGGTATGAAAAATCCATTTCATCTTACCTGTTCGTACATCGTACGCACGAATGTGACCAGGCGCCGCAGGGGAATTTTCGTCAACCCGTGTTCCCAAGATTAACAAATCGTTATAAATAACGCCTGGTGAAGTATTTACAACAATCAAATCGGACACCTCTCTCCCCAGATTTTCATGTAAATCGATGGCTCCACCCTCACCAAAAGAAGTCATCGGTTTCCCTGTTTTTGCATCTATGGCGATGGTAAAAGAACCGACGGTATAAAATAATCGTTCCTCCCCTTTATTATCCGTCCAGTAACAAAGTCCACGGGCATTAATCATGTTATGAAAAGATGCTCTGTCAGCTGGCCCATTTTTCCACTCCTTTGTCGGATCAAAAACCCATATTTCCTTTCCATTTTCTGCCTTCAAGGCAAAAAGCTTTAATTGTGGACTGATACCATAAAGGACACCATTAATAACGATTGGATTTGTCTGAATCTGAGATCTTGCCGCGGTGTCAGCATCTCCGGTTTGATAAGTCCAAATGGGTTGTAATGAGGATATATTCAGGGTATCTATTTCTTTGAGCGAAGAATATTTTAATGCCCCAGGTGTGCCATTATAATATTTCCAGGTAGTGTAATCTTCTGATTTTTCATTCTCACATGCGCTTTGTAAGATGACCATCAGGCAAAATACTTTAATAAAAAGAAGGGAATTAACAGTTCTCATAGATTTGTATTGAAATGATACCCTTAATTTAACTATTTATTTATAACTTAAAGTTTAAAATATTTTAGTGTATGATAAATTCACTGCATTTTAATCTTTTGCTGATAGTTACTGTAAGCACTTTTTCCATTTGTGCTATGGCTCAGCAGGAAAGCCTTTCAATAAAAATGGATGCATTATTTAGGGAGATGGATCATACAAAGCATCCCGGCTTTTCACTTAGTATTATTACGAATGGTAATGTTTCTCTCAGAAATAGTTATGGCATGGCCAATCTGGAAAATGGAACTCCTTTCAGGGAATCGACCGTTTCGGACTTAGGATCTGTGGCTAAACATATCACCAATTATGCCATTCTTCATTTGATTAAAGAGAAAAAATTAGCCTTCTCAGATAAGCTTTCAACCTTTTTTCCAACCCTTATAAATAAATCGAGCGGAAATCTAACCATTCTTCAACTGATGCAGCATACCAGTGGATTAAGGGAAATATACAGTAAACTTGCCCTTCAGGGAGGTAGAATGGGCCATCCTATTTTTCAGGAAGATGCCCTGCAGTTGGTGGAAATGTCAGAAGATCAAAATTTTCCCGCTGGTTCTGCCTTTAGTTACTGTAACACCGGATATATGCTACTGGCGGAAATTATCCAAAAAGTAAGTAATTTATCCTATGAGGCGTATTTGAATGACAAAATATTTCAACCTTTAGGTATGAGCAAATCTTTTGTTATGGATAAACAAGGTGAAATTTTTCCAGATATGGCAAATTCCTATAGTCCTTCAAATAAGCAATGGACTGCTGTATATGACAATAGCAGTGCCTTTGGGCAAGGGGGCATTTATATGTCTCTCAACGATATCGAAAAATGGTTTATACATTTAACCAAAGCAGGAAAACAAGGGGAAACACCCATTTATTCCTTACTTAAAAAAGCCGTTCTGACTAATAGCGACACCCTTAATTATGCTTTAGGCATTGAAAATGATAATTTTAAAAA
>Ga0315902_10013966_pt1 | contig 10353 bp, 11 predicted proteins | sample LakEriMetagenome_9_FD_203523 | JGI IMG/M metagenome (GOLD analysis project Ga0315902, IMG submission 203523) | Freshwater fungal communities from buoy surface, Lake Erie, Ohio, United States - Buoy 12 MA117 | ecosystem: Environmental > Aquatic > Freshwater > Lake > Lake biofilm | place: USA...
TGCCAGCGAGTATGAAGACCAGGATATTTTTGAGACCGTACCCGAAAAGCAATACCGCGAAGCAGGTGGATATAAAGTGATGGAGAAAATCAACAAATACAAAAAAGAACAAAAGGCGTAGCAGCGCAGCTCCCGACCTCTGAAGGGGCGCCAAGCGCACCAACCTTGTAACTTTCCAAACCTTTCAACCTTGTAATTACAAAACAAATGAACCACCTCAAAGACCTCCTCTATAAAATGGCAGACGACCTGCTGATACTTGGCCACCGCAACAGCGAATGGACCGGCCTTGGACCGATACTTGAAGAAGATATTGCGTTTTCATCTATGGCGCAGGACAAAATTGGACAGGCGCAGGCATTATATCAATTGCTTCACGAACTGGGCGAACAAGAACCCGATACCGTTGCCTTTACCCGCAATGCCAATCAGTTTCACAACAGCCAGTTTGTAGAGTTGCCCAATGGCGAATACGATTTCAGCACAATCAGGCATTTTCTTTTTGATACAGCCGACCAATTGCGTTTTGATATGCTGGCCAATTCAAGCTACGAGCCGTTGGCTAAAGTTGCCCGCAAAGTAAAAGGCGAATTGAAATACCACGTGTTTCATGCCAATACCTGGATAACCAAAATGGGTGCCGCTACCGAAGAAAGCCATATTCGCATGCAACATGCATTGAATGAAGCGTGGGATTACGCATTGGGTATGTTTGAAGCAAGCGAACACGAGCAACAACTCATTAGCGAAAAAGTATTTGAAGGCGAAGCTGAATTGAAAAAACGTTGGTTGGGTATTATTTCACCTGTCCTTACCAAAGCCACGCTAACCATACCTATTGAAAGCACATGGCAACCTATATACGGAGGACGCAAAGGCATGCACACCGAGCACCTGCAACCTTTGCTGGATGAAATGAGCGAAGTATTTAAAATTGACCCCACTGCGGAGTGGTAGGAGGGATTTTAAAGTTAGAAGGTTGAAAGGTTAGAAAGTTATTGACTAATCAAAGCAACCTTCTAATCTTTTCAACTTTCTAAACCTTGTAATTCAATAACCTTGTAATTTAAAAAATGCTAACCGAAGCCCAAATATGGCAAGCCCTTGAGGTGGTTAAAGACCCCGAAATACCTACATTGAGTATGGTGGATATGGGTATTATTACCAAGGTAGAAGTGCGTGGCGAAAGCAATGTATTTGTGGAAATGACTCCTACATTTACCGGATGCCCGGCCATAAAAATGATGGAAAACATGGTGGCTGAAAGGTTGAAAGAAATGGGTATTGAAACTGTAGAAGTTGTAACCACATTCGACAAACCGTGGGACAGCAATAAACTCACCGCACGTGGGCTGATGTGTTTGAAAAAACACGGCTTGGCACCTCCTGTAAAACATCAGGGAGAAGTAACACAAGAATTATTGGAACACACAGAATGCCCTTTTTGCGGCAGCAAAAACACCGAAATGAAATCGCCCTTTGGGCCTACACTTTGCCGCAGCATGCATTACTGCAACAACTGCTTACAGGCCTTTGAAGGATTTAAGCCGGTGGTGTAGTTAATAAAGCAAATGCTGTTTGCGTCTTGTTCGCCATCCTGCCTCATTTTTACTAGTAGTAAGATAAATAAGCAAGTCGGCCTGCGACTTATACTTCACAAAATAAATCTTCTTATCTGCTTGCGATTGGTATTCCACAAAGTGCCACAAGCCCTCGTTTCCTTTTGCTTCGCTTTTATATTTGGCTTTGTACACCACTAAATCAGCCTGACTTTCATGGTTTACCGCAAACACTTTTATCTCTGCCTGCGAAGAATAATTAACCGTAAAAATGGTTTGGGCGGATGCAGTAGTTTTTGTAAGTACGAAGATGTAAAAAATGGATAAGCATAATTTCATAGTCCTAAATTTAACGCAATAAAATGAGGTATAAAATAAGAAATGATTGGAGATACACGTTCTGCGAAATATAATCTATATCATATTCTATTTTTATTCAAGTACGTCTATTTTAAATAAATAAATTAAGCTCTCAGGGTCAAGTTGATTACCTAAGGGATTGCTTTTACGTGATAAGTATAAACCGCCTGCCGCATCAAAAATGGGGTCATATGGTATGTTTTTATTATAAAAAAAATTGAGCACCCCTTGCTCATTTAATTCGCTAAATTGATTTAATGGGATGAGTGGCAACCCCAATCTTATTAATTGACTGTAGCTGAGTGCTAAAAAAGCATTATCTTGGAGTACAAAAAAGCGCCAAAGCATATTTTTGCTCTTGTCTGAAATATTCTCATTTGCAAGGCTAACAGAAAGTGTAATATTACCATTATTCAAAAGCATTGTATCATATGATGCAGTAATAACAAACGACTCTTCGTCCTTATCTTTATGTTGTATCGTGAAAAGTTTGTTTTTCAAAACATTAAATTGAGGGATACCAGCGTTGAAGGAATCTACAGATGACTTTTGCGAGACGTCCAAAAATGAACTCTCGGAAGTTATTTTCCTACCCGGAACTGAATTATAAAATTCGATATCTGAAATATCAAGTATCTCAGGAAGATAAGCTACGAATTCGGGAATAATAATATTGTCACTCTCATAATCGGAATTAGGATTATCAATTTCATTTGAGGTAATCTGATATACCATCATCTTCTGATTTTCTCGGGAAGAATTCCTATTACATTCTATTTGTGCACCAACAACAACTTTTGCAAGTCTTATCTTAAACATAGTAGAGGCTGATTTAAAGCTGGGGCTAAGAAAATATGAATTTAAAAAATCTGAAGTGTCTAGCTGAATTGGTCTTTTTTCTTGAGCATAAGTTTGGGGTATTTGAAATAAAGCAAATAGCACACAAAACTGTAAGCGTATAGACTTCATGTGGTTCATTTTCATTTAACCTTTGGGGGGGGCTCATTAGATCAGTACTAAATCGACATTCTAAATGTCTCTTTTATATCATATTACCCCTTACTTGTAGTAATTATATTCGTAGTCACGAAATTTATCAAAATACATTTTCCAAACAACGAAACTGATAAAAAGAGAAACAAAAAATGCTATACCTATCCATATTAATGTGGCCTTTGCCCAATTAGACTTATTGGAATTGTCTTTATCATTCGCCCAAATCACCAAGAAAACAATACCAACAATAGGAATCATCAAAATAAGGTAATTTATTAACCATTGACCTATAGTAATATCTTGATTAGATGATGGTTTACCATCAATCTGTATTGTTTCGTTATTTGATGTCTTATCCCCCCATTTTCTTACCAATAATATGGTAGTAATTAAAACGAAAACATTGATTAACTCCATAAATACTTGACTAATACTCCAATGGTCTATGTGCTGATAACGGAATATTAGCTTATCTAATATGAGAATAATAGTTAAAATAACAAGAGATTTTCTAAAATATATATTTTCCATAAAAATAAAATTCAGTTTATAATAAGGGTATTTATTTTCCTTGATTTAGAATTTTTAAATTGGGTACTTACAGTATGTTTTTAATAAGTACTAAACTGCTTTAAAAACCAACAACTATTAATTTGATTATTTTTTAATGCATTCTGATTACATGGTTGTTACCCATCAGCCTGATTTCTATAAATTCATTAGGATTGCCTTGTTGTAAAAGATTTCCATTTTTAGGTATTACAACTCCAATTTTTCCATCATCGGTCATCCATAATTTGTCTTCAAGATAGATTTTAGTGGGACCATCAATTGTCTTTTTAAAGACTTTAATTTTGGGATTCATTGACCCCTGATAATTAAGTTCATCAACATATACACCATTCTCATATACAACCCTTTTGATTTTGTATTGATAACCATTTTCGTTCTTATTGATTTGAAGTGTAATTTCTGCATCATAGGACATCCCAAGAGCTACGTATGAATCTTCTCCCACCCATTTTTTATCGATAATTAAATCTGGATTGATACTGTTTGATGAAAATATTCCATATAAAAAACCAACTGTAGCGGTAAAGATTAATACGTAGAATATCTTTTGTTTTTTACTTTTGGATTTCCACCAATCTATGTAAAAGTTTTTTACATTATTATTAGTTTGTATTGAATCTTCTATTTCTTTTTTCTCTTCTAATGAAAAGTTATTATCTAGTGACAGATGGTAATTATTCTTCTTAATTTCGTTCAAAAGAATACCAATATCAAAAAACTTAACATTGTAAGGTTTGAGAACAGATAGTGCGGATGCTTTTAGTTTTTCTTTTTCAATAAAGCCTGCTCTTTTCTTCTTAGCTTCTATTAAGGATATTATATATAAATCCCTATTGTTTATTTTGTATTTTTCAATCAAGCTCATAATAAATAAATTACTTTCTTATTCATAAATCAACAAGTCTGCATCCACTCTATTAGCTAAACCATTTGCTTTTGAAAACAATGTTGCTGCTTTTTGCCATTCGTGATGTGTAGTTTTGTTAAGCATTTTTATTGCTGTTTTCATTACAGTAGAAGTGTGTTGGCTCAAGCTTTTCATAGCCAAACTATCAATTGGCGACTCTAAAAAAGAAGCAATTTTATCAAGCTTAAAATGCTCATTTAATACTTTATTATAATAACAATCTCTTAAGTAAAGATTTATAGCTTTACGGCAAATGCCCCAGTGCTGTTGATTCACTGGTATGCTTATCTTCTGTTTTAATTTACTTGTAAAAGAGTCAAGCATTACTTTAAAATCTAAATCATTTTTACAAGATGCTACATCATTTAAATCAATGATAAGACACAAATTTTTACGAATAGTGTTTAAACCACCGGCTGCTAAACTACTATGTGTAGAATTAGTTCCTATACATGTTTTACTTATTCGTTTTTGGTGAAGCGTAACTAATTTATGCATTATGCTATAATGTTTATCAAACGCAAGCTACATTGCACAACCAACCCACCCAAATATATTCAACAAAGCGACTTTTTTGCTCAGCGAATAAGGGTTTTCGACAAGTTAAGCAGCATGGCTAGGGCAGCTTTAAAACTACCCTTTGATATTGGAAAGTGTAATTTCACTTTGGGCAACGCCATCCTGTACCTTGAGGGTGTATGTAGCGTTATTTATTTTAGTAAAATGATTGATCAAAAAGCTCCCTGTGCCCGTTTGTAGGTGTTGCTTTTGCCCTGTACTGTTGGCAATACATACCCGATTGGCATATACATGTATATGAATATAGCCGCTTATTGTATTATGCTTCACCGCATTCAATATCATATTTCGTAAGGTAACCAGCATGGCATTTTTATTCAATACCACTTCAGCATCTTCATCGTTCAGCCATTTCACTATAATTTTCTTTTGTATTATGAGCCCTTGCATCTGTTCCACCACCTCATGCATCAAGTCAGATAAACTGCACATCTCTTTAGTAATTCTTTTACTTTCCTGTGCATAATAGGCCCATTGTAGGGTGTCGTCCAGAATCATTCGGTGTTCCATCAAAAGTGTTTTATTGAAGTTGATATTACCAGAATTTACGTTCTGTTCAAGGCTCAATAATGTTGCATTTAAATCATGCGATAATACATGAAGAAAATGATGTCGGTACGTGTTGAGTTGCTTGATTTCTTTAAAAGATTTTACAAGATATAGCGATGTAACAGCTAAAGCGATAAGTATAAACGAAAGTAAAATAAGTAATTGTTTGTTTTTTCTGATTTGTTCAATATACTCGTCATTTACTGCTTTTATGCGCTTGTTGTTGTAGCTAAAATATAACATTCGCCTTACCTCCTGTTTCCACTCATATGTATTAGTTAGCCGTAACTTTGAATAAATATCATCAGATATTAAACCTGACCGTTTAACTTCTTTTATTACTCCTGTGTAATGATTATCTACGTCTACATCTGCTAAGTATGTTGTTAGTTTCTTTGTTGTGTATATGTGTTTCAGAAACTCTTCTGTATTTTTTTCTCTAGCATAAAATCTGGCGAGCTCCACTTCAACTTTGAATAGACTTACGTAATCATTTGTGTCAATGTGTGGTATTATTTTTAATAGTTTGTCCTTTTCTAAGTTTAATTCAGAATAATGTTCGTGTATCAACATATACCCGTTTAGCTCTTTAGGTAAGATTTGCATTATATAGTTAATATCAGATAAGTTATTTGGATTTATTCTTCGCTGTAATATTGCCATTGTAATTGCCATGCGGATGTATCCAATGCGGACTAAATCACTCGTTAGTTTTTTCAATATCGGATTATCGGCTTCTATGAATACCACATCACCTTTTGCCATTGTAATAAATTGTTGATAGGTAATTAGAATGTCTTTCAATGGATTCTCTGGCAGGTTTTTCATTTGGGCAGCCCTATACAACGCTAACTTCCATTTACCTGCAAAAAGCGCCCTTTCCCACCTGAAATGAGCTGTTTGTATTATCAATGTATCTCTTGTTAAAGAGGATAAATACTCTTTTGCATAATTTCCTGCTATTTCTATTGTGCTATCGCATCTGTTAAAGGAGCGCTTCAACCAATGGTGGTTTGCTAAATCTATTAAGGCAAAAAACTTTTTAATCCCAAAGCAATGATTTATACGTATTTTCCAATATGCTTCAGGTTTTGATAACAATAATGGGGCATCATAATGAAAGCCCGTAAACCACATGGACTGTTGCTTGGCAAGCATACCCTTACCTAGGAAAGGAGGAAAAAGTAACAGAAATAATAAAGCACGAAACATGATTCAATATAGTGGTTTTATATACGTATTAATAATTTTCAATGAATGCGCATTTACATTAAGCAAAAACATATTATTAGGGTGTGAAAAGGCATTAGTCGTTATTTTTCAAGTGTTATTATGAGAAGTGTCAAATAAAACTTTTAGATATTCGCACTACTAGCTCCTAATCATATCATTAATGATTCACACGGTAATTATAGAAGATAACGAGAAAGACATCAAAAGCTTGAAACAGATTTTAACAGCTGATGCTCGCTTTTCAGTCTTTAAAACAGTTGTTAACGGTAATAACTGGAATGATATTATGGCACGGCAAAGATTTGATGCCGTATTTGCCGATATTGAACTAAATGGCAAAAATGTATTTAATCTGCTTAAAACCTTACCTTATAAACCTGAGATTATTGTTGTATCCAACTATCCAAAGTATGCTCTGCAGGCTTTTAACAGTGATGCATTGCATTTTCTTACCAAACCGCTGCGCAAAGAACATATCCTGACTGCCATGGAACGGCTGCACCGCAAAATACTCTTAAAAGAACACAAGCCTGTTCCTGAATCTTTCTTTTTGCAGGTTAGCCGAAATAATTATGAACAACTGTTCTTTAATAACCTCGTAAGTATCAAAGCAGAATCGGAGTATATCAAACTATGTTTGGCGAATGATAAGCCCATACTTGTTTATGAACGCCTGAAAAATATTATAGCCGAGCTGCCTCCTTCACAGTTCATTCAGGTGCATAGGTCTGCCATAGTTAATGTTAAATTCATTCGGTCAATAAGCGGAAATACCATACATTTAGTTAACAAAGAAAAAATCCCTATCGGGTCTAGTTTTAAAGGTCGTCTGGCATCATACTTAAACAAATAAACTTTTCCGATACGTAAAAGTATTAAGCCGGTGGTGTAACGAATTAAACCTTATTTTGCAATTCCTATCCTAAGGTAGTATGAAAACTTCGCTATACCATGTTATCGCACTTATTTGTATGTGTATATATACACGCGTCAATTCACAAAGTTGTCTGAATAAAGATATTGCTGATTTACCGGTTTTACATACACAACACAGTTTCCAAAAAAATACCGCTGTAGACACGTTTGACATTGTATTTCATGTATTGCACCGGGGCGAACCCGTTGGTAGCGGAGGCAATATTTCTGATGAGCAACTCTTAAGCGCCATCACTGCCCTGAACCGTGATTTTCGTGCGCTTCCCATACACGACAGCATTTCTATCCGACCAAACGGAGCAGATACACGTATACAATTTCGTATGGCCTGCAAAGACCCGAATGGCAATGCTACAAATGGCATAGTACGAATAAATGCATCAGGTGTGGCCGGCTTTGATTCGCTTGGCATTCAGTTCAGGCCCGCAGGTGGCGGAAACTTTACAACCATTCTGAATCTGAGTAAATGGCCAATGAATAAATACATCAACATTTGGGTTTCTCACCGAATTGAGAAACCGGATGGGGGCATCACCGGAGGGGGCGGATTTGGCCCAGGCACTCCCGTTTTTGCGAATGGATTTGGTGGCGCTTATATGAATCACCGCTATGTAGGCTGCGATCCCGACAGCAGTTTAGGATACAATATATTAAACCCATACGGACGACTTATTTCACATGAAGTGGGTCACTTTCTGGGGCTCCTTCATACCTTCAATGGAGATACCTGTTTTGAAACCGACTGCACCACACAAGGCGATCAGGTATGCGACACCGAACCGCACAGCAATTCAAAGCCATATGATGTGAGCTGCAACGAAACCATTGAATGCGGCACCCGCGAACCGGTAGAAAATATTATGAATTACAGTGGCATAACATGCGGCAGCATTTTCACAGCAGGTCAGCGCGACAGAATGAAAACCGTTATACAAACTTCTTTGCAGGCATTGCCCAATCAACCGGCCTGTAATCAAGTAACCTCAATAAACGAATGGAGTATACAATATCCATTTAAGTTATTCCCTAATCCAGCGAGCACACAAGTTACCGTTGAAAACAGCACAGATGCCGAAGTGTCCGTTTACTCATCAACAGGCATGCTTTTGTTTGAGCAGAGTATGACTGCCGGAAAGCATCACTGGCAAACCGATTTGTGGGCTCCGGGTATGTATATCATTCGTGTAAAATCGCCACTGGGTAGCAGGTACTTCAGGTTATCCGTATTGCAAAACGGAAGATGAAAAAACTGCACTCCCCCCTATACGGTAAATGAGTGCAGTCATACATTTTTAGAATTACTTAGTTAATATACTTACATACCGCGCAATAGCTTCCAGCTCGCATGCAGCTATCAGCTGCATAAAATCAATTTTGCCGCCTCCTGTCTGTACCTTTTCGAGTGCATTGTAGTATGCCATGCGGCTTTTGCTATCGCCTTTTATATTGGCAATCACATAGCCGTGTTTCAGCAATATTAGATTCATCACCAGCCGCGAAGTGCGGCCATTGCCATCTACAAAAGGATGAATAGTTACCAGTCGTTCATGCATTTCGGCAGCCAACAGCACCGGATGCAAACTGCGCTTATTTGTTTCATACCAGATAAACAACTCTTCCATTTGCTTGGGTACCAGATAAGGCGCAGGCGGTGTATGGCTACTCCCTTTTATCATCACCTGAACATGGCGATACCGGCCTGCATTGGACTGATCAATACCACGCAGAATAAGATTATGAATAGCCAAAACCTCCCGTTCATTGATTTCTGATTGTTTATCAATCAGGTATTTCACATAATCTATGGCCTCCTTGTGATTAATAGCTTCCAGATGCTCGCGCATACTTTTTCCACTAATAGTAAGTCCTTCGTTAATGACCAGGTCTGTTTCTTTGAGCGTAAGCGTATTGCCTTCTATACGGTTACTTTCAAAAGTGTACTCCAGCTCTAGCGCTTGTGCAATGCGGTAGCTATCAAACTCACGCAGTGTATTCAGTTTCTTTTTACACGTGTCTATTTCCTTCAGCACAGATTTTATGGCTTTAGGCATAGGTACTTTTGTGCCGGCCGAATGCCTCTGTTTCAATTCAGCTTCTGCAGCCATCATGGCTTCGAGGGCCAATGCATCATCTCCTATTTCATAGATAATTTTTTCTTTAAGCCACTGCACCAGTAAGTCATTTGCATTCAGGCCAAGAAGGCGTGCCAGTTTAATCACCTGCTCACGGGTGGGCTTCCGGGCTCCGCTTTCAAATTTGCTTACCAAAGCCTGATCAATATTCAACTCTTGCGCTACTTCACGCACCAGCATTCCTTTTTTTTCACGGGCGGTTTTGATGAGGGTTTTCATGACATGCATAATAATGACATGACAATTTTAGTCATTTTTTGGATTAACTACAAATCACCTTCCCTTTTTATTTTCGTTTACCTGTCACCACCCGGTGTCCAATTATTGCACAGCCTGTAAAAAACTTGTAACACCCATAATCATCTATTTTTACTACCTTGCTGCCTGTGGCAGTCGACCAAACAACAACCTCGAAAGAGAAGATATTGAAAAAAGTAAGGCAGGCGCTTATTTATAAGTCGAAGCCTAAGTTCTCCAATATTGATTTGGAGAGCAATGTGTATGCACAGCCTGACGACACATCTATACT
>Ga0315902_10013967_pt1 | contig 10353 bp, 1 predicted proteins | sample LakEriMetagenome_9_FD_203523 | JGI IMG/M metagenome (GOLD analysis project Ga0315902, IMG submission 203523) | Freshwater fungal communities from buoy surface, Lake Erie, Ohio, United States - Buoy 12 MA117 | ecosystem: Environmental > Aquatic > Freshwater > Lake > Lake biofilm | place: USA...
AACCTGCTTTGATGGGGTGATGGCGCAAACGCACTGGAAAGCCGCGCAGATGGCGACAAGCAGCTGGGAGGATCGTCTTGGTTGGCCCAGATAAGCTGCGGCACGCTTCAAATTAGTGTTAAGAGTGTTGCGCGTCTCGGAAGTCCACAGTTTTTCCCACCAGCGCGGGTGGCTTTGGCGCTCGGCACTACAGCAAAGGAAGGTTCGTAGAGGCAGGCGAGTATGGGATGCCGTTTGCTTGAGTGTTCGGATTCTGCAGGCCGTTGCCGCTAAGGCAAGCGCCATTCAAAACCCCTGCTGCCTCGTTGAAGAAGGTCTGGCCCTAGATTAAAGCCCTCAGCGCACGTTCGCGAGAATGTCTTTTTTGGGGCCGTCTTCGCCCTCTTTTCCGAAACTTTTGACAATGATCGTGGTTAGATGCTCCTGTTCGCCCTGACCCACGTCGTGAGTGATGCGATTGTCATAAGCCTGAGTGTCGCCATTCTTGCCGTCATCGAGAAGAATGATGTAGGGGCGACCCCAGGAGTCCAGATAGTCGTTGCTGTCCTGCGTAACGCCGTTGCGCGGCGGATTGCCCTTCGGGCGCTTGGCTTCGAGGAAGACTATTTCGCGGGTATTCTCTCCGGTGAGTTCTTTGATCACGCTGTCGCTGGCAGGCAGTCGGCCGTATTCGAGTTGGTACGCTTTCACTGCGGCAGCGATTTGAGCGATGTCGTTGCGCGCATCTGCTTTGCGTCCCGATTCGAGCGCGCCTTGCACGGCTGGGAAAGCTAGACCAGCCAGGATGGCAATAATGGCGATAACGATGAGGAGCTCGATCAGCGTAAACGCGGAGCGATTGCGAAGCGTGGAGTTGGAAGCTTGGAGCATGGAGTCAGAGTTGAATAGGTGGCGGGTGACGGGTGCGGAGATGGGAGATCAGTTGGTTCGAATGTGAGAAGGTGGAAAAGTGGGAAAGTGGGAAAGTGGGAAAGTGGGAAAGCGACCGGCCTTTTTTTAGCTGAGACTTCCTATCTTTAGCGCGGGCGAGGTAGGGAGGCAAGCGGGTGAGGGGGCGTCAGCGAAGAAGGCGGAGCCGAAGGCGAGGCTCGGAGATGGGGCGCCGCCGCGGCTCGTCCTGAACGCAATGCGTTACCCGTGTCCTGATCGGGTCGGACTCTGGCCGCGGTGATCAACCTTCTCGGTCACCCCTCGGTGCTTGTCGCTGTCAACCGCGTTTTAGGCAATTTTGTCACAGAGAAAGAAGCCGGTTGCACAGAGGGGCCTATTAGGCGAATTTCTTGGGTTCCGTGTCGCCGCATGCCCCCAAGCGCCTTGAGGCGCGCAGCAAACCAATCAGTGGCTTTTTCAAAAGCACGACTGGTTTCGCGGTTGTGACCCGCCTCGTCCGCGTCGTTCTGCTCGTGCTGCTACCCGGCGTCTTCACATCCGCTCCCGCGCTTGCGCAAATCCCGATCGGTCCTGGTGGTCTAGTTTCAGAAAATTTCAGTTCGCTAGGCGAGAACGCTACGGCCACTCTTCCTACTGGCTGGAAGGTAGACAAGAGCACTACCGTTCGAGCAGCGGGTTCGTATTCAGCGGCGCTTACTGCAACGGAGAGGCTCGGAGGCGCGAACCTCACGGCGTCTGCTGGCAATGGCATTTACAACTTCGGCAGTTCAGCAACCGATCGCGCGGTGGGTGGATTGTCCTCAAGCAGTGCATCCAAAAGCGTCAATCTCTACGTGGCGCTACAAAACACAAACGGAGTCGATATTCCGAGCCTCACCATTTCCTACAGCGCAGAGCGCTATCGCAACGGCAGCAACGCAGCGGGGTTCAGCATCCAGCTCTACTATTCGACGGATGGCGCCACGTGGACCAGTGCTGGCCCGAACTTCTTGTCGAGCTTTGCGGCTAACGCCGACAACAATGGCTCTGCGACAGTGCCGATGCAGACGATTGCGGTTGCCTCGCAGCCATTGTCCGTGTCCGTGCCTGCTGGATCCACCCTCTACTTGGCTTGGAATTATTCTGTAACCGCTGGTTCAACGACCTCAAACGCGCAAGCGCTTGGCGTTACGGACATTCAAATAGCGGCAGGAGGTTCGGCTGGTTCGGGTCCCGTTATTTCAACGTTTGCCCCAACTTCAGGCTTCCTAGGCGATTCTGTAACGATCAATGGTTCAAACTTCGGAAGCAGTCCCACGGTCAAGTTCAACGGGACGACTGCCACCTCCGTGTCGGTGAACCCTGCAGGCACTCAGATCACAGCGACTGTGCCCTCTGGCGCGTCGACGGGTAAAATCACTGTGGAGGTAGTAGGAGAGCCCACAGCAACAAGCGCCACAGATTTCACGGTCATTGCCCCCGGGACACCAATCATAAATCTTTCCACGAATGCCATCACTGGCTTGAGGACTTCAACTGGCTCTCCCTCGTCCGCGACGAACTACGTCGTCTCGGGAACAAATCTCGGAGCGACGCCCGTCACAGTCACGCCCGATTCGGCTCTTCTTGAGGTGGGCACTAATGGCGCGGACTTTGCCAGCAGTGCGAGCTTGAGTCCCTCTGGGGGAACCGTTTCGAACACCATTTTCCTGCGGGTGGTGGCAACCAACGTTGTCACCAATTTCACCGCGGCAGTCAATCACATCAGCGGAACCGCGAGCAATACACTCGCGGTTAGCGGTGCCATCACAAACCCTGCGCCCAGTCTCGTTCTGAATCCGACCAACCTCTCGGGCTTCACCACGACGACAAACACACCGTCGACCAACCAGAGTTTCACCGTTGTCGGATCGAATTTGACGACCAATGTTTCGATTACCGCACCCGGCGGTTTTGAAGTGGCGAATGACGCTTCCACGTGGGGAACAAACACCTCGCTTGCACAAATTGGCGGCAGTGCGAGCGGCACTATCTCTGTGCGAATGTCGGCACTTTCTGCGAGCGGACCGCGTTTCGGCACTGTCTTGGTCGGTAGCAGCGGGCTGACCAATCGCTTGGCCGTCAGCGGCTCTGTTCCGGTGCCCAACGTGCCCGGCCAGATCTATTGGAATTTTGACACGGCAACGCCGACAGCCGGCACCGGCGGCGAGTATGCGGCGTGGACTTTTCTTCCGATCACCCAAAACAACAATAACGGAACGACACCTCTTCTTGACACCACCTCGGCTTCGTCCGGTTACACCAATCCTTTCAATGTGCTCGCGTCGGGAACCACAAATGCGGGAACTGCGGCACGCATCGGCGCTTTCAACGCCGCCTCCAATGCTTTTTTCGAGGTGCAACTTGTCGTGCCTGGTGGCGCGACAACCTCGATCACCAACGTCTCGTTCGGATCTCGCTCCACGACCACGGGTCCGGCCGCCTACTCGATCCGCTCGAGTGCCGACAACTTCGTTTCGGATGTCTTCACAAACTCCATGGCCGCCAACGGCACCTGGGCCATGTATATCGCGCCCGTGTCCATTACGCTCTCCAACGGCACGAACACAATCCGCATCTATGGATACAACGGATCGGGAAGTGCTGGCGCCAACACGGCCAACTGGCGCATTGATGATCTGACTGTGGCCATCGCCTCGCTCGGCCCGACTCTTTCTGTAAATCCGACCAATATTTCCGGCCTTCAAAGCGAGCAGGGGAGTGCTTCAGGTGCGCCCTATGACAGTTACATATTGAACGGCACCGCGATCACCAACAGCGTGACCATTTCGGCGCCGGTTGGCGTTGAACTTTCCTTTGCCAGCAATGGCACGGGCTTCAGCAACAGCCTCGCTATTGTATCAGCGCCGCCCGGCGGCACATTCTCCACCAACGTTTTCGTGCGCATCGCGGCGGGTGCAAGCGTGGGCTCGTTCACAAATTTCATCACTAACTCGACGATTGGCGGAGCCGGAAATGCGATCGTGCAAGTGAGCGGTCAGGTGGTGGCTGCCGGAACACCCGTCATCGAACCGGCTAACAACACACGCCTCTCCGGATTCACCACGGTGCGGCCTGCCGCCTCCACTAACCAGCAGGTCACTGTTAGTGGACTGAACCTGCCAACCAACCTTACGATCCTACCTCCCGCCGGCTGGGAGATTTCCGCGACAAACAGCAATAACCCGACAACTAACAGCATCGTTCTCGGCACAAATCCTGCCGGAGTGGTCTCAAACACTCTGCTTTTTGTCCGCCTTGCCTCGTCCTCGATTGCTGCGAGCTACACCGACAGCGCTCTGCGTCTTGTCAGTGGCACGAATACGAACAACGTCCTGCTCTCCGGCACGGTGACCGATCCTGCGCCTTCGATTGCGGTGAGCACCAACACTCTGCCGGCCTTCAATTCGACGACCAATGTCGCATCGGCGGCACAGTCGTTCTTCGCTCAAGGGACAAATCTTTCCGCGAACATTACGGTGACTGCGCCAACCGGTTTTTCCGTCGCACTCACATCCAACAATGCCGACTTCGGAACGAGTGTCACCCTGACCAACGCCTCCGGCCTCGCCACAAACCGCGAAATCTTCGTGCGCATGAATGCCTCGGCTGTGACGAACACTCTGAGTGCGCGGAATGTGACGCTGGCGACAACGGGAGCGTCCGACCAAGTGTCGGTCAGCGGCACGATCACCGCGAGCTCTTCCACCTCGCTCGCGCTCAACGGGACATTGACCAATTTCTCGACCCCGCAGGGTGTGGCCTCTGCGGCGCAGAGTTTCGTTGTTCAAGGAAGCGGCCTGACCAGCAATGTCACAGTTTCCTCTTTGCCAGCTAATCTGGAGTTCGCCACAAACACCAGCAGCGGTTACAGCACTTCTCTCGTTCTGTCCCTCACGAACGGGGCCCTGAGCAATACTGTCTTCGCGCGCATCCCGAGTAGTGCTTCGCCCGGGGGACCCACGCAAAGCGCGATTACCGCCGCGAGTGGATCGACCAATGCAACTCTGGGCGCTATCACCACGGTCTCCTCGAACGCCGGTCCGTTTATCTTGGCCAATCCGACTGCGCTTTCCGGGTTTAGCACGACCGAAGGAACGCCTTCGACAAACCAGACGTTCAAGGTCGCGGCGACCAATCTGACCTCGGGCCCGCTCAACGTCGCAGCTTCGACGAACTACGAGGTCTCTCTCGACGGCACCAATTTCAGCGCGGCGGTCAATTTGACTCCCGTGGCCCCTGCCGGCGCCATCGTGCCCAAGGCGGGCCCGGTCACCTACAACGATGCAACCAACGACATTGCTCCGGGCATTAGCACGGGCGGCGGCACTCTCGATATTGTCAAAATGGAGGTTTCCGACACGGCCACCGACCTCGTCTTCAGTCTCACGATCAACGGCAACACGACAACGCCCAACGACTGGGGCAATTTCATGATCGGCATGGCGAATGGCAAGTCGGCTGGAGCGACCAACGCAACGGGGAACGGCTGGAATCGGCCTATCAACATGATCACGCCCACCAACGGCGGGATGACCCATTGGATCGGCTCTTGGGTCAACGGTCCGGGGGGCGGGGCGCAACTCTGGAGCTACAATGGAACCGCATGGCAGGAACAAACCGCCACGCCGCCCGCCTTCGTCCGGACAGCAGGCACGCAAAGTCTCCTGACCTACACCGTGCCATTGGCGAATCTCGGGCTGGCTGTGGGCGACACGCTATTCTTCGACGCCTACTCTTCCGGAGGTGGAGCCACCGACGGCGCGGTCGACGCGCTGTCTAATACCAACATTTCCATCACGACTTGGGCAAGCCCCTACACTTCGAGCACCAACACGGGTATCAGCAGCTACAAGGTCGGAGGATCGGGCGGGGGAGGGAATGTCGCCGAGACGACAATTTACGTGCGTCTCCGCGGCGCGGCGGCGGCGAATCCGGCGGACGGGGCGGTCACGCTGAGCGGCGGCGGCGCGCCGTCCAAGACGGTGACTCTCAACGGTGTTGTCCTTCCTCGGCCGGTCGTCACGCCGACAGCAAGTTTGGCTCCATTTGTCGCCGACCTTGGCAGCAGCTCCGCGGCACAAAGCTTCACGTTCACCGCCACGAATTTGGTTGGTGAAGTCACCGTGACGGCGCCAACCGGCTACGAAATTTCGAAGACAACTAACGGCACCTACGCAAGCTTGCTGACCTACTCCCCCGCAGAAGCACAGCCCGGCCCGGCGACAAACTGGGTCCGCCTGGCGACCAATGCACCGGCCGGCATTGTTTTCGGCAATATCTCGTTGGCCAGTCAAGGCGCGGTGACAAATACTGTTTTTGTCACTGGTCGCGTGACTGGTGACCCCGTTCTCTCGGTTGCACCATCGACGCTGACCAACTTTTTCACCGGACCCGGAACTTCCTCCGCTTCGCAGAGCTTCGTCGTTCGCGGGGTGGATCTTGATGGCGACATATTTCTCGCCGCCACCAATGCGAATAGTTGGGAAATACGGGATCCTGCAGACGGACTCTACAAATCCGCAGTCACTCTCGCTGCCTCGAATTCCGTTCCGGTTACTTTTGCCCAAGACAGTGCGAGCAACTCAACCTACGCAGGCGGTTGGACCAATGGTTCCGATGGAGGCGCTGGCTTTGGTCCTTGGAACATCCAAGCCGGTGGCACCGCCACCGCGACGATCGGCAATCCGGCCGATGCCGGCATCACCGGGATGAACAGCAACTCCTTCGCTCTGCAGGGAACAAACGGCTATGTCACGGTGCAGCGCGGTTTCGACGCCCCGCTTCTCCCCGGCGACACTTTCAGCCTGCAGTTCGGAAACAATTTCGACACGGGCGGCCCGGGCAACAAGGGCGTCAACATTTTCGCCGGCGGATTCGACCAGGCCAACCAGCTGGTCAACGTCAACATGGGTGGCAGCGCGACAATCACAATCAACGGCCAACCGATGTTCGCGCAATATGGCACCAATGCTGTGACGCTGAATTTCCAATATGTTGCGCCCGGCCAGCTGCGCGTCTTTGGCACGGGACGCGATGGCACGGAGACTTATGACCAGACCTTCGTCATAGCCGGGGCACCCGATCGCTTCAGCCTTTATGCGGGGGATCTGGCTGCCGATCAATTGGCCCAGCGCGTGCTTTACGCCAACAATTTCGCCATCACCACCGGCGGCGCCGGACCGTCGGTCAACCCGACGGAAATTCTCGTGCGCATCAAGGCGGGCGCGCCTTTGAATCCCGCCTTGGAGGGTTCGGTTACTGCGACGACGATCAAAGCGGCTCCTGCCGTCGTCAGCTTGGCCGGCGTGGTTTCCGACACTCCCGAGATCACCCGGACCGAGTCCCTTCTTCCTTTCTTCGCTGTGCAAGGGTTTGCCTCAGAAACGCAGACTTTCAAAGTTGGCGGCAACAATCTGGCCGCGTCCGGCGTGCTTGTTGCGCCTCCCGCCGACTATCAAGTTTCGCTCGACGGTGTCGCGTGGTCGTCGAGCGTCACCGTGGCTCGCACTGCGATCGTGACGCCCCAGCAGGACGTCTTCATCCGGATTGCCCCCTCGGCGCTCGTCGGCACGCCCGGAGGCAACATTCTTCTTACCAGCGCCGGCGCGGCGACCGTGAACATTCCGGTCGCGGGTCAAGTCGCAGCCAATGGCGGCCCGCAACTGACCGCCAACCCCGCGTCTCTCCCCGCGTTTTCCGCCGAAGTCGGCACAAATTCCGCCGCGCAATCCTTCATCCTGACCGGTCAAGCCCTCTCGAATTCCGTCGTCTTGGCCGCGCCGTCCGGATTCGTCCTTTCGACGAACGCCACCACTTTCGTCTCGAACAGCACGATCACCCCGCCTCCCAGCGGTTTCATCAGCAACACGATCTCCGTGCGCATGGCGGGAACATCGGCGGGAATCTTTACTGGCAACGTAGCGGCGACGTCCGGTGCGGCCAACACCTCGGTCGCGGTGCAGGGCACGGTGTTTGCCGTCGGTGCGCAGATCGCTGCTTCACCGACCAATCTTTCCGGATTTACCACCGTCGAAAACACCCCGTCTACGGCCCAATCTTTCCTGGCCAGCGGGCGCAACCTCGGCACGACAAATTTGGTAGCGACAGCGTCAGCGGGCTACGAAGTTTCGACCAACAGCATCGCTTTCTTCGGTAGCGCGGTGACCAATGTCCCCGTAGCCGGCGCCGTCGCTCCTCTTCCGCTTTACGTTCGGATTGCAGCAAACGCCCCAGTCACCAATGCGTTGGCCGGCACGGTCACGCTCTCGAGCGGGTCCGCGGGCACGGTGACGGTCGCACTCAATGGCAAGGTGGATCCTCTCCGGCCGCCGTCGGTCACGCTCGTGGCGCCGAGCAACAACCCGACCATCATTGCGCCGGGAGCAACCGTCCGTCTGCGGGCCACTGCGACCGACACCAATGTTTCGGGCGGCGCCGGCACTCTTGCGACGTTCCAGTTCCTGACCAACGGCGTGCCAATCCCCGGCGCGGTCACGAACAACGTGCTCTCGCCGGCCACGCTGCAGTTCGATTGGACGCCGGCATTGACCGATTTGCCGGCCACCGTGAGCGCCAGGGCGGTGGATACCGACAACCTGACCAATGAATCGACCTCCGTCTTGGTCCGTTACACCGAGCCGGGCGAGCCGGTCATCGGGTTCGCCCCGCCGGTAGCTAACCCGGTGAACACCCAGATCGAAGCGGTCGCACCGGCCACCAACGGAGCCTTTTATGTCGGCGGAAATTTCACGAATTTTGTCCGCACCAACGGATCTGTCGTCGTGACCAACGCAACCACAAGGGTGGCGCGCATCCTTGCCGACGGCGCGGTTGACCCCGAGTTCGTGACCGAGACCGGCCCGAACAATGTGGTCCGTGCTTTGCTCCCGAGCGCGAGGAACAAAGGTCTCTATATCGGCGGTGCATTTGCCAGCGTCTCCGGTGCGCCCCGTTCTGCCCTTGCGCGTCTTGCTGTGGGGCGGGCTGGTATTGTCGACGGCACGTTGGATGAGGGATTTGCTCCTGTGCTGGCTGGTGGCAGTGTGGTGGTCAACGCGATTGTCGAGCAATACGACGGCAAGGTTCTGGTTGGCGGCAGTTTCTCGTCGGTGGACGGTGTGTCGTCGCCGAATATTGCGCGGCTCAATGCCGACGGCACGGTGGACACGACGTTTGTCGCTCCGGCGCCTTCGGGTGCGGTCAACGCACTTGCGTTGCAGCCAGACGGCAAGATCTTGCTTGGTGGTGCCTTCACCCAGGTGGCCGGACAGTCGCGGCGCGGTTTGGCGCGGTTGAACCTCGACGGCACGCTGGACACGGGCTTCATCGTTGGCGCCGGAGTGAAGGGCACGGTCAACTCGGTTGCTGTGGCGCCTGATGGCAGTATTTATGCCGGTGGCCAGTTCAGCTCCTACAACGGGAGCGAGTTCTACAACAACCTGGTGAAGCTCTCGGCTGGTGGAGTCCTTGAGGGGCGCTTCAACTACAGTCTGGATTCGACGGGGGGGCTCAATGGTGCGGTCAACAGCGTGCAGGTGCGTCCGACCGGGGAGGTGCTGGTCTGCGGGCTCTTCACGCAGATCAGCAACAGTGTCTTGCCCGTGGCGCCCACCGCGGTAGGGCGCATTGTGCAGCTCAAGCCGGACGGATCGATCGATCCCGACTTCAACCCCGGCGGCACCGGCGCCAACAATACGGTGCGTGCTTCCGCCACTTTGGCCAATGGCAACCTCGTTTTGGTGGGGGCTTTCTCGACTTACAACGGCCAGTCAATCCCGCGGATTCTCGTTTTGAGCGGCTATAGTGCGACGACGTCGATCATTACTTCGCCCTGGTTTCTCACGGTGGGTGCGGGTGAGGAGTTCGACTTCGCCTTCACCAGTTCCGGCTCGGCACCTTACGCGATTGTTCCGACGCTCCTCCCGCGCGGCGTGAAGACAAACACCGTTGCAGGCAGGTTGAGCGGAATAGCTCTGGACTCGGGCGGCTTCGACATGAGTGTCGCCTCGACGGCGCCGACAGGAGGCGCTGGCACGCCGTCGCTCTTCAGGTTGTATGTTGTCCCGCAGATTGTGTCCTACGAAGCGTGGAAGAGGGTTTGGTTCACCCCCACTGAACAGACCAATTCATCTGTCTCCGGACCGGCGGTCTCGGCCGGCAATCCTTCCGGTCAGCCTAATTTTACGGTTTACGCGCTGAGCGGCGGTGATCCTCGCAAAGAAGGGCCATCGATTCTTCCCGTGACAGGAACTGAACTTTTCGAGAACCAGCGCTTCTTGAGCTATGCGGTCACGCGCTATCCGCTTGCCGATGCTTCTTGCTCGGCCCAGTTGAGCGGCGATTTGACGAACTGGGGAACCAATTTTGTCACGATCACGAACACCCCAAGTTTCTTCAGGGTTCGTCCGGAGGCCCCCATGTCTTCAACGAACAGGCAGTTTT
>Ga0315902_10013971_pt1 | contig 10351 bp, 4 predicted proteins | sample LakEriMetagenome_9_FD_203523 | JGI IMG/M metagenome (GOLD analysis project Ga0315902, IMG submission 203523) | Freshwater fungal communities from buoy surface, Lake Erie, Ohio, United States - Buoy 12 MA117 | ecosystem: Environmental > Aquatic > Freshwater > Lake > Lake biofilm | place: USA...
TTTTGATAGGTTCAAGATAGTAGAAGCAACTATAGCATTGCCAGATATATGTTCAGTTCCACGACATACTTCATCACCGATAATTAATGTATTAGGATTATTTCTTTTTAGTATAGCTTTCAGTTCGGTCATCTCTAACACAAAAGATGATAAACCCTTGAATATATTATCATTACTAGTTATTCTTGCAAAAAGATTATGATAAGGAGATATGATTAATTTTTTAGCAGGTACATACATTCCAGACTGTGCCATAATTACGGCTAGACCGATCGCTTTCATCACTGTTGATTTACCACTACTATTTAATCCATAAATTAACATTCCATCTAACTTATTCTCTTTATATGCGCCTAACTTTATAGTATGTGGCACATATTCTTTATCTTGATTAATTCTTTCGATTATTGGATGTCTAAGATCAGTACAATGTACAAAACTTTTGTTTGTCTTACTAGTAACTAGTGTTGGTTTAGTATAACCATATAATAATGCAGATTTAGCGGATGATTTATAAAAGTCTAATTTAGATATAAATAAACTGATATCTTCAAGAGTCTTGCCGTAAGTATTATATATCTTATTCAATTCATTAACATAACAATCACTGAGCATCTTAATAATCTTTTCTCGTAACAATATAATTTTATCTGATGATTCTCCTAACTCTTTTGAAAAAATCTTAGTATTACCTTTTGATAGTTCTTTAAATTGGATACTTGATGGTTTAATCATATTAATTATTGGTTTATCTCCATCTTGAATTAATAAGTTTAATTTTTTCTTTAGTGCAGTAGCTCTAATTTTAGTAAGACTAAGATAATATCCGTCTAATTCGTTGTTTTTGACATATATCTTTTCACCGTTATTATTATTAAATCTAGATTTATTATCTTCAATAAGGCCAGATAAAACAGAACACAGACTATCGATGAATGATAGATTTTTATCGATCTCTAGTTGTATATTATCAATCTCTGAAAAAGTGCCAGATTTAAAAATATTATTTTGGATATCATTGAAATTGTATTTTTTTAGTTCATCAGTAAATATACTATCAAAATATTTAATAAAAATATCTAAAGATCCGGATAATTTTTTGATATCAAGTTTTTGTAATTTATTTGAATTAATTAGTAGAGTGATAATATCTTGTACTTTTAAGAGACTAGTGTAAGTGTTGTATAATTCATGAGGATGTATAATATTAAGGGATATTTTTCTAGTCATTCTTTCAAGATCAATAATACCACTTAAATGATTGTTAAGTTGATCATAAAAATTATCGGAGATTAACTCTTCAATAGAATTTAATCGATCATTAATATCACGGACATTAACGATAGGATTTGATAAGATATATTTAAGATAACGACGGCCGATAGCAGTAGATGTGTGATTTAAAACATCGAACAATGATTTATACTGAGTATTATTATAATTATCAGTAATATTATTATCAAAAACATTTAATTGAAAAAGAGCATCACCGCCTAACATCAGATTTAAATTATCAGAGAAGATTTCTGGTTTTTTTAAATGATTAATGATATTTTCGTTATGTTGATAAGAAAAATCCAACAATACAGTAAGACTGATAACAGCATAAGGATATTTTTCAAGATCTAAATATTCTATCGGAGTGAGTAATCCAGTATTATTGTATATTTTTTTTAAAAAAGTGTTGATATAACTTATTTTTTTGAATTTTTTATCTAGATTATTTAATACGCGATGATTTTTGTTTTCTAGTTCAAGGTAAGATATGATATTTTTATCTAATGTAATATCATCACCGTATATAATTAATTCTTTAAATTGGACAGTATTAATAAATCTGAGAGTTTCATCTAAAGAAAATTTATTATCATCAGGTTTAGAATGAGATTCATGGACGAATATTTGTCCAGTGGATAGATCGACGGATGACATGCCGACACAGATGATATTTTGTCCATTTAACTGTTTTTCATTTTGAATATAGATACTGATTATATTATTAGAATCAGGGGATAGAGATTCTTCGATATATGTGCCAGGAGAGTAAATACCGACTATTTCACGTTTAGGATTAGGTGGTAAAGTAGTTTGATTAATAACAACGATAGTATAACCAGCAGAGATTAATATTTTAATGTATTTACTGATTGCGACAGATGGAAAACCCAACATATATGGATTTTTTTCATCGATTATATCTATTTTTTTATCTTTTCGAGTAAAAGTGATATTTAACAATTCGGATATTTTAGATAGATCACATCCTCTATTTTTTGTGGCATATGCTTCATGGAAAGATCCTACTTGCATTAGAATTAGAGTTTTAGATCCATATTTTTTTTCATATTTTTCATGATATGCGAGATATTCATGATGAATCGTCATTATTATATATTATATAATCATATAATATATATCATACTAAATTTTTTTAAGTATTATTTTCTTTTACTTTCGGCGATACATTGTTTGATCATTTTTTTAAGTTTTTCACCGATAAGTATTTTAATAACTTCAGGTCTTTTTGGTATTTTAACCCATTCACCGTTGGTGTCAGAAACATATCTATCGAGTATTTTTTTAACAGTTTTTCGAGTGAGTAAATTTTCTTCGATAAAATCTATTTTTTTTTCAATAATTTCATCGGAGTCATCTTTGATAGATTTAGGGTTATAATCTTCTTTTTTAGTAATGACAGATACTTTGCCGGATGAGTCGACTTTAAAGTATCCTAAAAGGGGGGCTAGATCGCGATAAAGCCAGTGATCTAAAGTTTTCATTTGAACGAATTTAACGATACGATGTTGAACATCAGGATCGGCATTAAGGTCAGAATAAATACTTAATGTAGGTTTAGAATAAGATAGATTTAGGGATGCGACATTAGGTGGAGTAGTTGATAATAGTTTGTATGGACTTTCGACGACATAAGTTGTATCTGTAATAGTAAAAGGAGTGCTAACACTAGGTGTGATAGACCACGATGGTGTAGCGGAACTAGATGATAAATTAACGATATATGCCATTTATTAAATTATATTATAATATTACTCAGATATTTTTTATTTTAGATTTAGTAAAATAATCATACTCTGTTTTAATTAAAAAATTGATGGTGGTGTTTGTATTATCCAAGAATTCAAATTTATCGTGATATTTATTAATAAATTCATTAAAGAAATTAAATATGGAACTTTTATCACCGACTAATATTTTACTGTATCTATAAAAATCGACGAGTTCATCAGTAATTACTATATACTTTGTTCCATAAACGATCCATGAACTATGTAATACTCTTTTATTAGTTTGGATATTTTTATTTTTTTTAATAAAATTGATACAATCGGTAAATGAGTAGATATTATATGTATTAATTAGAAATTTATGATGATTGATTTTTTCCATATTATATATAATATATATAATATGACAGAATTAAAAAAGAACTATTATTTTATAAAAAAAGAGTATATTGATCATATCAGAAAAGTGGTATCAAATAAATTTTCAAAACTAATAACAGATGATTTGAATACTATTACTAAATATTTAATAGATATTATAGATCATATATCAATTAAATTTTCATTTAATCCGATAGAATTTAATAAATATTGGATACAATTTACACAGAACAACAATAGAGATATATTAGGATTATTAAATATCCTATTACCCTACATATCTGAGACAGTTCAACCGAAAGAGTATATTACTAATTTAAATGACATATATATATCTAAAATAAATAATAATGTAGATTTTATAAAGGAAGAGCCGAGATATATTTATAGTAATATTCAATATAATAGGTGTAATAGGGATAATGATGATATAAAAGAGATAAAATATAATGAAGAACATTTAGTTCATAACTATAAACTATTATTAGAGACTATAAATACAGTATCAAATAAATTGTATGTAAATTGGATAAATATAAGACCGGTAGAGTGTCCGGATATAATAGTGAATGTACATAATGAAAAAGAGTTTGATAGGATTAAAAAACAGATAAATAGTATAACAGATAAATATTATTTTTTAAAAAACATTGATGATATTAATATATATGATAACACGGATGATAATCATCGGTCAGATATATATGCTGGTGATATATATGATTCATTAATTGATATTATTTATTATAGTAAAAATATAATATGGTTAATAAAAAAACCAAATAGAGACTCAGAACAAATTAATTTAACTTATTTAAGAGAGTATTTAAATATAGATCCGATATTTGATAATTTAATATGGAAACAATTAGACGTTAATATAATCGAAGATTTCAATATCAAATGGAATAATTTCATTAATGGAATAGGTAATATAGATGATAAGGTGATTTCATATTTTGTTAGAGCATTTGATAAATATGCTAGAATAACACCAACAATAGAAAAATGGGATTTACCGAAAGACGTAGATATTAATACTTTACATAAAGAAGTTAAAAAAGTTAGTTCTGAAAATATTTATAATTTCATATATGAACAGTATACTGAGTTAAGAAATACATATTTTGGTAAAATTTACATAACAAAAGATAATAAAGTGAATAATGTCAATTATACTGATCTTGAATTATATCATAAATATTTAACAGTGAAGATGTCTCCTTATAAGAGGTGGCGGGAGTTATCAAAAGAAGATAAAAATAAAATATTAGAAAGATTATCAGTGTTAGAACCAAATAATATATTAAAAACATGGAGAGCTTTTATCAAATATATTGTATTTGATTATTTAACTTATAACGGATTATTAAGCACTTTTGTTCCAACACCAGAATTAACAGATGAGATATTATTTCCAAAACAATATCAAGAAAAAAATAAATACATTTTGGATAAGATTAATAAATTAGTATTTAGTAATCTAGATCTAAATAACAAAAAATATTACTATTATTTAAGTAACTCTCTTTATACAGATCATTATTTTATAACTAAAAATGGAGATAAAGTAAATTATATTAATGCGATGAAAAACAATTCAATCTCGAGCATGTCTTTTTGGTACACTATGTTTGTGATGGATTGGATATCGCAAATACACTTTTATCATAAATATATGAATAACCGGATTATGTATGTTACAGGAGGAACTGGAGTAGGTAAATCAAGTCAAGTACCAAAACTATTATTATATGCTCTTAAAATGATAGATCATCAGTTATATGGTAAAATATCTTGTTCGGTTCCTAGACGTACTTTAGTATTATCTTCTTCTAATACTCTGGGAGATCAAATGGGAGTTCCACTATATAATTATGTACCACAACTCGGTGAAGATATACCTAGTTCAAATTTTTATATTACTTATCAACACAGTCAAGATAAACATATATCAAGTATTAAATCCACTATCCCCAATATTAAAATATGCACTGACGGAGTATTATTACAAGATATAGTTACAAATACTCTATTGAAAGAAGGATATATAGATGATAAGAATAATTTTGTATTTAGTCCTACTTTTCGTAACAAATATGATATTGTAATTATAGATGAAGCTCATGAACATAACATCAATATGGATATGATCCTAACTATTATGCGTAATTATCTTTTTTATAATAATCAGATCAAATTAGTTATTATTAGTGCAACCATGGATGAGGATGAACCATATTATAGACGATTTTATCGGGACATTAATGATAATCGAATGTATCCGTTTGATCAGTATTTGATAGAAAATAAATTAGATAGAATTAATGTCGATAGAAGAATCGATTTATCTCCACCAGATGGTACTATTTATAAGATAGATGAATGTTATCTAAATGAATGTCTAGAATCTAATATAAATCCAGATCAATTGGTTTTAACTATAGCAAATAAATCTAATAAAGGCAATATCTTATATTTTCAACCAGGTAGAGGTGAGATTAGTAAATCTGTAAAATATCTAAATACAGTATTACCAAAAAACATGATAGCTATACCGTATTATAGTGAGATGCGTGATGATAAAAAAAGAGATGTTGAAAAAATAGATCAGAAAATTAAAGAATATATTCTACCTAGAAGTATTCCTTTTGATTTTGATATTAATAAATTAGATAAGAGTAAAATATCATATGTTCCGATGGGGACATATGATCGTGCCGTGATAGTATCAACTAATATAGCGGAGGCATCAATAACTTTTCCGGGTTTAGTTTATGTAGTTGATACTGGTACTAAAAAGATAACAGATTATGATTATCACACAAGAGATGATACATTATATTTAAGGGATATATCCGAATCTAGTAGAAAACAGAGGAGAGGTCGAGTAGGTAGAATCGGACCAGGACAAGTTTATTATACATATCAGAGAGGAGTCATGGAGAATAATAAAGAATCTTATAAAATATCAACATCTAATATATCGGAAGTATTATATTCAGCTCTCAAAAATAATGAAGATAACAATATCTTATTTGAGGATATAAATCCGAATGATTCTACATTAAAATTAAAAACTAAAGATAGTAACATTATTAGTTTTATTAGACTACACTATAATTATGATTATAAACCAGATAGTTTTATTAAATATCAAGGTAACCCTGATCATTATGATTACAATAATAGTAAAAAACCACCATCAATGTATCAGACTGGATTTACAAAAGAACAATTAGATGATAATAATGGAGAATTTTATATCATTCATCCAGAAGAACTAAATATAATTAGAAACATGATCGGCAATATTGTAGGAATAAAAGAAAATGATTTAGACAAAGAAAGTTTAAAAATAATTGATGTTAATCAAAATAAAAAAACTATAATATCGAAAAAAATGATATCTTTCTGGAATATTTTATTAGAAAATAATTTAATATATTATGATAATGATATATGTAAAAAAACAGATTATGGATCTAGATTGTTTGATATTAGAAGATTAATGATTGAAACACCATTACAAGATATTGTAAATATCGTATATTCGTATGCATATGGTTGTATGAACGAGATTATTATGATTATATCTTTATGTGCAGCGGTAAATAATAATATAGAACTATTATATGCGAAACCTGTAAAAAAATTTAATAGTGATCTAATGGTTATTAAAGATATTAGCTTGATAATTTATAATTATTTAAAAAAAAAAATAAATTTAGTAACTGATCCTAAAAAAATTTATATCAAAAAAAATACCATTGAGTATAATACAAAAAAACAGTATTTAGAATTTAAAAAAACAGGTCTTATTAACAATCCAACAAATATAAATAAGAATATATTCAAAAAAATTGCTAAATTAGATGCAGAACAAAAAATAAAAATATCAGATGATATTCATATAGATGATGTCAGACAGTTATTTATATCTGATACTTATATCAAACAGTTTGATGAAATAATATCAAAGATAGAATATAAATTATGGTGTATGAATAATAATTTCAGTCCAGATGTAATTTACAAAGTTATTAAGATTTATTTAAATATCTTAACTAATCTAAATAAATATGATAATGGATTAATAGAAAGAGATATTGTAAATATGTCAACAGATAATCAAACAAATACATTATCTTACTTTAAAGATTATTTAAAACCAAAAATATTAATAACGGACAATCTAGATGAAAATATAAGAAGATCATTTATTCATAGTTATAGTTATAATTTATTAAAAAAAGTTACAAATAACTACTATTTACTAGTTACTAGTCCATCTATTAATAATATTTACAAGATAAACTATTTAGATAGTTTATCTTACGGAGATTATATAATATGTAAATATAAAGATAACAGTAAAAATAAAGCATTCATCACATTTAAAGCTCCTTTAAATTTAATTTTAAAATTAACTCCGAATATATTTTTTAAGAGTATTAATATTGATAAAAAAAATATATCATTCTCAGATAATATAAAATATTTATTAACTAATAAACTACCTATAAATATAGATAGCGATATGATAGTTGCGTATAAAAATGCGATTCAAGATCTAACTAGAGATCTGAATAAAAATATTTTATAATTATATAATTATATAATTATGAATCCTAAAATATGGGGTCCTAGTGCATGGTTGTTCTTACATAGTATAACTCTAGCATATCCAAATAATCCATCATACGATGATATGAATAATTACAGACAGTTTTTTGAATCGATCAAATATGTATTACCATGTGATTCTTGTAAAGAACATTTTAAAGAAAATTTACAAAAATACCCATTAACTGATCGGATATTAGAATCAAAAGATTTATTATGTAAATGGTTAATAGATATACATAATTCAGTTAATATAAGGACAAACAAAAAAGTATTAACTTACGAACAAGTTTTCGATATATACACAGATATATATGATGAAAATAAAAAGAATCATAATTTACTATTTTTATTTTTATCTTTTATGTTATTATCTGTCTCACTTTTAATATTATATAAAAATATAACTAAATTATAATTTTTTTCAAAATATTATACAACTCCATTGATAATATATTAATTTGATCATTATTCATATTAATATTAATCCAATCATTTATATTAACATTCGCTTTTTTTAAAAAATCATCTCTAATATTAGTTATGTTTTTAGAATAATCTCGAATAAGTTTTTTGAACAATATATTATTAGTTCTAACAGATTTAATTAATTTTTTTATTAATAATCCTCTATCAACATCTGGATAAGTTAATCTCTGATCTACATACCAAATAGACCAAAGAGCACAAAAACCACGGGGATCTCCTATAAAATCATTATAACTTTCAGACGTTTCGATATATTGAAAACCAATTCTCGGGAGATAATCTTTCGGTTTAATATATTTATGAACTGGTTGTATCCTATCAAACATCCTCTCTAATGCAATATCTAATAAATATTGATTATAATTAAAGCCATATGGTCCATTTGATCCATATGGTTCAAATCTTTCAAACTCTTTTGTTTTTGAATCATATACTATATAATTAGCATGACTGTTCGTTTTATCTTGTATGCCTAAAGGCATGATCATAAATCTATATTTTTTCGATAGTTTTTCAAACATAGTTATAAAATCATCTGCTGCATATAATACTCCATCGACCCACTCTATCTCTAATTCAAGATGTTCGCCTAATCCAGACCCTGTTATAAATATCTCCGGATTTATCGGTGATGATGTTATCTTGTGTTTTTTTAATAAGTATATCAATCCAAATACTATATCTAATACAGATCCTGTAAATGTACATATACTTATTCCCTTATAGTATTCTATAGTAATACACTTTTTATCTTTTTTAACTGGATATGATCTAGTCTTACATGATTTTTTTTTTGAATCGTACAATTTAATAAGTTTCTTCCTAATCTCTTTTTTACATATATTTTCTCCACTTTTTAATAATGAACATTTATTCTCCCAATCTTCATTCCAAATATAATTTTTTTTATTATTTACTAACAGATAATAGTAACTATCAATAATCAGATTCAAAAACTTATCATGATATTTTTTTTCTAATATATCAAATAGAGAATTTCCACGATTATTTTTTATATATATATTGATTTTTTTTGTTTTTAGAATATCCTCATATTTTATCCATATATTATCTGCTGATATCATATAGTGCATACATGTATTTCCTAGATTATCTTGTATGTTTAAATTAGTGTATTTAATAAGATAATCCAGATAAATATTATCTATAAAATTGTAAATTAATACAATATGTAATGGAGTTTTACCTTCATAATTATTAATATTAACATTAATCTCTCCTTTATGATATCTAACTAAATATTTCATGAACTCTATTCTATTCATCATACAGATATAATATAGCGGAGTATGGCCTAAAATATCTTGCTGATTGATATCTGCGCCTTTATCAACTAATAGTTTAAATGCATCTAGATTATCAAGAGTTACTGCATAATGTATCGGCGCAAACTCATGATCATAATCTAAAATAGAATAATCTGCTCCTAGATTAATTAAATCAGTAAATAGTTGATTCATATTAAAATTAAGAGATAAATGTAGAGCGGTCTCTCCAGTTTTAGTCTGTTTATTGATATTAATCGAACTGGATAGTAATAATTTACATATCTCATAGTTTTGTTTATAAATTCCTAAATGTAAAGCGTTGTTTTTATTCTTATTTAAAAGATCTGGATTACAATTATATCTCAATAGAGTCCTGACTGCATTTATATTATTAAAGATAACTGCATAATGTAATGCGGACATACCGTTAATATCTGTATAATTCAATAGAGATATCCCAATATTATTCTTATCATAATCTAATAATAAATCCAAAATATCCTGTTTATCATATCTAATTATGTCAAATAGTATTGTTTT
>Ga0315902_10013973_pt1 | contig 10351 bp, 15 predicted proteins | sample LakEriMetagenome_9_FD_203523 | JGI IMG/M metagenome (GOLD analysis project Ga0315902, IMG submission 203523) | Freshwater fungal communities from buoy surface, Lake Erie, Ohio, United States - Buoy 12 MA117 | ecosystem: Environmental > Aquatic > Freshwater > Lake > Lake biofilm | place: USA...
AAAAAGTCTTTCCAGTAGAAGACTCTCCAGCAATAGCAGTAATCTTATTCCCAGATACACCACCAAATATGCTACCTGAAACCAGTGCATTAAAAATGTATGAACCCGTATCAACATAAGTTTCCGTTTCGTCAATATCAGAAGCAAGTTTAGTGTACTCTCCACCAACTTCTTTTACAATTTCTTTAAGAAAATCCATTAAATTACCATCCCGTATTCTTCACGAAGTATTTTTTTATAAGGCAAACCTTGTTGCCTTAGTTCTTTTACAAGTTTTAATTTTTGATATAGTGCCACATCTCCACCCAGACATAAAGCACTAATAATTGTATTCAGTTCTTCATCAGTAATAGGTAAATCCATTAAACAAAAAATGATTCAAGGTTTGCAGTTTTCTCTACATTCCAACCAATCGCGTCTAAAATTGCTCTAAAAGGTTCTAGAAATGCTTTCTCAAATTGTAGTTCATAATCAATGTATTTGTCAAGGTCAAGTTCCTTAGGAAATTCTTGAATAAACGAAATAATATTTTCTCTTATAATATTTGGTTTTTTTAAGTAAATGAATTTTACTTTTTCACCATTATTAATTAATGAATATTTGTTTGTGAGATTTTTTTGTTTAATATAATGATTGAACAATAATGCTCCTCTGATGTGAACTGGAGTTCCTTTAATATAAATGTGAGATGAGGATTGATATTTTCTAACATCAGAAGCACTTCTAGGAAATGCAATCTGTTCTGGAGGTAACTTTTTAAAATTAATGCGACATTGTTCAATAAAATCAATCACATCATCTTCAGTACCAGTCATCATTATTTTAAAACCATCTTTAAACATTTTTCGACATGGTGCTGGTGTTGACGACTTAATTGCCTCAATACCTTTAATTTTCAGTTTAGGTTCTTCATAACGAACACCTTCACTATCCCACACATTAAGAATATATCTTTTTTTAGCAGTCCAAATTCCTCTATCAGCAATACATTCACGCTTCATGAACATTTTTTGATCATAAGCATTTACATAGTCTGCCAATTTTTGGTAAGAACTTTCAATATACTTTTCAAGTTCCACTTTACAGACCTTATCAAGGAACGAAACAACGCCTTCAGGAGTTTTCTCTCTTCCCTTGAATACTGCGTCAACAAAAGGACCCATATTAACGTAAAGAGAATCGGTATCAGAAGCAATAACATAATCAACAGTATCAGTTTTAAGAACTTTATTTAAGTAACTATTTACAGAATTCATAATCCACTGAATGGATACTTGACCTGAGAGTGTGATTGCCTCAGCATTTGCTAGTTTAAAATATCTAAAGTATTGATTACCAATAGCACCATAAGCAGAATTAAGTTGAATTTTACGTGCCATTTGAATGTTATTACATCTTGCAATCTCTTTTTCAAGTTCTTTGGTTTTTTTAATTTCATATTCTTGCTCAGCAGCAAGCATTTTCTTTTTAAAAATTACACGTTCATTATAAATTTTTTCCATCAATTCTGGAAGAAATCCTCGCACATCTTTACGGTACATAGCACCGTTAGCACATACAGCATAATCATTGTATTTTTCAAAAGTGATTTGTTGATTTAAAATTTTATCTACATTTACTGAAGGATGCCTTTCTTCCAAAAGTGTTTCTGGAGAAATATTATATTGCATAATAAGATGAGGATATAGGGAGTTCAAGTCAAAACTCACCACCCAATCATACGCTCCTGGAATTGGTTCCTTTACATACGCACCTGCATATTTTGATTCTTTATCAGATCTTTCATTTGGGGGAATTACAATATCACGTTTTTTTAGATAATTGTAAATGATTGTATCCCACATGCGAACTTGAGAAAATACATCTTCATAATTCGCTTTAGCATCATATGCCATGGTCAGCGCAAGTTCAATCAACTTCATCTTGTCTTCCATTCGGTCAACAAGTTCTACGTCGATAATGTTATATTCTACAAACTTTTGCCATCCTTTCGTGTAGAAATCTTTAAAAGTCTCAAATTCAGAGTGATCAAGTTTTTTCTGTCCAAGTTCAACTTCAGCAATATAATCTAGACGATAAGACTCCTGTGCTTTGTAAGTAAATTTCTTATAAAGATCAAGATAATCTAATTGAGAAATACCACCAATATCATAAGAAATATTTTTTCTACCAGAAATATAAACTTCATCCTCAGTCACAAGACCCCATGGGGATAAACGTTTCATTAACTTTTCACCAAGAACCCTGTCAATTCTACGAACAAGGTATGGAATGTCATACAATTTACTATTCCAACCAGTAACAACTTCTGGCGTATTATCCATCCACCAATGAATAAAATCATTCAAAAGATCATACTCATTATTGAATTGTTTATAGTAAACATTACCCTTGGTTAGTTTAAATGGTCCTTTACCCCAGGTTACAAGTTCTTTAGTAGAATAATCTTGAACTGTGATAAGTAAAACTTCTTCAGAAGCACTTTCTACATCAGGAAACCCATTTTCTGATGCAACCTCAATGTCTAATGTTAAAAGTTTTACTTTACTAATATCAAATTTAATTTCATCTTCTGGATAATTTTCAGCGATATATTGGTAAATATATCGCTCATTTCCATAGATTTTAAAACCTTCTACATCGGTATATTTTTTAATAAATTCCCTACATTCTCTTACGGTTCCAGGTTTAATTGCTTCTACAGTTTCACCAGTTAAAGTTTTATATTTTGTTTTTTTATTTGAAGGCACAAAAAGAGTCGGAAAAAATTTCTCTCGGATCATGAAATGTTCTCCATTTTCATAACCACGAACAAGAAATTGATCTCCGACCATTTGGACGTTGGTGTAGAACCTCATTACTTAGTCATGTCACCGTACAGTTCCAGCAGTCTAGCAGTTGGTTCAACGATAGTCAAGATCTTATCGGAGTGAACCATGAACTCATCTTGCTTAGTAAAGTCAGACATCCAAGGTTCTAAATTAGGTGGCATCCCATCAATTGGATTTTTTTTGACCACAAAAGGTTTAATTAATTTACAATCAGGTTCCCCCAATTCAGATCCAACTTCTTCAATAGAAGAAATTACCACATCATTATTAACAAAAATTAGAATTTTAATCATCTTAACAATCTTCACACCCATCAGTTAATACTACATTATGCTCAGAAACATCCTCGCTCATTTTTAATATATCATATAGATACATCTTATTCAGATCCTCAATTGGATCAACTAAAGTAACAACCCAATCTAAAGGTACAGTTACCCTCTCACTTTTACCTAATGATATCCAAGGTTTTAAACTAATATCAAAAGAAGTTTTTCCTGTTTTCTCATTTAAAACAGGTTCTGTAGTATGAATAGTGCATGGTTTTATGAAGAAATACCCAACAAGTTTATCTTCATAAATCATTTCTTCTACTTTACTTATAAGTTGACTTCCAGTTTTAATAACTGCAATTTTTATAGACATAATATCATTCAGGTGCGCTTTCTGTTTGATTTTCTTCAGCAACTTCTTCTTGATTTTCTTCTGGCGCTTGAGGACCAAAAAGAATATCAATTGCTTCTAGTCCACCAATAAGTTTCATCAAGTAATCTCTTTTATTTTTAAGTTCTGTTTCAGAAACATTAATTTCTGAAATAAGAGCATCCCTCTGCTTTTGCAGATCTTTTCTTAGTAATTCTTGTCTTTCTTCCATTTCATACTCCTTTATATTTTAATTAAAAGTATACTACAATTAAAAAGGGGAGTCAATTCTGGTTTTTGCCAGAACTCCCCTAATGTGTCTGTCCGACGATATTTGAGAGGTAGCCAATCTTATTTATTCTCCCCCGTCACCACCATCACCACCATCACCAGAAGCACTGGATGATGATCTTTTAGGCACCGCTCTTCCAGATCCAATATTAGTCACCCTTCCTTTATTATAAATTTTATGTGCTTTAGCATTATAATATGGAATTGTTTTAAGTTCACTTATAAATTGGTGGAAGGTTTTCATATAAGTTTTTTCTTTTATTTAGAGATAATCTTTACGTTTATGGTGTTCTGGTACAATTTTTCCTAGAGTAATAGTCAAAAGCCCATCCTCAAAATCAACTGATCTAACTTCCGTATCATCAGAGAGTGTCCATGAACGTGTAAATGACCGTTGAGCCAAACCTTTGTGGACATACTTAGTTTCAGTTTCCTTATCTTCTTTCTGACCTTCGATAAAGAGTTTACCATCTTGTGTGTAAACATAAACTTCATTCTTTTTAAATCCTGCAAGTGCGAGTTCCAAACGAGATTCGACATTACTAATCTGAACTAGATTATATGGAGGATAATTGGAAGTAGTCTCATGAATACTAAAAATACGATCAAAATATTCATCTAATCCAATACTATTGCGAGTAATTCTATCCATTAGTGCAGGAAGATCCGCAGTAGTATACCTTGTTAGGTTAGTCATTATAGTATCTCCTTTAAAAGCGAGTTTGTGTTTTGTGGACCCTTTCGGCGTCCTCAATTATTATATATCAAAAATAAAAAAAATCGGAACGGTGTAAAACCGAACCGATTTGGGTATGTTCCGAACTCGTAGAGACCGCACGAAAATCACTACATTTTATTTATCACTCATCTTCTTGAGTTTTAGTTTTTTTGGATCCAATATTGTACTTTTGTTCTAAGATCCATTCGTTTTTATCTTTATAAGAAAGAACCTTAATCTGATTTAATGGGGCAATATCAGCGATACTTTCTGGATCGACAATAGTGATGAGACCCCAATCAGAAAGTAAACGAGCAATACGATTACGACGCTGAACATCATTAACCGTAAGATTTGCATGTTTACCATCTAAAGCAAACAGTTCTTTAAAGTGGGTGATATAGTACCTACCCTGCTTATGCAAAATGTGGCAACTCTGATAGAGTTTTTTCTCCTTTCTTGATGCAACTCCGATACGTGTCAAAGTTTCACGAACTTTCAGAAAATCATCAGGTTCATTAAGAATAACTTCCACCATCATATCAGGTGTCCAATGCACTTGTGGTTCAATAGTTTGATTAGTCATTTTGTTCCGCCAATATCAAGTCGTTGTTTAATAAAATCGAGTTGTGATTTTGATAAGATATTTAAAGCTTGTGATGCTTTTTCATTACTATATCCATAGTACTGTTTTACACATTCCAAATCTTTAATTTTATCTTTTCGGAGCCAAGGAGAAAATCTCTTTCGCTTCCTCAGTGTATTTATATAAAATGAATATTGCATATCTTTATCTAGATGATGAAATTTATTCATTTCATTAGCAAAAAGAATGCAATCAATATGACCAGACAAACATTTATTAATAATAAATGGTTGATATTCTTTTACTGCTTCTGGAGTTTCATCTAGCAGATTGTTTTTCGTATGATTAATAGAATTGAGCCAATCCTTGAGGTCGTAAGTCATAATTAAATAATAGCAATTCTTTACGTGTTTTTTGATCTCTCATATATTCACCAACAGATCTCATAGTATAGGTAAGATCAAATTCAGCAGCATTCCATTTACCACCAATAAAACGATTTTTTACTAACTGATCAGAATTATAACTAATTAATTGATCCATAGGACAATCATTACAATTAAGAGCAAACTTATCGTGATCAAATCCTTTATGCATTGATCCTTTGTGCCCATAGAGATTATCCTTAATGTCATAAGGAGGATCGAGATATACAAAAAAGTTTGTATTCCCATCTAATAAACTTTCGTATGAGTAATTAGTTATCTTCCAGTTTTTTATTAATTCAGAGTAAGTTGGAAGTTTTTCAATACCATTCAAACTAAAATTTGATATTGATGCTTGCGGTGAATATGTCGAACTAGCAGTAAGACCACTAAAAGAACATTTATTTACAATGTAAAATGCTACTGCACGATCAAAGTCAGATATATCTTCATCGTTAATATGTTCTTTAGATTTTAAAAATAACTCTCTAGCAAGTTCTGGATTGTTATAAGCAAGTTTACAATCAACCAACTCATTTTTTAAGTCAACTCCCCTTTCTTGAAGTTGTTTCCAAAAATTAACTAGTGGTTCATATAAATCATTAACCCAGATATCTAAGTTTGGATATTTTTTAGTGATGTAAATAGCGACACTACCACCACCAAGAAATGCTTCTCTATAACCAGAATAATTTCTTAAATCTGGAAAATATGGATCCATCTTAGTGGTTGCTTTTGATTTCCCACCAGGATACCGCAAAGGAGTTTTAATTCTTGCTAAGGGATCTGCTGGTTTTTTCATACAATTTCTTCGATAAGAGTTTGAATCGCTTCAGCAACATCACGTTTCTTTTTTGGAAGGACATTCAATTTAACCCATTCCATATCATTATAATGAACTTTAGTGATGATATTAGCATCATTAATTTTCATATTTTTAGTTACTGAATTATAAGGAGCATATGCAACACTCATATTAACAGTATCGATAAGTAACATATAATCAAACTTTTGATCTAAAACATCAATACGTTTTCCAGCATAATTCTTGAGAATAATATCACTAGTTGTTGGTACAGTTTTATTAAACATTCTCTCTTTGCATTTACACTCCCAACGAATACCATCATTGGTTACAAAATCATGTCCAAGAGTATCATTCATACCAACATACTTAAATTGGTTTGAACTATGTTTTGCAATCGAAAGTTCAATAATTTCTGTACGAAGACCTCTCGCTTGTGCCCTTTTCATTCCTTCAGAGGCAACAGCAGTTCCAAAAATTTCTTCCCAATTAAAAAGATTAAAGTCAATCATTTAAATTCACATTCACACATAATTTCAGTTAATGCCGCCAAAAGATTAATTTCTTGATCGGCAACAAAGGCAATCTGATACTGGTACTTAGCAATAATAAGAACAGCAGCAGGAATAGAAGAACTCTCAAGTGCAGTATAGAGAGTATCATAAATGCGGCGAAGAAGAAAACCAGGATCATTATCCAGATTATTGACAACCCATTTACGTACTTCAGAGAAGTTCTTTTCTTTAAGTTTTTTAACCAGATCCGTTGTCTTGACATCATTAAATGAAGCAAGTACAGCACTATCTATAATACCACTTACAGAGTATCTCTGCAATTCGTTTAGAACCCTTCTCCAGTCAGGAAAATGTTTATTGATTAGTTCTACAAGTACCTTCGGATCATATTGTACATTTTCTGCCTCAAGAATAGACCTGACGCGGTTGAAAAATTGTGAGGCGATTTCTGGTTTTTTACTTGATTGGATTGAAAATTCAACGACAGCGCATCGTGAATGTAGTGGTTCAATGATTTTGTTTTTGTAATTACAGGTGAAGATGAATCTGCAATTGTTGCTAAATTCCTCAGTAAACGCCCGTAGGAGGAGTTGAACGTCGTGGGTTGTGTTATCTGCCTCATCAATGAGGATGACTTTGTGTTTAGCAGTTGACGTAAGCGATACGGTGGAAGCGAAGTTTTTCGCATGATTTCTGACAGTATCGAGGAATCTACCTTCGTCTGATCCATTGATGACATATACATCCACTCCTAATTCGTTACATAGTGCTTTCGCTACAGTTGTCTTTCCACATCCAGCAGGACCAGCAAGAAGAAGATTAGGGACTTCTCCACTCTTCAAGAAATCCTGGAATGTTTTTTTAATCCCATCTGGAAGGATACATTCTTCAATTGTTTTGGGTCGATACTTTTCAACCCATAGGAATTCATTACGACTCATAATTTTTATACCCAATCAGGTTTACGTTCTGGCATACGAAGATAATTAGATGCAACCCAAGGTTTGGATGCGATATACATCTTGTAAGCAGTAAAAGTGTCAATGCTTGTGTCAAGTTTAAATTCATCTGGCATAGCACGAGCGAATGGTGTTACTTCTGTGATTTTACCCTTGGGAAACAAATAATATGCATCCACAAGAGTTTTATAACAGGAGTGAGTTTTGTTATACCTCAAACAATATTCGTCAGACAAATTTAAACCCCACTTGATTAACCAGTATGCATTGTGAATACTCTCCATTGCCCACTTGGTACAAGGATGATTACGGAATGCTCCCTTCTCGGTCTTGTAAGGGGTTCCATCTGCTTTAGGGAGAGTGCCATATCCATGTCCCCACTTTTCTGATGCCACGATAGAAAGCATTTGGCAGCACTCTAAAGGCATCTTAACAACGTGTTTGTCAGGGAGGCAAATAGCACTCTCAGCAGGCCAAGGAGAAGTAACAAAGATGTTCATCAACCAAATGTAGAATCAGGTTCCAGAGCAATATAATACGACACATTAAAACCAGTATTTTTAAATCGTGACAAAAGTTTACGTGAAATCACGACTTCATAATTACCAGGGATAATCTTAATATTTTCTACTTTAAAATTCAACATGAATTCTTCGTCAGTTTCACCAACAATAATAGAAAAGTCATTAGAGGTATCATTCTTTTTATCTCTAACAACAAGTTTCACAACACCTGCTTCGCCAACGACAGATAGATCAGGAAGTTGATATACCGCAGCAGCTTTCAGAAGTTTATCAAGTTCTTTAGTATCAAGAAGGAAACATACATCTTCACTAGGAAGAACAATGTCCTTTTCTGGTGGAGTAACAATTACATTAGGATCAGCGAAGAAATACTTAGAACGAATATTACCTTCCCTGATAACTACATATCCGTCATTTTGAAAATCTAATTCTGCATTCTGATGCAAATTCAGACCGTTCAAAAATTGATTAAGATCGTAGATACCAAAATCCTTAGGAAGTTCTTCTTCAATAGTTGCTTCAGCAAGAATGTTCTTCATAACACTAATAGTACGAAGATTGTTACCTTGCTTAAACAAGATAGATTGATTGATAGAAGAAAAGTTCTTCAGGAGGGTCAAAGTTTTATCAGAGATTTTCATAGTTTTGTTTTGAAGTTTCATAATCAACGGAATTCAGAAAGACCATTATTGGTTCTGGAGTAATGCCCATCAAAATGCAGAAGGAGCATAGCATAATGGATTACTTTCAGAAGATCAATTTTATTGCGTCCATCTTTTTGACCATAACGACTGCCATACTTAAGAATATTTGCTTGGCAAAAGTTTGCGGCAAGTTCTTTTGCTGCCATTAAGTCTATTGTTTGGATATCTTTATAATTTGCTTCTTGACCACAATAATGACTTTTATAAGTTGTGGTCACATATTCCTGAATATCTTTCAGGATTTTATCTTCATTGTACTTCCAAAGATGATTAGTAGATTCAGTCATGTTCACAGGAGTTTTTGTAATTTCAATATGGTTATTAGAGTTAATCGAAAACTCATAGTTGTTCAAATTTGTCATTATTTTAAGATCATTACTAGAGTAAGCATAATAAAATTGAGGAAGATTTATTTACCTTCCTCAATTATATCAGAAAGGAGTATCTGATGCAATCTCGTTAGAGTTTTGTTCCGATGTCAAGTCTTTTGGCATTTCAAACTCATTATCAATCTTATCATAAAGTTCAAGGAAAGATTGTTTAGTCTCATCATCAAAACGATTTACACAAACTTGAATTGCCTTTGCCTTGTCATTGAAGATGCTGTAGGCACGGATGATGTGAACAAGACGACGAGTGCTGATGATTTCTTCAATGCCACCATCATAGAAAGTCTTGCGGATTACATCTGCCCAATCAACAAGGCGCTTGCAGAAATCACGCTCTTCTACACCAAGATCCAGAGCAACGCCTTCAAGGATCTTCTGCTCGGTTGCTGGGGCAGGATAAGACTGCTCAAAGGTCACAGGGAAACGCTCTAGGAATGCCTCGTTAAGCACGTTGGTGCCGATGAAGCGACCGTCATCAGAACCCTTACCCTTGGTGTTTGCGGTAGCAACAATGTTAAATCCAGGGGCAGGAGAAATCCATCGACCAATCTTTTTCAAGAAGACACCCTTACCTTCAAGGATGGATTGGAGGCACAAAATCTTGTTGCTAGCGAGGTCGATTTCGTCAAGAAGCAGGATTGCTCCTCGCTCCAGTGCCTCAATGACGGGACCGTTGTGCCAAGCAGTATTCCCATCAATAAGGCGGAAACCCCCGATAAGGTCGTCTTCATCAGTTTCAATAGTAATGTTTACTCGGATCAATTCACGACCAAGTTGAGCACACGCTTGCTCCACAGAGAACGTTTTACCATTACCCGAAAGACCCGTAATGAACGTAGGATAAAAGAGACGGGACTGAATAATTTTTTTAATATCGTTAAAGTTACCAAACTTGACGAAGGTATCATCTTTATCAGGAATTAGATTTTGTTGCACTGGAGGAATAGCGGCAGGTGCCTGGA
>Ga0315902_10013974_pt1 | contig 10350 bp, 10 predicted proteins | sample LakEriMetagenome_9_FD_203523 | JGI IMG/M metagenome (GOLD analysis project Ga0315902, IMG submission 203523) | Freshwater fungal communities from buoy surface, Lake Erie, Ohio, United States - Buoy 12 MA117 | ecosystem: Environmental > Aquatic > Freshwater > Lake > Lake biofilm | place: USA...
AGTGAGCGTCCGGCGAGACGGTACGGGGTAACCCCGAGCCGGATTGGGCGAGTTCCGGCATGACAGGCTGAAGCCTGTCCTACAGCAGCAAGCGGGACGCTTGCCCCACGGGCTACGCCTTGATCGCGGCGATCCGCACTTTCGTGCCCACCGAGCGGTGGCCGGTGCGGCGGCGGTAGTTCTTGCGCCGGCGGAACTTCTGCACGAAGATCTTGTCGCCCTGCACGAGGCCCACGACCTCGGCACTCACCTTGGCGCCCTTCACGGTGGGCTTCCCGAGCTTCAGCTTGCCGGCTTCGCTGACGGCGAGCACCTCGTCGAACACGATCTCGCTGCCGGCGGGCAGGTGCCGGAAGTCGATCTCGATCTCCTGACCCTCCATGACGCGATATTGGCGGCCGCCGTCGGCGACGATCGCGTAGAGGTGGTCGGAGCCCGCCATGGTGGCGGCGGTGTCGGCGGAAGCTGTCTTGGCCATGGGTTCTGTCACTCTTGGATCAGGGAGCCTTGGAGGGTACCAACCGCCGGGTGCCCGGTCGAGTGGGGGCTGAAAAACCCGTCACTCGCCGGGCCCGACGGGCATCCGGCCGGCCTACGGAAACCGCACGTTCCGGCCCGTGGAATCCCAGGCCTCGAACACGAGGTGCTCCGGCGACACGCCGTCCTTGCCGTCCACATGCAGCTGGATGTGGGTTTGGTCCTCAAATTGCGTGATCTCCCGCCGCTTGCGGTTGTTGATCCAGGTGGCCACCTCGTCGTGCACCGTGATGTTGAGGCGGGCCAGATCGTCACGGCTCGCCGAAAGCTGCAGCGTCCGCATCACCTCGATCGCCATGCTCTCGGCCGTCTTCACCATGCCCGTGCCCGTGCAGGTGGGGCAGTCGCGGAAAATGCTCTTGCGGAGTGACGGCCGAATCCGCTGCCGGGTCATCTCGACCAGGCCGAACGGGCTCGTTCGCAGGATCTTCGTGCGGGCCCGATCCCGCTTCATCGCTTCATGGAGCGCCTTCTCGACGCCGCGGCGGTATTTCTCCTTCCGCATGTCGATGAAGTCGTTGACGATCACACCGCCGAGATCACGCAGCCGGAGCTGCCGGGCGATCTCCTTGGCCGCGATCAGGTTCATCTGGTAGGCATTCTCCTCGGCACTCTTCTCGGTGCGGAAGGAGCCCGAGTTGACGTCGATCGCCACGAGCGCCTCGGTCTGGTCGATCACGATCGATCCACCGCCCTTGAGCGGCACCTTGCGCTGATACATCTTGCCGATCTCCTCCTCCAGCCCATAGCGGTGGAAGAGCGGCTCCTTGCCTTCGTAGAGATGGAGCCGCTCCGCGTATTTCGGCATCACGAGCTCGAGAAACTCCTTCGCCCGCTCATACGCGGCCGGCTCGTCGATCAGGATCCGCCCCACGTCCTCCGTGAACATGTCACGGATCGTGCGGATGATCATGTCGCTCTCCTGGTAGATATCGATCGGCGCGGAATACTTCCGCATCCGGCGCACGATGCTCTTCCAGAGATTGAGGAGATAGGCCATGTCACGGGCCATCTCGGACTTGGTCCGCTCGGTGCCGGCCGTCCGCACCACGAAGCCCACGCCCTTCGGCGGCTTGAGGTCGAGCATGATGTCGCGCAGGATACGGCGATCGCGCTCGTCGTCGATCTTCTTCGAGATTCCCACGCGGCCCAGCGGCGGCATGAGCACGAGGTAGCGGCCCGGGATCGAGATGTAGGTGGAAAGCGTCGGCCCCTTCGTGCCGAAGCCCTCCTTAATCACCTGCACCAGCACCTCGTCGCCCCGCCGCAGGACGTCCTGGATCGGCGGCTTCACCCGGGGGCGGTCACCGAGCCGCGGCTTGCGCTTCGTGGCCGTCCGTTGCCGGGCGTCATCGTCGCCCGCCGCATCACCGCCCCGGCTCGGGGGCTCCACGTCGAATGCCTTGTCGGGATCGAGCCCACCCTGGCGGTAGTACTGCGGCTCCACGTCGCTGATGTGGAGAAAGCCGTTGCGGCCCACCCCGAAATCGACGAACGCCGCCTGGATCGAGGGCTCGATGTTGACGATCCGCCCCTTGTAGATGTTGCCCACGAGGTTGTCCTGGCTGGTCCGCTCCACATAGAGCTCCTCCAGCACTCCGTCCTCCATGATCGCGATCCGGCACTCCTCCGGCTGCGACACGTTGATCAGCATTTCCTGCTTCATGAATCGTCGTTCCTTTCCTGGTTTCCTCGGGGGCTCTCGCGTCCTGCATGGACGGCGCCGTCAGCCGACGGTCTCCGAGAGCCGGCGACGCATCTGGTCGCGCAAAAAAGCCTTCACCTCACGGGCGCTGTCCATCTGGAGCGCCCGTGCGGCGATCTCGCGGCAATCGGCGACCGAAACACTTCGGCACGCCTGCTTCACCTCCGGGATGGCGCTCGGCGGCACGCTCAGCTGCCGCAGGCCCAGCCCCAGAAGCAGCTGCGTGTACATCACGCTGCCGCTCATCTGACCGCAGACATTGGCCGGCACACCGGCCTCCCGCGCCACGTCGAGCGAGCGGCTCAAGAGCCGCAGCACCGCCGGATCGCAGGCGTTGTAGAGATCGGCCACCTCCTTGTTGCCACGGTCGACCGCCAGCGTGTACTGGATCAGGTCGTTGGTGCCGATCGAGACGAAATCAACCTCCTTGATGAAGGCGTCGAGCATCATCACGGCGGCCGGCGTCTCCACCATCATGCCTACGGGCATCTTGGGGTTGAACGCGATGCCGTGCTCGGCAAGGTCCTCCATCACGTCGGCAAGCACGAGCCGCGCCTGCCGCAATTCGACGATCGTGGAAACGAGCGGGAAGAGCACCCGCACGTCGCCCACAGCGCTCGCCCGCAGAATGGCCCGCAGCTGCGTGCGAAACATCGGCAGCTGCCGGAGCGAGAGCCGGATGCTCCGCAAGCCCAGGCATGGGTTGCGCTCCTCTTCGGGCGTGGTCTCCGTGCGCATCTTGTCGGCGCCGAGATCGAGCGTGCGGATCACGACCGGCTTGCCGTGCATCGACTGCACCACCTCGCTGTAGGCCGCGAAGTGATCCTCTTCTGTCGGCTCCCGCCGACTCGTCAGATAGAGAAATTCGGTGCGGTACAGCCCGATGCCGTCGCAGCCGCGCGACAGACACTGCTCGGCCTCACTGGGAAACTCGATGTTGCCCGTGAGCTGGATGCGCACGCCGTCGAGCGTCTCGGCTGGGAGGTCGCGGAGCGTGTCGAGCTTGGCGGCCACGGTGCGGGCCGCCTCGAGCTCGAGCTTGTAGCGGGCGATCGTCTCTTCATCGGGCTGGAGGATCACGACGCCCTGCTGCCCGTCGAGGATCACGGGCTCCCCGCCCGACACGTCGGCCAGAAACGGCCCCAGCCCCACCACGGCCGGAATCTCGAGCCCTTCCGCCACGATCGCGGTGTGGCTGCCGGGCCCCCCGAGTTCCGTGGCAAAGCCCTTCACGAACCGGCGATCGAGGTTCGCCGTCTCACTCGGCGTGAGGTTGTGGGCGAGCACGATCACGGGCTGCGAAATCGCCGCCAGCGTCTCGCGCCGCTGCCCCAGGAGGTTGCGGAGCAGACTCTTCTCGATGTCGTAGATGTCGTGGGCCCGCTGGGCGATGTGGTTGTCGAGGCTCTGAAACACCTTCGCATACCGCCGGAGCGTGCGGCTCACCGCGTATTCCGGCCACCAGTTCTTGTCGCGAACGGCGCTCGTGAGCTCCCCCTGAAGCCGCTCATCATGCAGCATCGCCAGATGGGCGTCGAAGATGGCGGCATACTGCTCGCCCAGCTCGGCCCGGATCGCATCGCGATTCCGCTCGATCTCCCGGGCAGTCTCGGCCACGGCGTTGGCGAGCCGCTCGAGCTCCGTATCGACGGCACTCCGCTCCACGAAGCGGCGCGGAATGCGAAAGCCCTCGCTGTCGAGGACGAGCGCTTCGCCAATCGTGACGCCGGGCGATACGGCGATGCCCTGGAGTTTCAACATGGGGGGCGCAGTCCAGCTCGCCGGCAGCGGGGGCCATGGACAGGGGGATCACGCAACACCCGCCGAAAGGCGGAATGCCTGCGATCAACGGCCCCGCACGGCTTCGCGCCAGGCGGCTTCGTGCTGCTCCTTCTTTGGGGTTCGGTCTCGGTCGGTCGGTGATGGGCGGCGGTCGGGCCGCCCGGAAATCGTGTTCGGCTGTGCTGCCGGACGTGGGCTCATAGTCTGGTGTTCGTGATCAAGTTTGTTCGGTGAAGTTGCGGTCGAAGAGCCGGCCGATGGCCTCGACGGCCTCGCGGGCATCGGGCCCCGTCGCCTCGACGACGAGCCGGGTGCCCGACTCGGCCGCGAGCGTCAGCAGGTCGAGGATACTCTTGCCGTCGGCCCGCTGCCGTTCCGCGACGAGTTCGATCCGCGACTGCCACTTGCGCGCCTCGCGGGCCACGAGATCGGCCGGCCGGGCGTGCAAGCCCTGCTCGATGCCGACCACGACCTCCCGCGACACTGTCTCTGGGGTTGTCACGTGACCACTCCGTGACTGTCGGCCTCCTCGAGCAGGTGCTCGATATCGGCAGGGGTGGCGGAGGCCTTCAGACGGCGGCAGAAGTCGTCGTCGCGCAGCTGCCGCGAGATGTTTTCGAGCGCCCGCAGATGGTCGCCCGGACGATCGGGCGGCGACACGAGCAGGAACAAGAGGTGCACCGGCTCGCCATCGAGGCTCTCGAAGTCGATTCCCTTGCGGCTCACCGCGACGGTGCCGACGAGACGGTCGACGCTCGGATGCTTGGTGTGCGGCACGGCCACACCCCGACCGATGCCGGTGCTGCCGAGATCCTCGCGCTTCATGATCGCCTTGACGATGCCTTCGAGCTCCGCCGGCGCGATCTTCCCGGCCTCGACGAGCGCCTCGGCCATCTCGCGGATCACGCCCTGCTTGGTGCCCGCTTCGACATCGGACCGAATGGCGTCGGTGGCGACAAAATCTGAGAACTTCATGCGGTCGGCTTCTGGGGTGGGGATGTGGGCGGGATCGGAACGGCGCTGCCGCTAGCCGCGGCGCGACGACTGCACGTGCTTGTGGTCCCGGACCTTTTCCTTGTGTTTCCGCAGCTGCTGCTCGAGTTTCTGAACGGCGCCGTCGACGCTCCTCCACAGCTGCCCGGAATGCTCACGGCTGACCATGTCGTGGAAGTGCTCGGCGGAGGCCACGATCTCGACTTCCGGCAGTTCGGCATTGCCCAGGTCGACGGTCACATTGAGGGCGGTGAGCCTGTCGAAATACCGCTTGAGCCGCGACACCTTCGCCGAGATCTTCGACTGCGATGCCGCGCTGAGCTGCCCATGCCTGGCCGAGACGTTGATTTGCACCCGATCGCTTCCTTCTTGGGCTGGGGATATGGAAAAACAGGCTCCTCGACGCAAACAGTGAAGCATATCACCCGCGCAGTCGCTTCGACAAACCGCGCCGCTCACGCGGCCCCGGGGCGCCGAATCAGACCCTTTTGCAACTGGCCGCGCCACCACGCCGCCCCTTCACGGCGCAGTTCCGGCAGGCCATCGGGCCGATACCGCAGGCGATCGACCCCCGCTGGACGCACCACGTCACACAGGCACTTGAACGCATAGCGGCGGACCACGAGATCGCCATCCTCCAGTGCTGCGACGAGGTCAGCGGCGGCGCCGGCCGCGAGCTCGGGATCGCCGAAGCCGCGGGCCATCGCGAAGAGCGTGTCGGCCTTGCCGCGCGGACCACGTGTTTCGAAGGCCGCACGGAGCTTCGCGGCGGCGTTGGCGCCTCGTGCGAGTGCCAGCGGCACCACGTCGGCCTCGAGCTTCAACCACTGCTTCTGCTCGAGCCGCCGGCCGACCGCCTCGGTGCACAACAAATCGACGGCGGAGTCGAAGTCACCGGTCAGGGCGAGTGTCGAAGCCGCAAGGATCCGATTCTCGACCCGCCGATCGGCAGCGAGGTCGCGCAGCGCATCGTCGAGCGAACCGGTCTCGACAAGCCGCGCAGTCAGCGCCTCGGCGGCATTGCGTTCGAGTTTGTCCACCGGCAGCGGCGTCGCGATCCACGCCGGGAGCGGATCGAGGCGTGCGACCGTGCCCACTCCGGCCGCGATGCTCTCCCAGGCGATCGCCGTCCGGGCGTCGAGTATGCCCTCGGCCGCAAGCCCAGCGAGAGGCCGCGGCTCACCGTCCGCCGCACGGCCCGACTGCCGCCACACGAGCCCGCCGTTGACGGCCACGACACTCGCCCGCACCCGCGCGGCCTCGACCGCAGGATCGGAGCCGGGCGCACGGTCGAGGTCGACGGCGACGGCCGCTTGTCCGTCGAGTCCGGCGATGATGGTGCCTTCGAGTCCGCCCGCGACGACGCCGACGCGTGCATCGCTCCGGCCAGCCCGGACGAGAGCCCTGCCGAACACCACCTCCAGCCGCGGTCCGGCGTCGGCGTCGGCGCTGATGATGGCCCGTGTCGCGGGCAACAGTCGGATCGTGATGCCGCCGACGGTGACATCCGGCTGACAGCCGAAGGGCACGATCAGGTCTTCGCGCGGGCCGAGCACCGCGCCGCGTTCAAGCGCTGTCCAGACGGTCCTTCCCTGCACCACTGTGCGACGCATGACGAGGCCGGTGCTCTCCACCGCTCCGATCGCGGCTCGATCCGGAGGCCCGGGAGCCGCCGCGGGGGCCGGAACTCCTGGTTCGAGCGGCGCTGCGGCGGCCGCAGGCGGCGGTGCGATCGCCAGGGCGTCCCCCTGGGGCACTCGCGGCAGCAAGGGCAAAGGCTCCGCTGCGGCGGGGATCGACGCAGCGGCAGGAGGAAGCGGTGCGTCTGGTTGGGGCACGGCGGCGATCACAGGCGGGGCTACCGGTGCACTTGCCTCGGGCAGAGCGGGCTCAGCGGCTGGTGCCGGCGGCTCCGTCGCGGGCTCGGTGGGCGCCACCGGGGGCATCTGTTCGATCGCAGGCGCGGCACCCGCCGCGCCCAAGGCCACGTCGGCCACGGCTCCCGCATCGCCGCGCCGCCCGCGCGAGCGGCCGATCGCCTCGACCAAAAACACCCCGAGCGCCAGCAGGAGCGCGACCGCGGCCAACGCGGCCGCCCATGCCGCCCGTGAGGCCCGGCGGCGGGCCGGCACGGCTTCCAGACCGGGTGCCGCCTCGATCGCCGATCGCACGGCCCGTGCGTTTGAAACCGCCTCGCGCCGCTCGAGATCTGCAAACACGGTCGTCGAGTGATGCCCCATCGCCGCCAGCAGGCGTTGCCGGCCGGCGGAATCCAGCGACGTCGCCACCCCCGGAGCGTGGGCCAGTGTGGCGAGCATCTCGTGGCACGCCGCAACCTCGGCCAGATGCACGTCGGATTCGAGGCAGATTCGCTCGAACGCCTCCAGTCGTTCGGGCACGAGGCAGTTGTCGAGATACTCGGCCACGGAATTCGGATCGGCCCCCAGCCCCCGCCCATCGGCCCGCGGTGCCGGAATCGTCGGCCGCTCGACGACCTGCCGAATCCTGGCGACAAGTTGCTGCGCGGGGCCGCTCGCCGCCACCTTGGCGGCCAGTTCCTGCTGCTCGTCGGACGGCAGCACATGATCGAGCCAGGCCAGGAGCGTGCGAAGCGTCAGACGCATGATGGGCACTCCACTGGGGCGCGGGGATCGAAGCCCACCCGGGCGGGCTTCCGTATCGTCTCCTTTCAAGGAGTGGCGCCTGGCCCGAAATTCCGTAGCCGGGTTCCGGCTCCGCCCGGCAAACCGGGCAAAACGCCCCTGATTCCCACCCCCCTACCGATCCAACAGGCTTGAACTGCGTACTACCAGCAGGTTTCCCAGAGGGCCGCGCCGGGCCGGGCGCACCGCGCGGCCTACACTGGGGCAGGAGGCGTTTCCATGACCGCCATGACCAGGCTTCGTCGGCAGGCCATTCTCAGGCAGGCGACGGGCTACATCGAACTCGGCGAATTGCTCGTCGAAGCCGACCGTCCGGTGCCGGAATCGGCCCGACGGCTCCTCGAACGCGCCCTCGGCCTTCTGGCCGAAATCCCGGAGCCGACCCGGTCGTTGCCGGGCACCAAGATGCTCGAGGGGGAGGCCCTGCGGGCACTGGGCCGCTGGGAAGACGCCCTCCATCCGCTCCAGGCCGTCACGGAACACGCCCCCGACAAACTCGAGGCCTGGCTCGGCATGGGCTGGTGTCTCAAGCGGCTCGGCCGGCTCGAGGATGCGATCGGTGTGCTCGAGCGGGGGCTCGAAGCCACTCCGCAGCAGCCGATCCTGCACTACAATCTGTCGTGTTATTTGTCGCTCGGCGGACGCGTGCAGGCTGCGATCGAGCATCTCGCGCGGGCTATTGCGATCGATGGCCGGTTTCGCGACCTCACGGAGGTCGAGCCCGACTTCGATCCGATCCGCACCGACCCGCGATTCGTCGCGGCCACGAGCGTCGAGGTCTGACCACCGACGCGGATCTGCGTGCATGACGAGCCCCGCACTCCAGGAGATCATCGCCCTCTTGGGCTGCCCGGCGGCCGGCAATCCCGCGCAGTATCTCGCGGAGCGTGCCCTCGCCGAGGCCGGGCTCGACTGGCGGTTCCTGTCCCTCGAGGTGGCCCCCGAGAGCATCGCCGCGGCACTCGCAGGCATCGATGCGATGGGGTTTCGCGGGTGCATCCTCTCCGGCCCGCTCCGTGGTCTGGCGACGGCGCATGTCGCCGCGGTATCACCGACCGCCACGTTTTCACGGGCGGTGAGTCTCGTGGAACGTCAGCCGACCGGGCTCGTCGGCCACATGACCGACGGCCGCGGGCTGCTCGAGGCGCTCCGGGCCCACGCCGACCCGTCCGGCGAAGCCGTGCTGCTCATCGGCGCCGGCCCGGCAGCCCGGGCCGCAGCACTCGAGCTCTCGCTGGCCGGCGCGGCCAGCCTTCTCGTTTGTAACCGCACGCCCGACGCTGCGACGGCGCTCGTGGAAGCCCTCGCAGGCGTCGACGGTGCGCCCGCCGCCGTGCTGCCCTGGCAGGCTGAGCTCATGGTGCCGGAGCACGTGGGCATCGTGGTGTCGGCGATACCCGCCGACGCCCGGCTCACGCTCACGGGCCTGCGAAAGGATCATGTCGTCGCCGACTTCGCCCTCGTGCCGCAGCCCTCGCCCATCGTCGCCGCCGCCCAGAAGCACGGCGCCTGCACGATCGACGGCCTGGAGATCCACTGCGCAAAGACGGCGATCGACTTCCACACGTGGACAGGCATCGAACCCGACACCGACCTGCTCCGCGAACTGCTCGACGAATATCTCAACGCCTGAACTGGCGTGGGCGTGAAACCGGTTGGCCGGCCGAGACGGGTCTCTTACTTCGCGTACTCTTTCAGGAAGCCCTTGAACTGCACGAGGTGTTCTTCCTCGTCGGCCAGGAGCCGGATGCACAGGTCTTGGGTGACGTAGTCCTCACCCTCGACCGCCTTGATGAGCTTCTTGTATTGGGCGCAGGCCGCTTCTTCGGCGGCGATCACGCTCTTGATCACGCCCACCACGTCGGTGGTGTCGCTCACCGGCTGGATCTGGCCGCCCATCTTCAGCGCTGCCGAGCCCGGAATGTGCCCGCCGAGCTGCTTGATGCGGTTGGCGAGTTGCTGGGCGTGGGCGATCTCGCCGGGCACGTCGGCTCCGAGCGACTTCTTGATCTCCTCGGCCCGCACACCGTCGAGGTTCACACTGTTGGCGAGATAGTTCACCACGGTCTCGAGCTCCATGCAGTAGCTCTCGAGCAAGAGGGCGATCGTCTCTTTCGTCGTCACGGCCATGAAAGGCTCCTTCGAAGTCGGGGGGTCGAGCAAGATAGGAATCAGGCGGCCGCCGGGACCGCGATGCGTTCGATCTTCTTGAGCAAGGCGGCGGCACTCGAGCGGACGTCACCCACCGGGTCGCTCGCGGCGGCCTTGAGGCGATCGACGAGCCCGGCCGGCGGCGGCTCGTGGGTGGCGTCGACGAGCAACGCCACGCCACGCAAAGCGTTGACGACCACGAGGGCCCGCTTGTACCTCCGCGACTGGGCCGCCGCGTCGTCGCCGGGGCCGGGCGCGGTGTCGGGCAGGGCCAGCATCTCGCCGAGCCCTTCATACGCTTCAGTGCGGCCCTGGCGGGCGAGCCCGAGCGCCGCGTTGAAGCGAACGTCGTCGTTCGTGGCGCCGGCCAGCGTGAGCAGCCGCTCGACGGCGGCCTCACCCCCGAGCACGCCGAGCGTGAAGGCGGCTGCCGACTGAAGCGGAGCGTCGTCGCTCTGCGAGGCTGCGATCACTGCTGCCGCCACAGCAGCCGGGTCGGCGAAGTCTCGCCCCGCCGCC
>Ga0315902_10013976_pt1 | contig 10349 bp, 10 predicted proteins | sample LakEriMetagenome_9_FD_203523 | JGI IMG/M metagenome (GOLD analysis project Ga0315902, IMG submission 203523) | Freshwater fungal communities from buoy surface, Lake Erie, Ohio, United States - Buoy 12 MA117 | ecosystem: Environmental > Aquatic > Freshwater > Lake > Lake biofilm | place: USA...
CACGCGCGGTGAGAATACCTTCGGCGGCGATCATGCCGCGAAGGTCTTCAGGCGAAGTTTCCACGCGAACGAGGAGAACTTTCTCGCCGTTGGCCGCGGCTTCGACGCAGCGCTCCGCGTTGAAGTAGATTTTGCCGGAGGCGGCGCCGGGACCGGCGGGCAGGCCTTTGGCGATCACTTTGGTGTGTTTGACCGCTTCGCGATCGAAGATCGGGGCCAACACCTGGTCGAGCTGTTCGGCCGGGACGCGCTGCACCGCTTTTTTCCAGTCGATCAGCTTCTCGCCGACCATGTCGACGGCGATTTTGACCGCCGCGAGGCCGGTGCGTTTGCCGTTGCGGGTTTGCAGCATGAACAGCTTTCCGTCTTCGACCGTGAACTCGAAGTCCTGCATGTCCTTGAAGTGCTTCTCGAGAGTGTTCTGCACTTTGAGCAACTGGCGGTAGGCGGGCGGGAATTTCTTCTCCATGCCGATGACTGCCTCCGGTGTGCGCACGCCGGCAACGACATCCTCGCCCTGCGCGTTGACCAGAAATTCGCCGTAAAGAACTTTCGTTCCGCTTGCCGGGTCGCGGGTGAAGGCGACTCCGGAGCCGCTGTTTTCACCCATGTTGCCGAATACCATGGCCTGCACGTTGACCGCAGTGCCCCACTCGTGCGGGATGTTGTATTTGCGGCGGTAGACAATGGCGCGCTCGTTGTGCCAGGAGCCGAAGACCGCGCCGACCGCGCCCATCAATTGCTCGCGCGGATTGTTCGGGAAGCTCTTGCCGGTGCGTTCTTTGACCAGCGCCTTGAAGCGTTTGACCAACTCCTTGAGCGCCTTGGCGTCGAGCGCGGTATCGCTGATGTGCGGATCCTGCGGGAAAAGTTCAGCCTTGAGCTCCTCGATGACCGTCTCGAACGGTTCGTGGTCTTCACCGGGGCGCTTTTGCACACCCATGACGACATCGCCATACATCTGGATGAAGCGGCGGTAGCAGTCGTAGGCGAAACGCTCGTTGCCGGTGAGGCGGGCGAGCCCCTCGACCGTGGCGTCGTTGAGGCCGAGGTTGAGGATGGTGTCCATCATGCCGGGCATGGAATCGCGGGCGCCCGAGCGGACGGCGACGAGCAGCGGATTTTCGACGCTGCCGAATTTCTTGCCCATCGACTTTTCCATTTTGGCCACCGCCGCGTCGATCTGCGCGTCGAGTTGCTTCGGATAGGTGCGCTTGTGGTCGTAGTAGTAGGTGCAGACCTCTGTGCTGATGGTGAAGCCGCACGGGACGGGCAGTCCGATGCGCGTCATCTCCGCGAGATTCGCGCCCTTGCCTCCAAGCAGCGCTTTCATCGTGCCGTCGCCGTCGGCTTTGCCGTCGCCGAAATAGTAAACGTATTTGCCCTTGGTTCCCGCGGTCGCCTTCGCTTTCTGGCCGCCCTTTTTCTTCGAGGTTTTGCTCATGAGTAGTGGGTAAAATGGATTTGAACGAACGCGTAGGATTATCCGCCCAGCGTCGGGGTGTCAATTTCCGCCGCACACTTCGTGGAGGGCGGCCCGGAGGGCGGCCACGGACCGCTCCAACTCGTCCTCGGTGAAGCAAAACGGCGGCATCAAGACCAAGGTGTCGCGGATCGGGCGGGTCAGGAGTCCATGACGGCGGGCGGCAAAGCAGACCTTCGCCCCTGTCTGTTCCTCCCACCGGTAAGAGGAGTCGTCGGCGCGGACCACATCGATGCCTGCCATGAAGCCGCACTGGCGCACCGACCCGACATGGGAATCCGCGGCCAGATCGCAAAGCAGTTCGCCCATGCGCCGGATCTTGGGCTGCAGGTTCGCCAGTGTGTGCTCCTCCTCGAAAACCTGCAAAGACGCCAGCGCCGCGGCGCAGCCCAGCGGGTTCCCGCAGTAGCTGTGCCCGTAGAAAAGCGTCTTCATTTCCGCGTAGTCGCCGAGGAACGCCTCGAAAACCCGCTCGTTGGACAGGGTCGCGGCCAGCGGCATCGTTCCACCGCTCAGTCCTTTTGCCAGTGCGATAAAATCCGGAACCACGTCCTCATGTTCGCAGGCAAACATTTTGCCGGTGCGGCCAAAGCCGGTCATCACCTCGTCCAGAATGAGGAACGCACCGTGCCGGTTGCACCACGCGCGCAAGTCCCGCAGCAGGCCAGAGGGCCAGGTGCGCATTCCGGCCGCGCCTTGTATGAGAGGTTCGATGACAACCCCGGCGAGTGAAGCTTTGGTCACTGCGTCGAGCCGATCGAGATCGTCCACGCTGCCGACGCGGGTGACCGGGAAGCCCAGCGGCGCGAAACGGTCATGGAAAGCGGCGATGCCGCCGAGGCTGGCGGCTCCCGCCGTGTCGCCGTGGTAGGCTCGATCGAACGCGGCAAAGCGACAACGCTCCGGACGACCGGTCAGTTGATTGAACTGGACCGCCATCTTCAACGCGACCTCGACGGCCGTCGATCCGTCGTCGGAAAAAAACACACGGCTCAGTGTCCCGGGCGGAAATAGAGCGACGAGTTTCTCCGCCAAGCGGATGGCCGGCTCGTTGGTCAGGCCGAGAAAGGAACTGTGCGACAATTTCGCCGCTTGTTCCTGGATGGCGCGGACAATCTTGGGATGCGAATGACCGTGGATGTTGGTCCAGATCGAACTGTTGCCGTCCAGGTATTCGCGCCCCTCGTTGTCGATGAGCACACTTCCGCGGCCCTCGGCGATGACGAGCGGATCGTGCCCGGGCGCGCACCAGTCACGCATCTGGGTGAAAGGATGCCAGATGTGCTTCTTGTCGGCTTCGCGCAATTCGCTCGTGAGCATGGCGCGTCAGCATAAGTTGGGGGCGTTCGGGCACAAGTCGGAGGAAAGGATCTTTGCAACCGCCTCGGTCTTGTGCCATAGCCATGCACCGTGGTTGCCAACGTAGGAAGCTTCGCCATCGATCAGGTCAGAGGACTTGGTGACTTCGCCCTTTTCACCGGCCGCTCGCTCGGGGCCATATTCGCCACGCGGCGCCTGCCCGGCCGCATCGGCCGCGCGGTCTACGAGCAAGGATTTCGCTGCCTGCCGGTCATTCTCATCGTCGGCACATTCACCGGGCTTGTCCTCGGATTGCAGGGCTATTACGTGCTCAACCGTTTCGGCTCCGAAGGGCTGCTCGGGGCGCTGGTCTCGCTCAGTCTCGTTCGGGAAATGGCACCCGTCCTCGCCGCGCTCATGCTGGTCGGGCAAGCCGGCTCCGCTTTGGCGGCGGAGCTCGGCATCCAGCGGAACTCGGAACAAATCGCCGCGCTCGACACCATGGGCGTAAGCAGTTGCGGCTACCTCGTCACGCCGCGGCTTCTTGCCGCGGTCTTTGTTTATCCCGCCCAAACCGCACTCTTCGTTGCCGTCGGTTTGTGGGGCGGGAGTTTGTCCGGCTCGTTGCTTCTCGGGGTCGATCCCGGACTCTATTGGTCGGCGGTCGATCGGGCCGTCGAGAGCGAGGACGTGCGCGAGTGCCTGATGAAGGCCGTCACCTTCGGATTGCTCACCATTTCCATCTGCGCCTACTGCGGTTTCCATGCCCACCGCACCCGCCGCGCGACCGGCGCCCGCGCTGTCAGCGCGGCAACCACCAAAGCCGTCGTTGTCTCGAGCATCGCCGTGCTCGCAGCGGACTATGTCATCACTTCATTGCTGGTCTGATCCGATGTCTTCTGTCGCCGCCGAATCCGAGACCATTCTTGCCGTGGAAGGACTGCGCAAAGGTTTCCACGGACGCGAGGTGCTGCGCGGTGTGAGCTTCGAGGTGAAGCGCGGGAGCGCTTTCACCGTTCTCGGGCCGAGCGGCGCCGGAAAATCTGTCCTCCTCAAATGTCTGGCCAACATCGAGGCGCCGGATGAGGGGCGCATCGCTTTCGAGGGGCGCACTTTGGACTTCGCCGACCGGCGGCTGCGCGAATCGTTCCGCCGGCGGTGCAGCTTTCTTTTTCAGGGCAACGCGCTCTTCGATTCTCTGACCGCCCTGCAAAATGTTGCCCTGCCGCTCGAGCAGACCACGGACCTTTCCCGCGTGGAGATCCGTGACCGCTCCATGGAGGCGCTGGAGCAACTCGAATTGCACGAGCACGCCGGGCACTATCCCGCGATGCTTTCCGGCGGGATGCAAAAACGGCTCGCCTTGGCCCGCGCCATTGTCACGCGGCCGGAAATGGTCTTTTTCGACGAACCCACGGCCGGTCTCGACCCGCTGCGGCGAAATGCCGTCTTCGCCATGATCGCCAAATACCAGGCGGTCTTCGGTTTCACGGCCCTCGTCGTCACGCACGACCTTGTCGAGGCGCTTGTGGCCAGCACCACGGTCGCCCTTTTGCACCACGGCGAAATTTGTTTTTGCGGGACGCCGGATGAGTTTGCCACCTCGGCCCATCCGGTGGTTGGATTGTTCCGCGACAGCCCCGACGCTTTGCGCTCCACCTTGCAAGCTTTGCGCGGCGGCGTAAATCCTCTGGAGAATTTGGCATGAGCAGAGACAAAAAACTAGAATTCGGCGTGGGCCTTTTCGTCCTTCTCGGCCTGGCCGCCCTGGCCTACCTGACGGTCAAACTCGGGGCGGGGGAGCTGCTTGGCGGCGATACCTACCCGGTGGAAGCGCGCTTCGCCAACACGGGAGGCTTGAACCAAGGCGCCACCGTCATGCTTGCCGGGGTCAATGTCGGACGCGTCGATGGCATCCGCCTCGATCCGTCCGACTTCAGCGCCATCGTCGAGATGCGCATCCGCACGGCGGTGCAACTGCCGGCCGACACCATGGCTTCGATCAAGACATCGGGCCTGATCGGCGACAAATACATTGCGCTGGCGCCCGGGGCGGACGAAGAATTGCTAGAGCCTTCCGCCCGCATCACCATGACTGAGTCCGCTCTCGAATTGGAATCACTGATCAGCAAAATGGCCTTCGGCAGCGTCAAGGAGGGTGAGGGAAGTGAAGCTTCCGACAAGGCGGAGGATCCGGCGCCATGAAGTTTCTTGCTTTGGTCTGGACCGTCTTGCTCGCGGTCGCCGGAACATCGGCCGCTTCCACCGGCGATGCCGAGAATGCTTTGCGCAAAGCGGTGGACGAAGTCCTCGCCGTCACGCAGAAGTCGAAGGGCGGACGCGCCATGGCCGACCAGCTGCAGCCCATTCTTGTGCGCCACGTTTCTTTCGAGTCGATGACCCGCCGTGCAGTTGGCCCCGGTTGGCGCCAATTCACGCCCGAGCAGCAGGCCGAGGCGACCAAGCTTTTCACCAAGCTCATTATCCGCAGCTACAGCGAGAAATTCACTCCGGGACAGCAACCGGACATCAAATACCTCAAGGCCTCTTCGCCTGGGGCCGGCAAAGTCGAGATTCCGACCAGCACGCTTTACAAAGGAAGCCGTTACACCATCACCTACCGCTTGGAGAACCGCGGCAAATGGCTCGTCACCGACATTCTGGCCGAAGGCGTAAGCTTCGTGGCTAATTACCGGGCGCAATTCGACGAGTTGGTCAAGAAAGGCGGGGCCGTGGCTGTCCTTGACTCGCTCAAGCAATCCGTCAGCCGGACCTGATGAAGCTGCCGCTGCCCTTCGTCGCGGGCTTTCTTGTGCTGGCATTGGCTGGTTGCGCGTCGCGAGAAAGGACGGCGTCCGGGGACCTGTCTTCACCCGGCGGAAAATCCGTCGTATCCGCAAAGGAGTCCGTGCCAGCGGAGGCTGGCGCAGCCGGGGATGACGAGTGGGATGATGTCAAGGAAGTCAAAGTCCACGATCCCATCGAGCCGTTCAATCGCGGCATCTTTTGGTTCAACCATCAGCTCTACACCTACATCGCCAAACCTTTCTCCGCGGCCTACAAAACCGTCTTCCCGGAAGTGGTCCGCAAAGGCATCCGCAATGCTTATGACAATGTCCGCTTCCCGGTGCGTTTGGTCAACCATACCCTGCAGGGCCGGCTTGATCGCACGGCGCAGGAGACCGGCAAATTCCTCGTCAATACTACGGCCGGGGTCGGCGGACTGATGACGCCCGCCGACAAAATCCCCGCCTTGGCCGATGTGCCCAAGGCTGACGCTGGTCAAACCTTCGCCAAATGGGGGATTCCGCAGGGGCCTTACCTTGTTTTCCCCGTGATCGGACCGACCACCACCCGCGATCTGGTCGGAACAGCCGGTGACACCGTCCTTAACCCTATTTCTTGGCTCGCCTTCATTTTTCCCGGGGCAAGCTGGACCGTTGCCGTCTCCGCACCGTCGGGCGCCCACACCGTTCCCGATCGCATGGATACCTACGACATGGCGACCAAAGACGCCCTTGATCCCTACATCTCGGCGCGTACTGGATACATCCAATACCGCAACGCCCAGACGAAAAAATAGACGAGCGCCTCGCTCCCCCTACCGCAGCTCGGCGAGCATCTTGTCGGCGAGGACCACGTCCTCGTGTGAAGCGCGCCGTCGCTGGTATTTTCGCCAGAGAATGCCGCGCAACTCCTCGAGATCCGTCCGCTCCGGCATCTCGTGATAAGTCCAGTCCTCGTCGTGCTTGAGCTTCGACTGCAACCGCCAGCGCCCTTGGTTCTTTACCGCACGCACTTCGCGCTTCTCCCCGTCCTCGGTGCGATGAGTCCAAGCGTGTTGATTGCGCATGGGTGGCATTGACGCGTTTGCGCGGTTTTTTGGCAAGGGGGATTGACGCGTCGCACCGCGGGTCCTAAAACGAGTTCGCGTTCTTTTGCATGACAAGCATCCGGCTTCGGCCGGGTGAGACCGATTAGCAGACCAAGGGAAGGCCGTGAGAACCGGCCACAGTTGCGCTGCGGTATCCGGTAACAATCCTCCATCCCGCGCGAGCGGGAGCAAAGCCAGTCTGGCGTAAGTCGGGCGAAGGCGAGGGGAAAGGGCGAATGCTTCGGCATTCACAAACCGGGAGTCCGAATACCTTCCTGCTGATCCTCGACGCGCGCGCGGCCGGGTGGCCGCGGGCGAAAAAACTTCATCGCAAAAATGAAGCGTGCGGGAGTGGTCTTTGCTGATCGTTCCGTCTCGGAACGGCTCATCAGGGTCTCTCTTGCCACCTCAACAAGACAGACAACATGATGAAAAAAATCGCACTGGCGCTGGCCCTCCAGGTCATCGCTCCGGGTTGGTCATCGCACGCCCAACTCGTCACAAACACCAACAATATTGCCTTCTGGGTAGGGTCCGGCACCAACACATCCGTGCTGGTTCTCGACTTCCAAGACGGCAAGCAAAAGCAGGCTTTTGCATGGGGCTATCGCTACAACAACCCCGCCCCCAGTGGGGCGCGGATGCTGCTGGCTATAGATGCTGCCGATCCAAATCTGAACCTTACTTATTCGGGAACGGCGGAGTCGGATATCTTTGTCTGGCAGATCAGCTACTTCGACGGAGCGGCGCAGCACAGTCAGACCGTCGGCGACTTTACAAACAGCTTTGGTTATTGGGGATATTTCGTCACCGGTGGAACGGCCTATGACTTGACGGAGGATAAGCTACTGTCCCTCGACCAGATTGGTCCTGCTGGCGGTGCCGGCTTGCCTTCTGTTTGGTTGGAATCACCGTGCGGAGCTTCGGATGTCTCCTTCGGAAAGCCGGGCCGCTTTCTCGGTCGGTTTTCGTGGGATGCGTGGGTCTTCGGAGAGTGGGGATCAACTCCTGCCACCCAGATCTTCGCGGCCGCCGCGCCCGCTTTGCCCAAGCCTCAGACAACAATTCATTTCGCCACCAATCGCGCGGTTGTCACTGTGCCGGCGGTCGCAGGACACAGTTACCGCCTGAGCTACAGCGGATCTCCCGGCGGTCCTTGGACCAACGAGCCCACCACATTTTCGGCGACCAATGCTGGATTCGCGGCACTGACCAATTTCTTTTCGCAAGGAACCTCCCACCGCTTTTTCCGGGTGATTGTTAGCCGATGAGAAAACGGGCGGCTTTCACCCTGATCGAGTTGCTTGTCGCAATCGCGATCATCACCGTGCTCAGCGCGGTGGCCGCCCCCGCCGTGTGGGGCGCTTACAAGTCGTCCTCGCTGGCGGTTTCGGCCAACAACATCCGCCAGCTCGCGGCGGGCGGAGCCGCCTACTTGGGCGACAACAACTACCGCTTCTGGCCTTTCCTGACCAAGACGGACGAAGGTGATGCTTGGTGGTTCGGACTCGAACCCGCCGCGCACAAAGGTAAACCGGAGGGCGAGCGCGTCGTCGATGTTTCCGGCGGACCGCTCGGCGCCTACATGCCGCGCAACATGGTGCCGGATACGAGCTTCCGCTTCACAGGAAAGCCCTTCAAACCGAAGTTCGCCTTTGGTTACATCGGTGTCGGTTACAATGTCGTTTTGGCCAACGGATGGCAGACCGCGAGTCGGCCCGGTGCGCGCCAGCCATTGCGCTACTGGGATCTGACCAACCCGGCCCAAGTAGTCGTCTTCGCCACTTCGGCCCAGGTGAATACTTTCCAAAAGCCCGCCTCGGGCAAAAATCCGATGATCGAGGAATTCTACGGAATCGATCAAAAGGAGGTGACCGTGCATTTCCGTCACGGCACCAATGCCATGGTTGCCTTTGCCAACGGCTCGGCTGGATTCCTTCCCATGCACCCTGGTTCCGGCGACAAGCGCGCGCCGGATGCGAATGTCGGGCGCTTCGCTCCCAAGGGCAGCTTCAAATACCTGCGTTGATCACGGCGTCATACCCGCCTTTGCGGTTGACTTGGCGCGCGCTGGGGAAACTATCACGCACTAACCACATCACCGGAAAGCCATGAGATTCGACACCATTTGCCTCCACGGCGGACAGCAACCCGACCCCACGACACTTTCCCGCGCGGTGCCCGTTTACCGCACCAGCTCGTTCGTCTTCAAAAGCACCGAGCACGCCGCCAACCTCTTCGCTTTGCGCGAACTGGGGAACATTTACACGCGGCTGATGAACCCCACCACCGACGTGTTGGAAAAACGCGTTGCGTTGCTCGAGGGTGCACCCGAAATGGGCGGGCTTGGAGTCGCTTCTGGCACCAGCGGCGTCTTTTACTCGATCATCAATCTGGCCTCGGCGGGCGACAATATCGTCAGCGCCCGCAACCTTTACGGGGGCACCTACACGCAATTCAACGACATCTTGCCGACCCTCGGCATCAAGGTGAAATTCGTCGATTCGAACGATCCGCAGAGTTTCGCCAAGGCTATCGATGACAAAACGCGCGCGTTGTTCGTCGAGACGGTCTCGAACCCGGCGCTCGAAGTGGTTGATTTGGAGAAAGTGGCCAAGGTCGCCCACGACCACGGTATTCCGCTGATCGTTGACGCGACGTTCTCCACGCCTTATCTGACCAAGCCGCTGGACTTCGGGGCGGACATCGTCATCCATTCGCTAACCAAATGGTTCGGCGGCCATGGCACGGGCATTGGCGGGGTAGTGGTGGACAGCGGACGCTTCAAATGGGGCGGGGGCAAGCATCCGCTCTACGACAATCCAGACAACAGCTACCATGGCCTGCGCTGGGGCCACGACCTGCCGGCCCCGCTGGCGCCGTTGGCTTTCATCCTCCGTATGCGCACCGTGCCGCTGCGCAACTTGGGCGCCTGCATCGCGCCGGACAACTCGTGGTTCTTTCTGCAGGGGATCGAAACACTACCGTTGCGCATGGAGAAGCACTGTGCCAACGCCCTCGCGATCGCCGAGCACCTCAAGAAACACAAAGACGTTGAATGGGTCCGTTTCCCGGGCCTCAAGGGCGATCCGTATTACGACCTGAACAAAAAGTATCTCCACGGCAAGGGCGGCTCCATGGTTGTCTTCGGTATCAAGGGTGGTGCCGCCGCGGGCAAGAAGTTCATCGAATCGCTCAAGATCTTTTCGCACCTCGCCAATGTCGGCGATGCGAAGAGTCTTGCCATTCATCCAGCCACCACCACGCACTCGCAGCTCAACGAAGACCAACAGCGCGGTGCGGGTATCACGCCAGAGTTGGTCCGTCTTTCCATCGGTATCGAAGACCCTGCGGACTTGATCGAAGACATCGATCAAGCGTTGGCCGCGGCCAAATAGCATCAAACTCATGAGCAAAGGCGTCGGCGAGGTCGAAACGCAGTTCCTGACCTACGGCAACGCGGACGATCCTTTCGTCACCGCGAGCGGCGAGTCCTTGCCCGGTGTGATCATCGCTTACGAGACTTACGGAGAGCTCAACGCCGACCGCTCGAACGCCATTCTCCTCTTCCATGCGCTCAGCGGCAGTCAGCACGCCGCCGGAACCAACAAGGCCGTTCCCGGCACCGACCACCGTTGGACCGAGGAAATGCACGCCGGTTGGTGGGATGGTTTCATCGGACCGGGACGTGCG
>Ga0315902_10013978_pt1 | contig 10348 bp, 10 predicted proteins | sample LakEriMetagenome_9_FD_203523 | JGI IMG/M metagenome (GOLD analysis project Ga0315902, IMG submission 203523) | Freshwater fungal communities from buoy surface, Lake Erie, Ohio, United States - Buoy 12 MA117 | ecosystem: Environmental > Aquatic > Freshwater > Lake > Lake biofilm | place: USA...
TTTCTTCAGCTGTTTAATCTCTGGAGAGAGGACAATCTCGTAAAAGAGTTGGTATTTAGTAAACGATTGGCAAAAATTGCTTCTGATCTTATGCAAACCTCGGGTGCCCGGCTATATCACGATCAGGCACTATTTAAAGAAGGGGGCGGTGGAATTACACCCTGGCATGCCGATCAGTACTACTGGCCTTTAGATACCGATAAAACCATAACAGCTTGGATTCCGTTGCAGGAAACACCACTAGAACTTGGCCCGCTTGAATTCAGTGCAGGGAGTCACCGCATTGTAGAGGCACGCAACTTAGAGATCAGCGATGAAAGTGAGCAGCAGATCGAACAAAAGCTTCGAGTGACCGATTTTAAACATATAATTGAGGCGTTCGATATAGGTGAAATTAGCTTTCATAGCGGCTGGGTATTCCATAGGGCCGGAGCGAATAGCACCACACAAATGCGAAAAGTGATGACCATCATTTACATGGATAGAGATATGCGACTAAAATCACCCGAAAACCAGAATCAGATCAACGATTGGAACACTTGGTGTCCGGGAGCGGTTATCGGAGAAGTGATCAACTCGCCGCTTAATCCCATTTTATTTGAGTATTGATTGCACTACCTTTACTCCTATGCCAAATTATGCAATAGTCGGAGCCAGCGGATTAATCGGTGGTCATATCTTACAGGAGTTGCAACAGCAATCTGCAGCTTCTATTACGCTTATCGTACGGCGCTCATTAGCGTTGAGTGATCCGAAACTGACGGAGGTAAAGGTTGACTTTTCTAAGCAAGAGCAGTTAAATCATGCACTAAGAGGCTTTGACGCGGTTTTCGTTGCTGTTGGAACGACTCAAAAGCAGGTAAAGGGCGATAGGGTAGCCTATAGGAGAATTGATCACGATATTCCCGTATCAGTTGCGGCCGCTTGTGCTTATAACCAGATCTCGTCATTGCTAGTGGTTTCATCTGTTGGTGCCAATGCCAGCAGTGGAAATTTCTATTTACGGATAAAAGGGGAGGTAGAGGATAGAATCGCTGCTATGAACATTCCGTACATAGGTATATTTCAGCCCTCTTTGCTGTTGGGCGAAAGAAAGGATTTCAGATTGGGAGAAAAGGTAAGCCAACACTTGATGCCTTTACTATCCCCAATGATGCCTGCTCGTTACCGACCAATAACAGCATCCGCGGTAGCCAAGGCTATGGTCCGAGAGGCAAATAAGCATCAACGGGGAGTTGTCAGGTACACCTATTCTTCTATGCTCAACTAGGTCTTTTAACACGCGCGTTGCTTTAAGCAACCTCTATTTTTTCTTTTTACGTGCTGCTCTAAAGTCAACGTTCATACCCACTACATGAAAGGTACGATTGTACTTTGCTTTCGCATAGTCGGGACGATACATATAATAAAGATCTAGTCGAGCGCTCTTAGATAGGCGTCGTTTTATTCCAGCAGTGTTACGTATGTTATCGACAAAGCGGTTACCGCCAAATTTCATCACCGGCTCAAAAGCCAAGTAGGCTGACCATTTTTTATTGATCGGCAATCCCCACTTTATTCTGGCTCTCCAAAACAGTTCGCTTTGGCTTGCATCAGCAGGATCCATGAAGTCCTGAATATTATTTAATACGAGTAAACGAAGTCCCAGGTTTGTCTTTGCGATCTTAGGCTCGTATTCCCCTCCCAAGGAAAATCGATGAAAAGAAGATCCTTGCACAAAGCCTAATCGGTATTCTGCCTGTACTCCGATTCTCTTGTGAACCATTTTTGATCCGGAAAAACTGATATAAGAGCCTTTGTATGAGGCCAGATTATTTTGAAATCGTGCCTGATAGTCAATTCCTAGCTCCCATTTTTTCTTTAGGTCAAAAGTTATGCTGGTTCCATACCAGCCCAAAACGTCTACAGGGTCAGTGGCACTCGTTTGTCCAAAGGTCGAAAAAGAGATGACCAGCAGTAGCGACAGTAGGGGATACTTCATAGTTAGAAATAGTAAATGGTAATACGGGCAGTGTCTCTAAGCAGATCGATATTTCCGATCTCGATACGTGTAATGTTCAGACCCGTTCGTGCGTTTAGGTCTGCGATCAATTCGGAACGCCTATCGGGAGCGATCAATTCAATACGGTCGTAGGTTACATCATGATAAAGTTCTCGCTTTACAATCTTGTTATTTTCCAACAGCCCCATCAGCAGAATCAATATAGCGCCAATTAGCCCCAGCTCGTCCCATCCTCCTTTGCTGATCGCCATCACCAGGCCTACAGCGATCACGATAAATAGGTAGGTCATGTCTTTGGCCGATATATTTTCGGTACGGTATCGGAGCATAGAAAAAACAGCGAACAAGCCGAAGGCTGCACCCAACGTCATCTCTACTTTGTTGAGTAAATAGGTAATAAGGAAAATGGCGACGTTGAACGCGAAAAAAGTTAGGAACAGGTCGGTTCTTTTGTAATGTCTATAATAGATGAGTCGCACGATGACAAAAGTGGTCAACAGATCGATGGCGAACCGAACAACAAATTTGCCGTTCAATTTTTCAAACAGTTCTATTCCTTGTTCAGCGGAAACTTGTAGCAGGTGCATGGTGGGACAGTTGTTTGGCTAATATACGTAATGGTAATCTAAAGTGATGGTGCTTTGCCGTTGGATAAAGAGATAAAATACCTAAGCAGTATTTGCTGATGGAGCCCGAACGAATTCCTATTGTCCGAAAATAGCGCTGCTCGGCTGCAATTACACCCCGAGGTCTTTTTATTTCTATGATCACTCTTTCGGGGAATTCTGCACGACGGTCATTGGCACAATAGCATAGATTAAGATCGATGGTGATGCGCTCACCCCCTTGTTTAGCTACCAGGGTGACCCTGTCGTAGTCAACTTGAAGGGTTTCTTGCAACGCTTCGTTGTGGGTATGCCGTGGATATTCCGAGCTGGTTTGATGCATAATTGAGGATACTAAATCTTTATCCTTGATGCGTGTTCTTTGCTTTTCGGTAACTCCCCGGTTGTCACGTTTCTTGATCTCGCAATAGCTTAGTTGGGTATCGACATATTCTCGAATCCTGAACTTTACCCGGTTGCCGGCCCCTGCATGATGCGCATGATAGAGCCTAAGTCCGGGTGTATCATAGTATACGCTGTGGTAGCGGAATATCCGCTTATTGTTGATCTCGAGTACGCGATGTGTATTGGTCCAATGTGATAAAATGGCTGGTAATTGTTCGGGTCTTATTACGTACTTGGTATCGTATCGCTTTAATAGCGAAGCCTGTTCGTTGGTCTGCTCAAGAGAGACGGGTTCAAATGACCCTAAAAGAGAGTCTAGGTTCATAGAAGACGTCTAAGTTCTCTTGGCCTTAGCACAAGTTGGTTTCAGACCAGGTGCAATATCGGTCAGTTAATCTATGAATAGTCTAATCGATTTATTATTGACTACTACAAAATAGATTCCCTTGCTCAGGTTATTCACCGGCAGCTGATTATTTCCGGCAGCTAATACTCCTTTCCAAACCAACGCTCCACCGGCGTTCAATAATCTCACTTCATTGGCATCTGCCAAATAAATGGTTATGATTTCACTAGCAGGGTTGGGGTAGACAATTACATCAGCACCTGGTTCATTGAAGAGGATACTTACGATCTTGCTATAGCTGAATTTGTCGTCGATGTCACGCTGCAGTATTCGGTAGTAATTGTAGGTGTTGCCCTTTAGAGGTGTTTGGTGCAAATACGAATAATTTTTAATTGTAGTGCTATTGCCTGCAGCCATTACGGTAGATAATTGCTGCCACTGTTGGGTATTGTTGCTGTATTCTATTATGAAGTCTTTAGTGTTGATCTCAGTGGCAGTGGACCATTTGACTAGTACCATGTTACCACTTTTTTGAGCAGCCACTTCGCTCCAGGTGACGGGTAAGACACCGCCGGTATTGGTTATGGTAACAAGTCTGGTAGTGGTGCAGGTGGTACCTCCAGCAGCCACGCTATAGCTGATAGTGGTAGTTGTTGAAGTTCCGCTTGCAGGAGGGGTTAGTACTGAAACTACTCCTGAAGAGGCTCCTATTGAAATGCCAGGATTGGAACTTGACCAGGTTCCTCCGCTATTTCCGCTGGATGTAAAAGTTGGAGAGGTGGTAGAAGCGTTCCAATTGAAACCGGTAGAAGGACTAATAGTGCCGGCGTTGAGAACAGTGACCGTAATGGGCAATGAGGACAGCGAGAGGTCAGCACCACAGTTGGCCACTCGCTGAAAGTAGGTTGTTTGCGTAAGAGCACCGGCGCTGTAGGTGGCTTGGTTGGCTCCTGCTATATTCGCATACCCGCTGGTGCTGGAAACTGTAGATCGTTGCCATTGGTAAGTAGGACTTCCTGAACAGCCGCTTCCACTGGCAGCGGCCGTACTGGTGAATGGGGCTGGCGTAGAACCGCTGCAGATGGTTTGGTCCCCTGAAATTGTTCCCGCATTGAATGTTGTACCAGCTGTGTTGATAGTACAGGTAAACGTCGTGGTTCCTGATTGCAGCTCAAAGGTCCAGTTGGCGGCAGGAGGAACACCATTATTGCCAGCGGTGTTGGTGGCATAGAAGCAGATTTGAGGCGGGTTGTTAGTGCCGATGTAATCTCCAAACCAAATAGTATTGGGTGTAACTAAGTTGGCGCCATCTTGGTATAAGACCCCGTTTTGCCATACTTTGTTTCTTGTGTAAACTGCATTTGGAGAGGTAGATCTGACAAATTGAAATTCTCCTGTTTTATCATAACCTGCCGAAACAAGAGCACTCGGCGGCGTGGATGTACCACAGGTATTGGCCTGGCCATTTCCGTTGTTGCGTCGGTCAAAAATGGGGCAAGACTGCGAAAAGGATAGGCTAGAGCTAAGCAAAGAGGCTATTGAAAGTATCGCTACGGATTTTTTTGAAAATGTCATGGCTAGTAGATTGATGGATTAGCAGGTGGTGGATTCGTTTGGTTGTAGGGCAGCTATTTCCTCTACCCGGGTGGATAGTTCTTGGATTATCGATTGTTGTTGCTGTATGGCACTAATGAGAATTGGAACCAACTTGGAATAATTGACCTTTTGAGGGATGATTTGCCCGCTTTCGTCGATGTCGTTCTTCTCTCCGAAAACCAGATAAGGTAAAACAGCCTGAAGTTCATGAGCCATAACACCGTACTCACGATGACCGGACTCCTTCCAGCGAAAGTCGTATGTCGGAATATTTTGTAGTAATGCAATTGCATCATATTCACGTTTATCCTCTTTCAGGCGGTAATCAGAAGTGGTTCCGGTAACTAGCCTGAAGGCCTCCTCTGAATTTAGGAGATGATATAAAATCTCCTCTTCTTGCTGCCTGATGAGATCAACGGATAGTGATTCAATTGTTGGGGTGCTCCAGGACTCTTTGGGCTGGTTCATGCTCTGATGATTGATTATTTAGTGTGGATTAATTTTTTGTAAATATAATAGTTACATTTAACACAACTCTTTAAGTGATAAGTGAAAACTCTTACTATTTTATCTCCTGTATTTACTTTTTTTGTATTTGTATGTATGCATTGATCAATGTTCCTCGATTTTCTTTCAAGCGAATAGCTTTTTTATTTGTTCCAATTTTATTCGCCTGCTCCAAAAAGGGTAGCAACGGTGGTAATGCCGGCAATAATGATCCTGCTCCCGTTAAGAAGCTTTATGAGTACATGATCAATCCATCAACTACCAACAACGCTATCAATTCTTTTGATAACCCGCATTATGTCTATTTCGATACCAGGGTAGTTGCTAAGAATAAGCTTTTTGTTTTTCTTCCGGGAACTTCTGGGTTTCCCTCTGTGTATACACTTATCACCCAAAAGGCGGCCGCTATGGGCTACCATTCCATTGGTTTGATGTATCCTAATGGCTCGGAGATTTATATAGCTTCCGGTACTAATTCGGACAACACTTCTTTTGGTCGTTGTCGGCAAGAGGTATTCGATGGATCCGATCAAAGCATGGCTATCAATGTAAACCCCGATAACTCCATACGGGGGCGACTAACTAAATTATTACAGTATTTGAACGCTACCTATCCCACACAGAATTGGGGTCAATATCTTCTAAATGGTCAAGTGGATTGGAGTAAGTGTGTCCTGGCGGGCCATTCGCAGGGTGGGGGCCATGCTGTCTATATCTCCAAGAAAGTTGTATTGAGCAAGGCCCTTTGTTTTGCATCTATTGACTGGAATTCCTTTTTAGGGGCAAGTGCCGCTTGGGTGTTTGAGTCTGGCGCAACCCCAATTTCGAAGGTGTACTCTTTTATTAGCCCCAACGATCAGGTATTTAGCTATACCAATGTGCAACGACAGTTGAACGACCTGGGCATTCCCGGTACAGCAGTAAGTATCGACAATACCTCAGCGCCCTATGGGAACACTAATAGGCTTATCACGACCGCAACTGCCGCTATAACGCTGTTGCTACCCGACCATAATGTTATTTGCCTTGATCAGTATGTGCCAAAAACAGCGCAAGGTGCTGTGGCGCCTGCATTTGATAATGCTTGGGGGTATTTAATTGGTAATTGAGAGATCATTCCCGGGGTGCGGGACACCAGGTCATACAGACCACACAAGAGCGATAAAGTTGATCGTGGAGAGTAAAAGTAAATGGGTCTAGTGTTGTGCAAACCAGGCGCTTGTTCTGGGGCAGGATACTGCAATGTTAATTTATTTGATCCTCACTGCCTTTACAGTAGTGCTTTCTATTCGCCCCTTTCTTTTGTAGATGACGTCCACTTTCTTGGTAGCATGGGCTAGTTCGGCTTTATAGGCATCCAGTTTTCCGCCTACGATCTTGTTGATGGCTACGATCTCATCACCCACTTCGAGTCCGGCCTCCTGAGCAGGGGAGCCGGTGGCAACAAAGCCGATCGTTATTAAACCATCGATCAGGTACAACTCCATGCCGATGTAGGCGTAGTCAAATTCGTCATAGTAAAAACGATTGGGCTTTAGGTGAATCTCACCCGCCGGGTAATTGATGATGATATTAAATCGTCGAAGTAGGTCGTTCCCTATCAGACCGGCCCAGTGGGGATAATTGGTTACGTTGTTGCTGTCATCAAAAATGGTGATAGGTACCTTTTTAAAACGATAGGGGCCAATTCGAAGACTTCGAAGCAATGTTAATCGTAATTCAATTTGTCCGCCAATGCCTTCGCCAGATGTAATCCAGCTTTTTCGTTCGGGGTCCAGTACCCCGGCTTCTTTCGCAAATCGCTCCGAAAATAGCAGGTTGAGACCGGCCCCTATGTCTATCAGCATGGGGTAGTTCTTGGTTTGTAACTCCTGGATCGTAAGGGGGTATGCGGGCAGCCGATTGATCTGTGGATTTAGTAGTAATCCTTTTTTGGGGTAGACAAAGGTGCCAGGAGCATACCAATCCATTAGCTGTTTATCGTAGTCGATGCTTACGATATATCGACTTAGCATCGCATAACCAATTACGCCGTCTATTCGTACGCCATAAATGGAGGTGAGTACACTGTAGTCATTGACATATAAATTAAGAGAGTCGGTACGTAAGTCTCCAACGGTGAGCGTTTGGTTGCGTAGTTGGGGTACTTCACGAACGCCCGCTATACCTCGAATCAGCAACCCGTCATAGCTGGGTCGAAGACCGAGGTAGCTGGCGGTGGTGGAGTCCAGCGAAATGCCACTGCTACCGGTGTCAAAAATAAACTGCAGCGTATCGCTAAAAGGGGCAAGTCTGGCTTGAATGATGACAACTCCTCCGGTTACTTGCAAAATCTGAATACGCGCAAGCGGAACAGGCTGTACGGGTTGGGTGGTGGCACGAAAAGAGGCCAAAAGAAAAGCCAATATAAGCCCGCAGCCTATCCAAAATCGGTCGTTGACCCAAATCATGACTTCAATTTACGAAGTCTTGACTAGAAGATGATCGACCTGCTATCGGTTGGCGCTTCGATCGCTACCTGCTTTCCGCAGGCAAGGTGTCTATGCTCATGACCCGCTGCATATCTTTTTGTAGGGAGTCAATAGCCGCCACCGCCTGCTTGACCTGAATGTGAGGTAGGCTGCTTTGGTCCATTAATATCTTTATAGCTTCCAGGTTTTGCCAATGATAGTTGATCTGTGTCTCTTTAAAGCGAAAGACATACATTTTTTCGGAAGTAAAAGCGCATAGAAAAATCAATGCCAACGTTACGATCGGAATGAACATTTTTTTCATAGAGCTGTACTATTTAATTTTTAGTTGTTGTTTTAGACTGTTTAATTCTTTTAACAGCAATAAGACCTCTTGGCCTTGCTTGGCCACTGCTTTTGTAAGCTCTTGGATCATCTTTTGCTGCTCTTTGATGGCCTCCACCAGCAGGCCAGTTGTTTCTCCGTAGTTTATCCCATAATAGCCATCGCTTTCATTTTGAAAGACGAGCTCCGGTACCACTTGCTTTACCTCCTGCGCGATCATCCCCATCATTTTTTTGGGATCGGAACTGTCTTTCCAATTGAAGGTGACACCACGAAGGGCCAGGACTTTTTCCAGTGCATGCGGAATGGTAACTATATTTTTTTTCAGTCGCTGATCGGACGTAGAGCCAGTCAGGATTCCATCGCTGGTCAAACTTAGTGGTCTTGCCGATGCGCCACTTAATACACTGGTGAACCTGGCCGATGCGGCATAGATATCTCCAATTACCTGTAGTCTGAAGTTTCCGTTGTCCGTTAAAATGCCACCAGCGTTAAAGTCCGGATTAACGTATAGTTCGCCAGCGGCGCTTAGGTATACTTGAGCTGGCGCTGTGGCAAATGGATCTGTATTTCCATTCAAAATCAACCCTCCGTTTCGTTTTCCATCACTACCAATGGAACCGCCCACAGGGCTTGATGAGTTATTTTGTACACCAAAAATGATCTGCGTAGCTCTGTTATTGGCCCCTCTTGAAGTTACAGTTACATTCAAATCACTATTACCAGACTCATTTATGCTGAGTTTGCCACTGGGGATATTTGTTCCGATACCCAGTCGTGCATTCGCTGCATTCCAAAATAGGTTGTTGCTACCAGACTGGGCACTGGTACTGGTCCAGTAGGCAACCTGACCGCTGGCTCCAGTTCCAATGCTCGTTGATAATAAGGTGGTCCAGTTAAGGGATGCCACACCGGCATTGATGCTGCTTACCCCAAGCACCTGATTTACGCCAGGGGTAATGGCAGGCAAGATCATCGTATAGCCGGATGTTCCTGTAGCGGCACGTATGCCAACATTCCCATTGGTGGGGTTCGCTGGATCAAAGACTCTAATTTCCTTTTGCGTATTGGGTCTTATGGTTTGCCCGTAAAGAGCGGTTGGAGAAAAACCTGCTGACCCCAACAAGGAGGCCAGCAGGAAAAACACAACGACTAAGTTGATCTTGGTTTGCATCGAAATTTTTATTGGTTGATGATACTCCAGTTGCAGCTACCGGTAAATGGTGCCGAGAAATAGATGATAAAGCCTGTTCCGGGAGTTCTGGCTACATAGTAAGAGGGAATGGGCATATCGGCTCCTGTTCCTTCAAGTGTTACATTGATGGCATCATCTACATCGATCGATGCGGCTGCAACGCTAACCGATTCGTTGGCGCTTACGCTAACAAGGCCTCTTCCTTTAACAAAGGCACTGCTCCAGGTGGGGGCTGCTCCGGCTCCGTTTGATTGCAATATTTCGCCTGGATTGCCAGCCGCTCCATTCAATTGCAGCGGGCTGCTGCCGGTTAGATTAAGAGTACCGGAGATGGTTCCTCCGTTATTGGCCGTAAACAGGCCGCCAACTGTAAGAGGTCCTCCTACGGTTACGCCGCTAGTGCTGGCAAGTAGACCAGCTATTACCATAGAAGAGTAACTGGCTTTTGACAAAAGACCATTGTTATCGGCGATGATCACTCCTTCGTTGGTAGTAGACGAAGCGGTTCCGGAAGCTCCGGCGAGCGAGTTCATGCTAATGGATCCGGTGGCGCCGATGGTCATTCTCGTATTATTGTCTGTTTTTAGAACGAGCGGTTGTGCATCGAGCGTTCCCAAAAAGGTAGAGGAGTTGGTACCCGCGTTTCCGCTCAGCGACCACCCCGTGGCATCAGGTGAGTTCCAGGTCAAACTAACGGATCCTCCGCTAATGTTTGACACCGTCAATACTTGGTTAGCAGTTGGAGTCGCTGCCGGAAAACTCAAGGTGTAGGTGGTCGTGCCGGCCGCTGCTTTTAATCCTAGGTACCCACTGCCTGAGGCAGGATTGACCAACCTCAATTCTTTTTGAATGTTGGGAGACTGTGCCATAGCATTGAAGCTGATTCCTGATAGCAGC
>Ga0315902_10013979_pt1 | contig 10347 bp, 5 predicted proteins | sample LakEriMetagenome_9_FD_203523 | JGI IMG/M metagenome (GOLD analysis project Ga0315902, IMG submission 203523) | Freshwater fungal communities from buoy surface, Lake Erie, Ohio, United States - Buoy 12 MA117 | ecosystem: Environmental > Aquatic > Freshwater > Lake > Lake biofilm | place: USA...
TGACCTCCAACGGAAACGGCGCCATTCAATGGCTCGCGGGAGCGTCCTACATCGCGTTCGATCAGTCGCGGACGACAACGGTAAGCGGCTTTCTTCCGGGAGCATTTCTCAATCCGCTTCTGCCCCTGACGACACCCGTGCCTTTCCTGTTTGAAGGCGGGGGGGACCTGGAATCGCGAGCCTGGGCAGTTTACGGCGAGGGCTCACTCTCGCTCACGCCTCAGCTGACTGCTCGACTGGGGCTCCGTTACAACTCTGACGAAAAGGCGATTGATGAGTTCCTGAACTTCTTTGGTCCGGTGACAGGGAGTCAGGAGGCTTCATGGGAAGAATGGAGCGGACGCGTCGGACTGGAATACCGGCCCGCCGACGATCTCCTCGTATACGCCACAGCCTCGCGCGGTTTCAAAGCCGGCGCCCTCAACGTCGGCGCATTCACACCGGCGGTCGATCCCGAGATCATCCTGAACTACGAAATCGGCGCCAAATACTCGACGCCAGACAGCTTTCTTGACCTTTCGGCCGCTGCATTCACGAGCGACTACTCTGATCTGCAAGTTGTGCAGATTGGGCCCCTCAGCCAGATTCTCGCGAACGCGGCGCAAGCCTCCATAACCGGAGTGGAATTCGAAAGCGTCCTCCGCCCGGTCGATGGACTGCGTGTGGGCCTGACCGCATCCTGGCTCGACGCAACCTTTGACGAGTTTTCGGCAACCGATCAGCGGCGCGGGTTCACGCTGTTCAACCTGACTGACAACCAGCTGCCGCTGACGAGCGAGTGGCAGTTCGGCGCACTGGCCTCTTACGAGTGGGTGGCGCCCGGCGGCGGGGATCTCGCCATCACTGGAAGTTACTCCTGGCGGTCCGAGTATTTCTTCACAGAGTTCAACACGGCCGACGCCTCGCAGGACGGTTACGGGCGACTTGATCTGGCCCTTTCCTGGACTGCGCCCGATGGCAGCTGGAGTGTTTCCGCCTTTGGTCGCAATCTCACGGACGAGACCGTCATCGGCAGCATGGCGATCGTCTCACCATTGCTGGGCTCGGTTCGCGTCGTCTCTCTCGAGCCACCCCGGCATTACGGAGTCCGGCTTGGCCATCGCTTCTGATTCGAGGATTGATGTCATGCGCGCCACGAAGACTTTGCCTCGTGAGGCTGCTCTCGAGACCATATTTGCTCACCTTGCAACGCCACCGACGGAATCTGATCCGCTGTCAGGTATTCGGAGCAGCACCGAAAACTACAGCATGGGCCAGCGAGGTCGCGGCGCTGAACGATGCAAGGAGATCGAGGTCAGGATTGGTGATCGGCCGGCGATCTGGCTGGCGCCACCTGGAGCGCGGGATGATCTCCGCCTTGTTCATCTCCATGGTGGAGGCTGGATTGCCGGTTCGATCACAAGTCACCGTGCGTTCGCGGCAGAACTTGCATGGCGCGCCAATGCACCGGTCCTGTTGCCGTCTTACCGGCTCGCACCGGAGCACCCCTATCCCGCTGCACTGGAGGATGCCCTAAGTGCGCTGCGGCATGCCCAGGCGCATTCACCAACAGGACTTCCCTCATCTGCATCCGTGTGCGTATCCGGAGACTCCGCAGGTGGAAATCTGGCGGCCGCGCTCGCCCTGAAATGCGCCGCGATGGGATCGCCGGGGCCAGATCGAATTGCGCTCATGAGCCCGCTCTTGGCGCTGAAGCTCGGTGAGAGCGCATTCAGCGCTCCAGTCCATGACCCCGTGGTGCAACAGGACGGCATCGACTTCGTGGCAGCCATGTATACGAACGGCGCGACTGACCTGGCGCCGTTCATCGAGCCCCTGATGGCCAATAGCGATCTGTTGCAGCGGCTCCGCCCAACGTTGATCCAGGTGAGCGGCGCCGAGAGCCTCCGCAATCAGGCGGTTGCCTTCGCCAATCGTCTCTGGGACGTCGGCGTTGAAGCGCGGCTCAGCATGTGGCCGCATCTTCCGCATGTCTGGCATGTCTTCCTCGAAATGCTGCCGGATTCGCGCGCCGCTGTCGCAGAAGCAGCAGCGTTTCTGTCAGAGTCGTAGCAGAATGCGGGCCGTAACTGCGTCCAGGGGAATGGCCGTTTAGGGCCCCGGTCCTGCCCGAGCAGCGCAAGGTTGCGGACGGCAAGGTCGCTCCAAAGCCGTCAGTGAACGCCAATGGCGCAATGAGAACGTTGCCTCGAAGGCGACATCCGTAATGTTCGCTCCCGAGTTGCCCGCTGAGGCGTAACCGGGCAAAGCTCTCCGCACGGGGCCGAAGTGTCCCTCGGGGCAGGGATACAGCCGTAATGGCGGGCGAAATCTTCATCAGCTACCGGCGCTCGGACCAGGACAAGGCGCGCCTGCTGCACGCCCTCTTGAAGCAGCGGGGCGTTGACGCATGGTACGACGCGCTGGTGGGCGCAGGTGAAGACTGGCGGCACAAGACAGCACAGGCGCTGGGCGCCGCGCCGATCTTCGTTCTCTTGTTCTCGAAGGTGGCGTCCGAGTCCGACGACATCTCGAAAGAGCTGGCGGCGGCGACGTTCTCCAAGAAGCTGGTCATCCCTGTCCGCATCGACGACATCAAGCCCGAGGGTGCCTTCCTCTACGAGCTGGCGAGCCGCAACTGGTTCGACGCCTTCGAAGACACAGAGGCGCGCTTTGAAATCCTCGCCGACAAGCTGGCAGCGCTGGTGAAGGGCGGACCGGAGGCGGATGTCGCCGCGTTCAACCTCGGCTCGGCCCAGCCTGCGCCGGTGATCAAGCCGGCTGCCAGACCTCTGTTCAAGCAGCCGCTTGTGCTCGCGGGCATCGCACTTGCGGCCGTGGCGGTGGTCTCAATCGCAGCCATGCCATTCCTGTTACCCAATGCAAAACCAACTTCTGTCCAGACCCAATCCCAGCGCATCGCCTTCTTCGGCTTCACCACGGCCAGCGATGACACTGTTGCCTCTCAGATCGCCGAGACGGCGACAAGCGAAGCCTTTCGGGTCTTTGGCGTACAACAACTGGAGATCGCGGCACGCGCTGACACTGTGGGCGTGCAGCAGAAGACAAGGATCGACCGGGCGGCGGAACTGGGTGCCCGTTTTGCGCTCAGCGGCGAGGTCAATCCGGAAGTAGAACCCGGGCGGGTGGGCATTACCATGCGCCTGGAGGATGTCGCGGCGCGAACTGCAATGTGGGAGGAGACACTCGTCGGAGACGCCTCGGCGCCGCTGACCGTTGCGGCCAGTGCGGCGACGCGCGCGACCGAGATGGGCTCATGCGTGGTCCTGATAGCCTCCCGCCTTGGAAAAAGCTCACCCGACAAGAACCTGCCGGTAGAGAGTGCAGTTTTCTGTCTTGGGCGCGGCGCTGCGCGTCCCGAAACGCTGCGGGCGCTGCGCAAGCTCGCCCAGCTGGCTCCGAGGGATGGAGACCTACAGGGCTTGCTTGCGGAATGGTTGGTCATTGGCCTCCCTAGCGCTACGCCTGCGGCGCGTCCCGCGCAGATGGCCGAAGCAGAGCAGACGGTGGCACGCGCCATCGATCTCGAACCGAACGGCTTCCACGTCGCCACTGTGCGTGCATATCTCGCCAGTCGGCGCCAGTCGCCGGCCGAAGTAGAGACCCTGCTGACGACAAGCCTGCAACGCGCGCCCGACGGCATCTGGGAGACCTACGGCCACGGCGCGGTCAACATTACTTACGCCGACCTTCTCACGTCTGTTGGACGCACGCGCGCGGCGCTTCCATACTTCCAGACAGCTTACGAAACTGGCCTCTTCAGTGTTGCCCTTCGATATGGGTACGTCGTGACGCTGGCAGCCGCCAGCCAGCCGGAAGCTGGGAATCTGCTCCTACAGACATTTGTTCGCCAGCCTAGCTCGAACGGCGGACAAGCCTTGCTCGCTTCAGCCGTGCTTCTTGGCGCCGGTGATGCTGAAAAGCTCCTTGCCTCTCCGCCGAGCGCCATCTCGGCCGACGTTGTTCAGTGTTGGCGCGACATTCGGAAAGCCAACGTTTCGAAAGAGCAGAAGGCACGCACTGCCGGGGCGATGACGGTGGCTGATTGCCTCGCCGGGGGCGCGATCACAGAGGCAGCCGCTCTTGCTTCGTTTGCCGCCCTAGGCGATCTCGACGCGGCGTTCGCACTGGCAAGAAAGCAGACAGCAACAATTGTCGGCATTGGTCGCGGTCCGAAGCCTTTCGAGTCTCTCTACTGGCCAACGTCGCGCCCCATGCGCGCTGATCCGCGCTTCCTGCCGCTGGTCGAGAAAGAGGGGCTGATGGAGTATTGGAAGACGAGCGGCCACGGCCCCGACTTCTGCGAGACCGAGGATGTCCCCGTGTGCCGCGAATTGAAGGCATCGGCGAAGCCCTGACCCCATCATTACGGATGTCCGGAAAGGGCCCCGAGTCACCCGAAGTGGAAATTGTGGCGATCCGGCAGAGTCGGCCAAGAGCTGCCAGTCGTCCTGCCGTTACGGACGCGGCGGGTGATCGCCCACAAGCCGACGTTCGTAATCTTCACAGTTTTCAGGCCGGATTGGCGATCTGAGGTTGTGTCTGCTAGTCAGGTTGAGGCCTTCAGGCCGGGGGCGTCATGGCCGATATCTTCATCTCCTATTCGCGAGACGACCGGCCCCGTGTCGAGCCGCTGGCCGAAGCGCTTGTCAGCGCCGGATACTCCGTCTGGTGGGACCGCAATCTCGCTGGCGGAAGCCGCTATCTCAACGAGACCGAAGCCGAGCTGAAGGCCGCCAAGGCTGTTCTGGTCGTGTGGACCAAGACGTCCGTCGGCTCGCACTGGGTCGCTGACGAAGCCGGCGCAGGTCGCGACACTGGACGGCTGCTGCCGATCTCACTCGACGGCACAGCTCCTCCTCTTGGCTTTCGCCAGTTCCAGGTGATCGACTTCTCGCACTGGAAGCCTGGCAACGAGGCGCAGCTCACCGAACTCCGCTCGGCTCTCGGGCGTCTGATCGGCTCATCGGGTGCGATGCCGCCTTCCGCTGCGCCGATAGCGCGCAAACCCATCCCCCGACGCACGCTGATGATCGGCGGCCTCGCAGCAGCCGGCGTCGCACTCATCGCCGCTGTGGCGATGTTCGCAATGGGCCCGCAGGCGAGCCCGCCGTCCGCAGCGCCAACCAGCCAGCGCGTCGCATTCTTCGGCTTCACCACGGCTAGCGATGACCCCGCTGCGAGGGCGATGGCCGAAGCTGCCACCGACGAAGTCTTCGAGACCATGCGCGCCACCCGCCTCGAAACCTCCGCCCGAACTGAAACGCTCGACACACCGAAAGACAAGCGCTTTGCCCGCGCCGCGGAGCTCGGGGCGCTCTATGCCCTCAGTGGCGAGGTTCGATCCGACAACGGACAGGTCAGTATCGCGATCCGCTTCGAAGACGTCTCCTCTCGGACGACGCTGTCGGAACGGAGCATCAGCGGCGCGGCCGCCGAAGCCGATTCTCTGCCGACCCAGGCGGCGTTCCAGGCAGCTGACACGGTGCGCTGTTTTATTAATGAACGCTCACAGCTGACGCGTGAGACCAGCGAGCTGCTGAAGCTGGTTGCCGATGTATGCCGCGATCCCAGGGCCCTCAATAGAGAAGACTCGGCTCTCGCGTATAGCGCCCTTGCCAGCGCCGACCCGGACTCGCCCGAAATCAAAAGCGGGCTGGCGCGATATCTGGCGGGTTCGGCCCCGGGCCTTCCTGAGTCGGCACAGCCTGCGCGCATTGCCGAGGCGGAAGCGGCGCTGAAGCAGGCGACGGAACTCGATCCGAAATTGCCGAGTCTCGCCGTAGCCCGCCTTATGCTCGCGAGAGCCAAGGGCGCCTCCATGGCAGAATTGGAGACCGCCTACCTGGCCGAGTTGGGGGTGCCGGGGCTGCGCGCTGCCAGTAAACACTACTCGCGCATCAGCGCTGACCTCGGCAAACTGTTCCTCATGGCAGGGCGCATCCGAGAGGCTGAACCGTTTTTAAAGCTCGCGATGACCAACGATCCGCTTCAAAGGGATGCACCAGTGTTTCTTGCCGATGCATCTGCCCTCCGCGGACAGAGATTGGCTGCGCAGGCGGCGTTTGAGCAAATGTTCTCACGGCGACCAGACTATTGGCCCTGGGAGTTGTGGATCAGTTCTGCCGTCTTTCTCGGCGCGGGCGATAGTGAAGCAATGCTGAAATCGCCACCTTCGATAATTCCCAAGCGGTCTGTAGATTGCTGGCGCGATATCCGGAAGGGCGCTGTGTCGAGTGAACAAAAGGCCCGCACCGCCGCGGCGATGACGGTGGCTGATTGCCTCGCCGGGGGCGCGATCACAGAGGCAGCCGCGCTTGCTTCGTTCGCCGCCCTGAGCGATGTCGACGCAGCGTTCATACTAGCCAGCAACCAGACCCTGACAATTTTAATCTCCAACCGCAGTCCGATCGAATCGCTGTTCTGGCCGACCTCACGCGCCATGCGTGCTGATCCACGCTTCCTGCCGCTGGTCGAGAAGCTGGGGCTGATGGACTATTGGCGGGCAACCAAAACCCAGTCGGATGCTTGCGAGACGGAAGACGTTCCGTTCTGTCGGGAGCTGAAGGCTTCAGCGCAGGCAGGCCAGTAGCGATCGCCGATATCTTCCTGTCCTACTCTCGAGAAGACCGCGCGGCGATTGAGCCGCTGGCGGAGCGGATCGCCGCTGCTGGATATTCCGTGTGGTGGGACAGGCAGCTCACCGGCGGCGGTCGTTTCCTCAAGGAGACGGAGGGGGAACTCAACGCAGCGAAGGTCGTTCTGGTCGTGTGGAGCAAGACCTCCATAGAAAGCCACTGGGTCGCCGACGAAGCCGGCGCGGGGCGGGATACGGGCCGCCTCCTGCCCATCACGCTCGACGGCTCGATGCCTCCATTGGGGTTTCGCCAATTCCAGGTCATCGACTTCTCGAAATGGACGCGGGACGACGGCGCGGCGCTCAAGCAGCTGACCGACGCACTGGGCAAGCTGACCACGCCTTCTGGCGAAGCAGGCACTGCGCCAAAGATCAGGCCGGTGCAGAATCCTCTGCTCAAGCGACCTGCGGTGCTCGCGGGTCTCGCAGCAGCGGGCGTCGCCGTCATCGCTGCCGTTGCGATGTTCGCGATGGGCCCGCAGGCCAGCCAGCCGACCGCAGCCCCAGCCGCCCAGCGCACGGCTTTCTTCGGCTTCACAACAGCGAGCAGCGATCCCCTGGCCTCGGAGATCGCAACCAATGCGACAGAGGAAACCTTCGCGGCGCTGCGCATCCTGCAGATCGAGTCGGCGGCGCGCGGCGACATGCAGGGCGTGGCATTGACCGGGCAACTGGACAAGGCCGCAGCGCTCGGCGCGCGCTATGCCCTCGGCGGCGATGTGCGCGCCAGCGGCGACGAGATTACCGTGAACATCCGGCTCGACGACGCCGATACCCGCGCCACTCTGTGGGAGGAGACGCTGACGGGCGGGGCCGCCGAGCGCAAGTGGCTCCCGGTAATGGCGGCAGGTCGCGCCAGCACACTTCTCGAATGCCTGATCTCCGTGCGGCCGGACATGGTGCGCGAGGATGCCTCTGCTCTCGCCCTCGTCACCCGGGCCTGCCAGCTCAGCAATATTTATGACCGGCAGTATGTCACGCTCTGGCGAGACGCGGAGCAGGTTGCGCCCAATTCCCTAACAGTACAGCGCCGCATCGCCAGGGGCTGGAACAACCAGAGCGTGTATGCAAGCGACGCCGAAAGGCCGGCGATGCTGCAGGAGGCACGGGCCGCCTTGCAGCGTCAGCTGGCGCTCAGGCCAACATACCATCCTGCACGCGTCACCCTTGCGACGCATGACATCGCCAGTGATCGTCCCCTTGCGGACATCATCGCCGCTATGAACGCGGCGTTGCAGGCGGCTGACGCAAGCGGCGACCGTATGGGGATGGATAATAACGCCATCCTCCAGATGAATTCTTTCAACATGGTGGGAAGAAACACCGAGGCCGCCCGGCTTGGACGAGCGAACGCAGTCGCCTATCCCCTTAGTTCCTGGGTTCTGAGCCCCTATGGCAATACCCTTTGGTCTGCTGGCCAGACGCTGGAAGCCCGGACTGTGCTTGATTCCAGCATCCGAAGGTTGGCGTCGGTGGATGCCTGGTCCAGCCGCGCCGCAATAGCCATCGGCGATGGCGAGGACATCGCGCCTATCCTGGCCGCGGCGCCGCCGGCCGTGTCGGTCGAACTGGTCGCCTGCTACCGGGATGTGGCCGCGGCTGCGCGCGCGACGGACGCGGCCGTCAGGGCGGCGGGAGCAAGTCGCCTGCTGGGGTGTGTGAGGGCGGGCATCATTACCTCGATTGACGCGATAGTGACGTTGAGCCTGCTGGGCCAGGTGGACGCCGCCTACACGATCATGGGCCCGCTGCTGAAGCGGTCCAACCCAGTTGGCTTGCAACAATCGGGACGAGCCATATTTGCGCCGAGGGCGCGCCCGATCCGCGCCGATCCGCGCTTCCTGCCGCTGATGCGCGAGACGGGGATTTACCAGTACTGGCTCGACACCAAGACACAGCCGGACGTGTGCGAGACGCCGGAGGAGCGCGACTTCGAGGTGTGCGTCGCGTTGCGCAAGGATCAGGGGAGATAGACCCGGCGAATGGCCGGAGTGGGCTCCGAATTTTCCTGAGTGCGGATTGTGGCAGTCCGGCTGAGTCGATCAACAGCGGACAGTCAGAGACAACGCTGCGTTGCGGCAGGACCTCGCCCATAATGCGACGGTCGTAGCAATTCCGGTTCGGGGGCAAGAGCCGCCTAGGGACGGTCAGTGGTTCGGCGCGGCGCCCCGCTGCTCCTGAACCCGTCCGCCTTGCAGGATATTCGTCATCGAGTGGTTACCCTCGTGACAGGCAGACTCGTAGAGCCTGTCCGAGGAATGCGTCAGACTGAGTTCGGCAGTCCAGGGACGAGTGTAGAGTTCCTGATCGTCAACGGTATAGGAATAGACAATCTCATTCTCTGACACGCGGAGAAATCGTTCGGTCACCTTGGTGTTCTGTGCAATCGGAAAACCTCCATACACTGATCGGCGGCTATATTCATCGGGTCGGAATGAGGTGGTCTCGACTACGAGCGTGTCCCCCTCCCACCACGCGATCCCTTCCCCCTTCCAACCCGGCGTTGCGACCCGGCCGCGAGGAGCGCCGAGCCGATACTCCCTGACTTCGTCAAAGTACTCGGAGTGCATCATGAACTGACCGGGAGGCTGAACGATTTCCAGGAGCGTACCTTCCGGGTTGAGCAGCAGGGGAACACGACCAATCCCTCCTAGACAACGCTCGGTGAGAAAGCGCTCTTCCGGGTTATCCACGCCCGCCGGAATCCCACGTTGCAACCGAACCCTACCCTGTTCGGTCATCGGAAGCTTTCCGTCCTTCGGATCGACGATCAGCGACGAGCGGTACTCGCCGCGGACTACCGCGAGCGAACCTGCATCAGGATCGGGGCGCGCTGGGTTCAATGGGTCTGCGGCAATCGATTGTGCGATCACTCGTTGAAAGATCTTCGCGGCTTCGTCGGGCGGCACAACGAGTTGACTGACGTCGTTGGGGCGTTCGAGGGGGGTGATCCAGCGGCGTGTCCAAACCCCTTGGAGGTCGGGATGTCCGTCAGCAAGACGCGGAGGTTCGTATGCCTTAGGCGCCTGCGCCAACGCCGCACCGTGCAGCGCAAAAAACACTAGCATGAGAGCCAGTCCGCGACCTGTCATGCTCGCCTCCCCGGGGCTCGCCCAAGCCGGCGACAATGCCACACCTAACACCGGGCGGTCGGTGCGGGTAGCTTTTTGGTCCTCAAGAGCCTGAGACCCGGCCGTCTCGAGAGGGCCCCAACTTCACGCCCTTCCGATGATGTTGCGACTGGCAGGGTCGCCCGGGAATTGCCGGTGGCGTCTGCCCTGCTGATCAGGCGGGACCCGCCCACATTCCGGCATTGGTAATCCAACTGGTTCCCCGGCCAGAACCAACCTTCTACGCCGTCTCCTGGCAATCCGCTCTGCAACACTTCATCATCGGAAGCTGAAGGTCCTGCCTGACGCAAAACGGCTTCTTGCCGAAGAACCCGAGCAGGAGAGCGCTGCCGGGTCAGGCTTCCAACAGTCGCGGGAGAAAAAACAATATGCTAAGCACCCATATTGCTGGCGCGACGACCTGCATCCAGCGACTCCGGGGGGTCAGTGCAGCAGCTATGGCAAGCATTGCCAGGCCAAACTGAAACACGCTGTCAGTCACCATGGCAGCCGTCGTGAAAAAGCCGTCCATGAGCGCCGCCTGTACAATTGCCGCCAACATGAACAGCGCCGCAGCTGTCTGGTATTTCCGGCCCTGAC
>Ga0315902_10013986_pt1 | contig 10346 bp, 10 predicted proteins | sample LakEriMetagenome_9_FD_203523 | JGI IMG/M metagenome (GOLD analysis project Ga0315902, IMG submission 203523) | Freshwater fungal communities from buoy surface, Lake Erie, Ohio, United States - Buoy 12 MA117 | ecosystem: Environmental > Aquatic > Freshwater > Lake > Lake biofilm | place: USA...
GGTTCAGAAGGTTCGGTTTCAAGATCATGGGAGGGTGTTGTTTGCCCCAGCACCATGGTGCCTGTGTATTCCTTTTCAAGCCCCTGATAATCATTAATTCGTTTGGTGAATTTGCCGGTACAAACGACCAGCAAACCTGTCGCAAGCGGATCAAGGGTGCCGGCATGTCCTATCTTCCGGATGCCGGTGAGTTTTCTGAGTTTATGAACCACATCAAAAGAGGTCCAGCGAAAAGGCTTATCTACAAGGATAAGACTTCCCTCTTCAGGGTTTTCAGTATTCACAAAAGGTTGAGTTGAACGCCTGAGTAGTACAATCCTAAAATCACAAGGCCTGCAATGATTCTGTAAATCCCGAAAATCCTGAAACCATGGCGTTCAAGATATCCCAGAAAACCTCTGATGGCCACCCAGGCCACAATGAATGCAACGATGTTACCAAGAATCAGCACAGGAATTTGCTGACCTGTAAACCCACCACCATCACGAACAAAGCTCAGCAGCTTGTAACCGGTAGCTGCACACATAGTAGGCACGGCCAGTAAAAAAGAGAATTCAGCGGCTTTTGCTCTGCTCAATTTTTGAGTAAGGCCACCGATAATGGTTGCGGCTGATCTTGAAACACCGGGCAGCAGAATAGCCAGGCATTGAAATAATCCGATTACAAGGGCATTCACCGGAGCAACAGTTTTTTCCGGATCCGATTTCTGAAACCACTTATCGACAAATACCAGAATGATTCCGCCGGAAAGTAATCCGTATCCGACCAGATCAACGCGCTCCAGTGTGCTGTCTATCCAGTCATTCAGAAGCCATCCGAAAACCAATGCGGGCACTACACCAATGATCAGTAATCTGTACAATTTAAAATCTCTGATAAACCTTTGTGAGTAAAGGGCTACCACCGCCAGAATTGCGCCAAGCTGAATGGCAACCGTGAAAGTTTTTGTAAAAGCAGTAGGCTCTATCCCAAGGAATGCAGAGGCAATGATCATATGTCCCGTAGAAGAAACCGGAAGGAATTCCGTAAGCCCCTCTACAATCGCCAGAACAATGGCCTCAAAAAAACTCACGGAGTGCGATTATTTGGAGTGATCCGGGCGACTCAGAATGGCAAAAATCTGAAAAACAAATCCTGCTACTGTAACTACAGGCCCCAGGGTAAGTCCGGCAAATCCGAAACCATAAGGTTCACTGTCTACAGACATTATTGTAAAGCCGCAAATGATGATGACCAGGCCGATGATCATTAACCTGTAATTTTTCGGGCCGAAGGGAAGTTTCTCGCGCATAGGGTGGTCTTTAATAGAGTTCGTCAAGTGACAATGACAGAAAGTGTGTCAGTGCCCGCCAGGTACTCCAGACGGACACAAAAATACCGAGTGTCGTCAGGATTCCAAGTACGATTAATATTTCTCCGGGATTCATGATCACCTTCAATTCAGGAACAACTTCTGTTGCATAGGTAACCAATCCGATCAGCAGAGATCCTGAGATGACAGCGCCCGTTAATCCGTAGCCTGAAGCCCGGTACAAAAAAGGCATAATGATGAATCCTCTGGTGGCTCCCACCAGTTGCATGCTTCGGATCAGAAATCTTTGTGAAAACAGGGCGAGTCTCAGAGTATTCCGGATCAGGGTAATTACCACAAGAAATAATGTAAGGGAACTGCCTGCCAGCACAATCCCGATTGTATTCCTGTTTTTATTTATGGATTCAATAAGGTTAGGATCATAATCCACAAAATGAACGCCTTTGATTTTTTCAATTTTCTTTTTGATGCCTGATAACAGCGCCGAGGATTGATAAGATGGGGAAACTGAAATAATAAATGAATCATGCAGCGGATTTTCGCCCATGAATTTGTAGAAATCCTCGCCGGTTTCGCGGATGAATTGCTTGGCAGCTTCCTGTCTGGAAACAAATATCAATGGCTTTTGGACTGATTTGTTAATGAACTCCTGAGTTGCCAGTGATTTTTTTATAGACAGAAGTGTGGAGTCGCCTAAGTCATGTTTCAGGTAAACATGGATTCTGACATTATCCTGTACTACTTTTTCAAGTTGTCTTGAGAAAGTGATCAGAATACCAAAAAGTCCGGCAACAAACAGTGCCATGGTGATGCTGAAGATCACACCTGCTGAAGGATAGCCACCCGGCTTTTTTTTCTTCATCTTTCGTCCGGCCATAAAGCAAAGATAGAGGAAGGAAACAGATGGGCTAAAAAAAAGGTCCCGCCGGAGCGGGACCTTGAATTAATTTTATTTTACGCTTATTTAACCAGCAGAGGGGCAAGTACAAGGGCCACCACTGACATCAGCTTGATAAGGATGTTCAGTGAAGGACCGGATGTGTCTTTAAAAGGGTCACCAACGGTGTCTCCGACCACTGCAGCCTTGTGCGGATCAGATTTCTTGTAGTACATCTGACCATTGATCTCAACTCCTTCCTCAAAGCTTTTCTTGGCATTGTCCCATGCACCACCTGCATTTGACTGGAAGATTGCAAGCAGCACACCTGAAACGGTTACTCCTGCGAGCATTCCTCCTAAAGCCTCTTTACCAAAGCCGGGAAGAAAGGCAATAACAACAGGAACGACCACAGCCATAAGACCGGGAAGAACCATCTCTTTGATGGCAGCCTGTGTAGAAATCTCCACACATTTTCCATATTCTGCTTTTCCGTCTGCCTCATGGAATACCTTCTGTTCTTCAGCACTCCATTCATTGACAGGCTTGTCACCATTTTTACGCATCAGGTCAAGTGCTGCCTTCAGGGCAGGGATGGTAGTAAACTGACGGCGAACCTCTTCAATCATTGACATGGCAGCACGACCAACGGCTCCCATGGCAAGGGCCGAGAAAACAAATGGAAGCATACCTCCGATGAACAGTCCTGCCATAACATTTGCCTTGGATACATCAATGGAGTTAACCTTTGCAGTTGTCATGTATGCGCCAAAGAGTGCAAGCGCAGTAAGTGCTGCTGAGGCAATAGCGAAGCCTTTTCCGATTGCAGCTGTCGTGTTTCCGACCGCATCCAGTTTGTCAGTACGTGAACGCACTTCTTTTGGAAGCTCACTCATTTCAGCAACACCGCCGGCATTGTCTGAAATAGGGCCATAGGCATCAACTGCCAGCTGAATGCCAAGGTTTGAAAGCATTCCAACCGCTGCGATGGCGATGCCATAAAGTCCGCCAAACTCAAACGCACCGATGATAGAAATTGCAATAATGATGATGGGCCACATGGTTGACATCATTCCAACACCTAAGCCTGCAATAATGTTGGTTGCAGCTCCGGTTCCTGACTGACGTACGATAGAGTTCACCGGCTTTTTACCCATTCCGGTATAATATTCTGTTATAAGTCCGATGAGAACGCCACCCACAAGACCAATAACAGTAGCCCAGAACACACCCATGGCAGTCATCTGGCGTACCAGAGGAGCTCCGTTTTCATCTGTGTAAAGCGGATCTGTGAAGGACCAGGAAGCAGGAAGCATCCAGGTAATTATGAAGTAGCTGGCCACGATCATGATTGCCGATGAAATGAATTCACCCATGTTCAGTGCTTTTTGAGGGTCACCGCCTTCTTTAACCTTAACAAAGAAGGTTCCAAGGAAGGACATGATGATTCCAACACCGGCAAGAACCAGCGGAAGAAGTACTGCAGAAAGACCATTGAACTGATCTGAAAATCCTTCTACCATAAAGGCTGCACCCAAAACCATCGTGCCCACAATTGAGCCTACATAGGATTCAAAAAGGTCCGCGCCCATTCCGGCCACATCACCTACGTTGTCACCTACGTTATCTGCGATGGTTGCGGGATTAAGCGGATGGTCTTCAGGGATACCGGCTTCAACTTTTCCTACAAGGTCGGCTCCAACGTCAGCAGCTTTGGTATAGATACCGCCACCGACACGAGCGAACAGCGCGATTGAAGAGGCACCAAAAGAAAATCCTGTAATTATGGTAATTACCTGATTTACGTTTGCCTGAGTATCAGCTCCGAAAATATTGCTGTAAATAATAAATAATACACTGAGGCCGAGAACACCGATTCCAACAACACCCATTCCCATAACAGAGCCACCTGTGAAAGCAATTTCGAGCGCCTTTCCAAGTGAGGTGCGTGCAGCATTGGTTGTCCTGACATTGGCTTTGGTAGCAACTTTCATTCCGATAAAACCGGCAAGCGCTGAACTAAATGCACCAAGGATAAATGATACGCCTACAAGAGGAGAGGATGTTTCAGAGCTTGCAGTAACTGAAAGCAAAACAGCCACACAAATAACAAAAATTGAAAGAACCCTGTATTCAGCTTTCAGGAATGCCATTGCACCTTCGGCAATGTGGCCTGCAATCTTTTTCATTTTATCAGTTCCTTCATCCTGTTTGTTGATCCAGGCACTTTTCCAGAACACGTAAACAATTCCCAGAAGGCCCAGGGCAGGAAGTGCGTAGAGGACATTATTATAGAGTGAATTATCCATATAGGAGGGTTTAGTGAATTACAATCAGGTTTTCTCTTTTTAAAGTCCGGCAAAGATAGAATATGGCTGAAAAATTAAAAATAACCGGAATTTCAGTCATTTCGGGAAAGCATCAGCCGGATGGCGGCCCAAAGCTCTTTTTTAGCCTCCGGATCCTGTGCCAGTTGCTCAGGTTTGTAGGTTAAGGTAACAGACCGGGATCTGAAAGGGGAGGGCAGGTGTAATTTGATTCCTTCCGGATTATGGCCAAACAAAACCAGGTATTCCGGCAGGTTTTGCAAATTATCCAATTCAGAATCGTTCAGAAATAATATCTGACAGGCAGGTTTTTGCTTAAGGGCAGCAGTCAGGTTCAGAAGCATGGTCTGGCTGGCCGCTGATAAACTTCCCCATGGCTCGCTTAGTATCAGCCCGATGTTTTGCCTGACGCTATAGACCTCTTCATCATAAATTTCACTGAATTCCAAGGTCAGTCTTCTTTAATGTCAAAAATGGATTTTAGTTCATTTGCTTCGCTGGGCTTCATTCGTCCTGCCAGAATCAGTCGAAGTTGCCGCCTTCTGAGTGCACCATCATAGTAGTTACGCTCCTCTTCAGTTTCAGGTTCGATTTCAGGAACATCCGTTGGCTTTCCGTCCGGTCCAACGGCCACGAAGGTAAAGTAGGCACTGTTGCTGTTAATTTTTACGGATGCCGGTATGTCCTCGGCCTCCACATCAATCCGCACCTCCATGGAAGAGTTAAATGCCCTGGTCACTTTCGCCCTCAGCGTCACAACATTTCCAAGCTGAATAGGATGACGAAAAGAGATGTTATCTACTGATGCCGTAACCACAATTCGGTTGGAATGTTTCTGGGCAGCAATGGCAGAAACAATATCCATCCAGTGCATCAACCGGCCTCCCATCAGATTGTTAAGGGTGTTGGTGTCGTTGGGCAACACGAGCTCGGTCATATTCACATATGAATCAGACGGTTTCTTTATTTTTTTTTCTGCGTTCATCCTTTTGTGGTGTTTCCTTCCCATCCCTGTTTACCCAGTAAAGGTACAAAGGCGAAATAGTCAAATTCTTCTTTTATCAGTTCATGCTCTCTTTTAATAATCCGAAGCATTTTTTGTTTTTTTCTGTCTCCAACCGGAATGACAAGTATTCCGTTATCTGCAAGTTGATCTGTGAGTGCTGCCGGAACAACCGGCGCACCGGCCGTTACAATGATGCGGTCATACGGTGCTTTTGCGGGTAAGCCTTTTGAACCATCCCCGTGCACAAAGAAAGGTTCATATCCCATCAGGGGCAAAAATTCTCTTGTTCTTTCAAAAAGCACTTCGTTGTATTCAATAGTATAGACTTTGGCCTTTAACTCTATCAGTACCGATGCCTGGTAACCCGATCCTGTTCCTATTTCAAGAACCTTATGGCCGGGCTTAACCGATAGCTTTTCCGTTTGAAAGGCCACCGTAAAAGGCTGGGAAATGGTCTGACCCTCTCCGATAGGAAAAGCCTTGTCTTCATAGGCATGTCCTACAAGGGCACCGTCAAAAAACGCATGCCTGGGCACTTTTCCGATGGCTGACAAAACGGCCTCATCCACTATGCCTTTCTGACGTAGTTTCTGGACCAGTTTTGCCCTTAGTCCGCGGTGTTTATAGGTATCAATAATCATCAGAATTCATGCAAAAAAGGGCATTTTCAGGCGTGAAAAAAAGTTTTTCTAATTTCTTGGCAAATGTGGAACCTAACCCCATACTTTGGGGTTCTCATACAACAGTGATTTGACTTTGCCATAGCGTTTCACTGGTGTAACCTGCCCTGGTACAGCCGGCGTGGTTTTCCACGGCCGCTGTTCGGGCGGGTAATCTCCCGGATAGTATAATCCCCCTTTTTAAGCTTTTTTTAGGGTTAAAGCCTTCTCCGACAAGCTAAGGTCAATACCTGTGAGATGGTCAGTGCGCACCTCCCAGTGACATATTTTCAACAGCTGCCAGTTTCAGGATATTTTCATAATCCTCAGCATTGAGATCGTTGAAGAAATAGTAAACCGGATTAACGACTTTACCATTTATATGGACCTCATAATGGAGGTGTGGTCCTGTGCTTAAGCCTGTGTTTCCCACATAACCTATAAGCTCACCTCGTTTGATACGCTGACCCTTCCTCACGGCAAATCCATGCATGTGTGCATAGCGCGTCATGTATCCGAAGCCGTGATCAATGTCAATCATTTTTCCATAACCACTGAAACTGAATTCAACCTTTTGAATGACGCCATCTGCAGTTGCATAAATCGGAGTTCCTACAGGGGCACTGAAGTCAATTCCCGGATGCATCCGGCGGACTTTGTAAACAGGGTGAATCCGCATTCCATAACCGGATGCAAGATGTGAGATTTCATCACTCCTCAGTGGCCTGATTGCCGGAATGGCTGAAAATAACTTTTCCTTTTCGCGCGCCAGTTCCACAACCTCATCCTGACTTTTAGATTCAATGTAAAGTTTCCTGCGAAGCTGATCTACTGACTTGGTGATCTGAAGAATCTTGTCTTTGCCTGCAAATTTTTTATTTCTGAATTCCGAATACCTGTCAGCACCGCCGATCCCTGCGTTTCTTACAGCAGGATCCAATGGTTCAGAGCCTAATACACTTCGATAAATATTATCGTCACGCACAGCCATTTCTTCAGCCAAAAGACTGAGTTGATCAACTTTTTCACTGAGAGAATTATAGTAGAACTCCATTTCCTGAAGCTCATTTTTAAGGATCAGTTCTTTGGGTGATTCAAAGTAACTGCTGTAAACAAAAAGCAATCCTACTGCCAGCGCCAGACTTAAGGAAAGAACCCCAAGAACATTAAATACAATATCACCTGCAGTTGTTTTGACCCGTTCATACCGGCAGGTTTCCGTATCGTAATAATATTTGATCCTTGCCATAATTTTTGAGATGTTATTTTGGCCTGAAGGCTTTTATAACCGATTCATTACACTGCAGGTAAGGTCCCCCGATCAGATCAATGCAGTAAGGAACTGCCGGGAAAACGGCTTCCAGACATTCTTTGATCGATTTAGGTTTCCCGGGCAAATTTACAATTAAAGTTTTTCCCCTGATCCCTGCAGTTTGTCGGGAAAGGATTGCGGTGGGAACATATTTAAGGCTCACAGACCGCATCAATTCACCGAAACCGGGCAATAAACGATTGCAAACTGAAATTGTTGCTTCCGGGGTAACATCCCGCGGAGCAGGCCCGGTTCCTCCGGATGTAACAATCAGGCAGCACTCCTTACGGTCGGCCATTTCAATCATGGTCTGCTCAATCATTTGCTGTTCATCCGGCACAACGGCATAAACCTGCTCCCATGGGCTTTCCAGAAATTCATTCAGGCACCGTACGATTTCTTTACCCGGAAGATCTTCATAAACCCCGGCGCTCGCCCTGTCTGAAACATTGATTATTCCAATGCGGATCATCGGCTGATATCCGGTTTAATCAAATGGCCTGAACGGCCTTTTTTAAATACCTGACGACCCTGGGCCTTGCCTTTCCTGAGCTTCGCCTGTTCTTCAAATGGAAGTTTAATCACTGCAGCACACTCTTCGCTGCAACAGGAATCAAATGCATTACGACATTCTTCACACTGAATAAACAACAGATGGCACGCATCGTTTTTACAATTGATGTGGGTATCACAAGGTTTTCCGCACTGGTGACAATTACTGATGATGTCATCAGAAATTCGTTCTCCCAGCCTTTCATCGAACACAAAATTCTTACCTATGAATTTATTCTCAAGACCTTTTTCCCTGACCTGCCGGGCGTAATTGATAATTCCACCCTCCAGTTGATAGACATTCCTGAAACCTTTGTGTTTCATCCAGGCACTTGCCTTTTCACAACGGATTCCGCCTGTACAATAGAGCAACAGATTTTTTTCCTCATTTCCCTTCATCAGATCTTCCACGGCCTGAAGTTCTTCCCTGAAGGTATCCACATCAGGACATACCGCATTTCTGAAACGGCCAACCTCACTTTCATAGTGATTTCGCATATCCACGATGATGCTCTGAGGATCTCCCGCAAGCCTGTTGAATGATTCAGCGTCCAGATGTTCACCGGGTTTGGTTACATCAAAACTTAAATCATTCAGCCCGTCTGCAACAAGTTTTTTCCGATATAGAATTTTTAGTTTGAAAAATGATTTACCGTTATCATCCACGGCAATATTTAATCTGATGCCTTTTAAAAAATCAATTGATTCCAGATGGTCTCTGAAGGCACCGAACCTGTCGTCCGGGACGCTGATTTGTGCATTTATTCCTTCATCAGCAATATAAATCCGGCCAAGCACCTCAAGTTTGCTCCAATTACTGTAAAGTTCATCTCTGAATACACGGGCATCAGACAAATGATGGTATTTGTAAAACGAAACAGTTGTCCGTTTTCTCGGCTCCGACTTCAGCTGCTCCCTGAGCAGCCGCTTGTCAATGGTATTGTATAATCTCATCTGGGATTAATAGCAGGTTAATCTCCGGTTTAACTGCAAAGATAAACTGAATTGTAATTACGACAGAGGCCGTCTGAAACAGGTTGCTTGTGCATGATATTTTTTTTTGCGTCATTGAAACAGTCAATCGCACATCCATGAAAAAAACACTGACTTTTATTCTCCTGGTTACAATTACCGCCGCATCATATTCACAGCGTGCGGATACTCTTTTTTCTTTGCAGGCTGTTAGATCTGCTCCTTTTCCGAGTGAGCTTACAACTGCACCTACAGGTTCGCGAATTGCCTGGGTATTTAATGAAAACGGAAGAAGAAATATCTGGGTGGCAGAGGCACCTCAATGGCAGGCAAAAAAAATAACTGCTTATGATACCGATGATGGTCAGGAAATTACTTCGCTGACTTTTACCCGTGATGGAAGCCGCCTGGTGTATGTCAGGGGTGGAGACCACGGATCAAATTGGGATGATCATGTAACGGTCAATACGCAGTCACTGATAACCGCCCCTAAAGTTCAGATACTGAGCGTGCCCTTTCAGGGGGGAGACACTAAGGTGCTTGGCGACGGTGAGGAGCCGGTAATCTCAAAAAGCGGAATTGTTGCCTTTCATAAAGGCGGACAAATCTGGACTGTTCCGGCGGATGGAAGTTCACCTGCATCTCAACTTTTCACAGCCAGAGGAAGTAACACTGATCCGGTCTGGTCCCCGGACGGCACCAGGCTTGCGTTTCAAAGTAACCGCCAGGATCATGCATTTATCGGGGTGTACTCAATGTCATCCGACAGAATCCTCTGGGTTGATCCTTCTTTTAAACGCGATGGATCACCACGATGGTCACCCGACGGAAAACAAATCACTTTTATCAGGACACCCGGCACCGGAGGCGCACCTGACTCCGTACTGCGCAGAAAACATAATCCATGGTCAATTGCTGTGGCAGATGCTTTCAGCGGTTCAGCAAAAATAATCTGGAACGCTCCGACTTCATTAAGAGGATCTGTCCCTACAACTCACGGCGGAACAAATCTTCACTGGGGCGCCGGTAAAATTGTTTTTCTCGCTTACATGGACGGATGGCCCCACCTGTACGCTATTTCACCTGATGGCGGACAACCGGTACTGCTTTCACCCGGCAACTTCATGGCTGAGTATATTAAGATGAGCCCGGACGGAAAGCAATTTCTCTTTGCAGGGAATGCCGGCAGTGACCCACAGGATATTGACAGACGACATATTGTTTCTGTAAACATTGATCAGCCCGGAATAAAATCCTTAACTCCCGGAACCGGTCTGGAATGGACACCTGCCATGACAGGTGATGGTAAATTCATTGCCTTTATCAGTG
>Ga0315902_10013990_pt1 | contig 10344 bp, 8 predicted proteins | sample LakEriMetagenome_9_FD_203523 | JGI IMG/M metagenome (GOLD analysis project Ga0315902, IMG submission 203523) | Freshwater fungal communities from buoy surface, Lake Erie, Ohio, United States - Buoy 12 MA117 | ecosystem: Environmental > Aquatic > Freshwater > Lake > Lake biofilm | place: USA...
AGCTCGGCCGCCGCGGCGGCGGGACGGGCATCGCCGCCGTCTGCATCGGCGTCGGGCAGGGCCAGGCCGTGCTCGTGCACGTCGACGGCTGATCGCACCCGAACGGCCATTCGCGGCTAGCCTTCCCGGGCACCAACGCGCCCGTTCCCCGGAGAGGAACCCACTGATGGCCCACAAGTACTCGCTCACGGACGACCAGGTCCCGCGGCACTGGTACAACATCGCCGCCGATCTCCCGAGCATGCCGCCGCCGCCCCTGCATCCGGGCACGGGGCAGCCGCTCGGACCCGACGACCTCGCCCCGCTGTTCCCGATGGCCCTGATCGGCCAGGAGGTCTCGGCGGAGCGGATGATCCCGATCCCGGATCCGATCCGCGACGTCCTCGCGATGTGGCGCCCGACGCCGCTCTACCGCGCGGACAAGCTGGAGGCGGCGCTCGGGACGGACTGCCGCATCTTCTACAAGTACGAGGGCACCTCGCCGGCCGGCTCGCACAAGCCGAACACGGCCATTCCGCAGGCCTGGTACAACGCCCAGGAGGGCGTCACCCGGATCGCCACCGAGACGGGTGCGGGCCAGTGGGGCTCGGCCCTGTCCTTCGCGGGCGCCCAGTTCGGCCTGGAGATCAAGGTCTACCAGGTGCGCGCCTCGTACGACGCGAAGCCGTACCGCCGCGCGATGATCGAGACGTGGGGCGGTGAGGTCGTCGCCAGTCCGTCGCCCGACACCAACGCGGGCCGTGCGATCCTCGAGACCGACCCGGGCTGCCCGGGCAGCCTCGGCATCGCGATCTCGGAGGCCGTCGAGGACGCCGCCACGCGCGACGACACCAAGTACGCGCTCGGCTCGGTGCTCAACCACGTGCTGCTGCACCAGACGGTGATCGGCCAGGAGGCCCAGGAGCAGCTGAAGGCGCTCGACGCCTACCCGGACGTGGTCGTCGGCTGCGTCGGCGGCGGCTCGAACTTCGCCGGCATCGCGTTCCCGTTCCTGGCGGACAAGATCGCCGGCAAGGACATCCGCGTCGTCGCCGCCGAGCCCGCCGCCTGCCCGACGCTCACGCGCGGGCACTACGGCTACGACTTCGGCGACACGGCGCAGCTGACGCCGCTCCTGCCGATGCACACCCTCGGCCACGGGTTCATCCCGGCGCCGATCCACTCGGGCGGCCTGCGCTACCACGGCGCCGCGCCGCTCGTGTCCCACCTCCTCAACCTCGGCCTGATCGAGGCCGTCGCCTACCCGCAGCGCGAGTGCTTCGCGGAGGCGGTCCGCTTCGCGCGCACCGAGGGCATCATCCCGGCGCCCGAGCCGACGCACGCGATCCGCGCGGTGATCGCCGAGGTCGAGCGGGCGAAGGAGGAGGGCGTCTCCAAGACGATCCTGTTCAACCTCTGCGGCCACGGCAACTTCGACCTGGCCGCGTACGACGCGTACTTCGCGGGCACGATGGAGGACATCGAGCTGCCGGAGTCCGAGCTGGACCAGGCGGCCAAGGCCCTCGAGGGCATGCCCGCCATCGCCTAGGGCGCGCGCACGCGGGGGCGGTCCGGCGCAGGCCGGACCGCCCCCTTTCGCGTTCCTAGGCGGGTCGGCGGCTGACGAGCAGGAGGTCCTCGCCGTCCTGCACGACGGTGCCGTCCTGCTTCGTGCAGGTGACGGCGAAGCGGACGAGGCCCTGGTCGGGCTTCGAATTCGAGGCGCGGCTCTCGACGACCTCCCAGGTCGTCGTGATCGCCTCGCCCGGGTAGGTCGGCGCCCGGAAGTTCCGCGACTCGGACAGGTACGCGACGATCAGCAGGCTGTCCATCTCCGGGCAGGGCGTGCCCGAGGAGGCGCCGAGCACGAGCAGGCCGTGCGCGATGCGCTCCCGGAACGGCGTGTTCGCGCGCACCCACTCGTCGTCGGTGTGCAGCGGGTTGTGGTCGCCGGACAGCTCGCAGTAGTCGGCGATGTCCTGCGCGGTGATCGTGCGCGCCGCGGAGGTGAGGACGGTGCCGACCGGCAGGTCCTCGAGGAAGAGGGTCTTCTCGTGGCTCATGCGGGGGAGCGTAGTCCCATAGGCGCGTACGGTCGCCGCCGCGATACCGTGGCGGCGATGGCCGTCGCGACCGACCGCGTCCCCCTCGCCTGGCTCGGCTACCTGCTGGTCGCGGCCTCGGCGGCCTTCGCCGCGTTCAACGTCATCTTCGGGCGCCTCCTGATCGACACCGGCGTCGCCCCCCTCGAGGTATCGGCGACGCGGATCTACGGCGCCGGGCTGATCCTGCTCGTGTTCCTCGTGCCCGTGCTCGGGCGGATCCGCCGCGCGCACCTGCTGCCGATCGCGGTGTTCGGCCTCGTCGGGCTGGTGGTGGGGCAGGGCACGGCCTTCCTCGCCTTCGCCGACTCGGACGTCGCGATCGTCCTCGTGATCATCTTCACCGCGCCGCTGTTCGTGACCCTGTACGAGCGCGTGCGCCTCGGCGCCGCCCTGCCGCGCCACGCCTACGTCGCGATCGTCGTGGCCGTGGGCGGCGTCGGCCTCGCGGTCGCCGGCGGCGGCGTCGGCGGCATCACGGCGCGCGGCTTCGCGTTCGCGTTCCTCTCGATGATCGCGTACGGCGTGTCGGTGGTGCTCGCGTCGCGCCTCCCGGGCGACCTGCCCCCGCTGGCGCGCACCGCCGCCAGCATGGTCGTGGCCGGGATCGCCTTCTGCGTGATCGTGCCGCCGTGGACCCTGCCCTTCGACCTGCTCGACGCGACGGCGACGTTCCCCGGCCGGCTCGGCTTCGCGCTGCCCCTCTGGGTCGCCGTCGCCTTCTCGATCGTGGTCGGCTCGGTCGCCGTGTTCGTGACGTGGATCGCCGGGACGCGCATCATCGGCGCGGGCGCCTCCAGCGTCGTCGGGATGGCGGAGCCCGTGCTCGCTGGCGTGGTCGCGTGGGCGCTCCTCGCCCAGGACCTCGCGCCCCTGCAGGCCCTCGGCATCCTCGTCACCGTGGGCGCGATCGCGGTGGTCGAGCTGGCCCGCATCCGCACGCGGCGGATCGACGCGCCCGACGCCCCGGTCGAGCTCTGAGCGGCCACGGCTGCATACGGCGGTATGGCGCCGACTGCGTCAGGATTCCGCCATGAGCCCGCGCCTGTCCGGCTACCTGCTCGTCGCCGGCGGCTCGGCGCTGTTCGCCAGCACGGGCGTCGTCAGCGCCGTGGCCTTCGACGGCGGCGTCGCGCCGATCGAGCTGGCCGCGATGCGCTCGTACGTCGCGGCGCTCCTGCTCCTGCCCTTCCTGGCGCTCGCGGTGCGACTGGTGCGTCGTGCCGACCTCGTCCCGATCGCGCTCTTCGCGCTGGTCGGCATCGTGCTGGCGCAGGGCTTCTACTACGGCGCGATCTCCCGCATGGACATCGCCGTGGCGCTCGTGATCGTGTACACGGGACCGCTGCTCGTGGCGGCCTATCAGCGCGTCTTCCACGCGGAGCGGCTGCCCCTGCTCGGCTACCTCGCGATGGTCCTGGCGGTGACCGGCGTCGCGATCGCCGTCCTCGGTGGCGCCGGCGGCATCGGCGGGATCTCGCTCCTCGGGGTCGGGTTCGCGCTCCTCACCGCCGTCTGCTTCGCCGGCCAGGCGATCCTCGGCGCGCGCCAGCCGACGAGCCTGCCGCCCCTCGCCCGCACGGGCGCGGGCATGCTCGCGGCCGCCGTGATCTGGATCCCGCTCGTCCCGGTCTGGGCGCTGCCCGTCGACGGCTTCGGCGACCCCGCTACCTTCACGGGCCGCTTCGAGCTGGAGATCCCGGTCGGGGCGGCGGTGCTCTACGCGGCGGTCTTCGGCAGCGTCGTGCCCTACGCGCTCCTGATCATGGGCCTCATGCGGATCGGACCCGGGGCGGGCAGCATGGCGGGGATGACCGAGCCGATCGTGGCCCCGATGCTCGCCTGGTTCGCCCTCGGCCAGCTCCTGACGCCGCTGCAGATCGTGGGCGTGGGCCTGACGATCGCCTGCGTGGCGATCGTCGAGCGGCAGCGCTACCGGCTGCGGCGCGTCCCCGAGTCCTACGTCGCGGAGCTCTGACCGTGTCGCACCGCACGGCCGGGGCCGTCATCGTCGTGTTCGCGTGCGTGCTGTTCGCGTCGACGGGCATCGTCGCCCGGATCGCGATCGACGGCGGCCTCGACCCGACCGAGGTGGCGGCCGTGCGCACGTACGGCGGGGCGCTGCTCCTGCTCCCGTTCGTCCTGCGCGCCTGGCGCGGCTTCACCCGGTCGATGCTCTGGCCGGTCACCGCCTACGCCCTGATCGGCGTGTTCGCCTCGCAGGGCCTCTACTTCGAGGCGATCAGCCGCATGGACGTCGCGCTGGCGCTCGTGATCTCGTACATCGCGCCGCTGCCGGTCGCCCTCTACCAGCGCCTGCGGCTCGGCGAGCGGCTGCCGGCGTGGGCCTACCTGGCGATGGGCGCCGCGGTCGGCGGGCTCGCCCTGGCGGTGCTCGGCGGCTCCGGCGTCGGCGAGCTGACCCCGCTCGGGCTCGTGCTCGCGTTCCTCTGCATGGCGACGTTCGCCGTGATGCTGATCCTCGGCCCGCGCCAGCCCACGCAGGTCGACCCCTTCGCCCGCGCTGGCGCGCCGCTGCTCCTCGCCGGGGCCGCATGGTTCGTCGTGGTCCCGGTGTGGACGGTGCCCTGGGGCGAGCTGGGCGCCACGGTGCCTCTGGGCGGCTCCCTCGACGTGGCGGTGCCGCTGTGGGCGACCCTGGCCTGGGTGGTGGTCATCGGCTCCGCCCTCGCCTTCGCGATCATCCTCACCGGCACCGTGCGGGTCGGCGCCGGCACGGCCAGCATGCTCGGGATGACGGAGCCGATCGTGGGGTCCCTGCTCGCCTGGCTCGTCCTCGGCCAGGCGCTGACCCTGCTGCAGACCGTCGGCATCCTCGTCACGGTCGCCGCCGTCGGCGTGGTCGAGCACGCGCGGGCCCGGCGGATCGGCGCGCCGGAGCTGTTCGACCCGCTGGCGCCGCTCGCCGACCCCGAACGCCGGTAGCGTTCCGCCCATGGGCCACGTCCTCACCAGCCTCCCCGTCGGCGAGAAGATCGGCATCGCCTTCTCCGGCGGCCTCGACACGTCCGCCGCGGTCGCGTGGATGCGCGACAAGGGCGGCGTGCCGTACGCCTACACCGCCGACCTCGGCCAGTACGACGAGCCCGACCTCGGCGACGTCCCGAGCCGGGCGCTCCAGTACGGCGCCGAGTCCGCGCGGCTCGTCGACTGCCGCGCCGAGCTCGTGCGCGAGGGCCTCGTGGCGCTGCAGTGCGGGGCCTTCCACATCGCCTCCGGCGGGCGCGCCTACTTCAACACGACGCCGCTCGGCCGCGCGGTCACCGGCACGATGCTCGTCGCCGCGATGCGCGAGGAGGGCGTCTCGATCTGGGGCGACGGCTCGACGTACAAGGGCAACGACATCGAGCGCTTCTACCGCTACGGGCTGCTCGTCAACCCGGCCCTGCGCATCTACAAGCCGTGGCTCGACCAGCAGTTCGTCGACGAGCTCGGCGGGCGCAGGGAGATGAGCGAGTGGCTGCAGGCGCACGACCTGCCGTACCGCGACCCGACCGAGAAGGCGTACTCGACCGACGCCAACATCTGGGGCGCCACGCACGAGGCCAAGCGGCTCGAGTTCCTCGACACCTCGATGGACATCGTCTCGCCGATCATGGGCGTCGCCCACTGGGACGAGGCGGTCGCGATCGCGCCCGAGCAGGTGACGGTCCGCTTCCACGAGGGCTGGCCCGTCGCCATCAACGGCGCCGAGTTCGCCGACGAGGTGGCGCTCGTGCTCGAGGCCAACGCGATCGGCGGCCGCCACGGGCTCGGCATGTCCGACCAGATCGAGAACCGCATCATCGAGGCCAAGAGCCGCGGCATCTACGAGGCGCCTGGCATGGCGCTCCTGCACATCGCCTACGAGCGCCTCGTCAACGGCATCCACAACGAGGGCACGATCGACCAGTACCGCGACCACGGCCGCCGGCTCGGGCGCCTGCTCTACGAGGGCCGCTGGTTCGACCCGCAGGCCCTGATGCTGCGCGAGGGCCTGCAGCGCTGGGTCGGGCGCGCGATCACGGGCGAGGTGACCCTGCGGCTGCGCCGCGGCGAGGACTACACCGTCCTCGACACCGTCTCCCCGAACCTCACGTACCACCCCGAGCGGCTCAGCATGGAGAAGTCGGAGAGCGCCTTCGGGCCGCTCGACCGGATCGGCCAGCTGACGATGCGCAACCTCGACATCCAGGACTCGCGCGAGAAGCTCGACATCTACGCGCAGGCGGGGCTCCTCGACGTGGCCCAGCCGTCGATCTCCGGCCACCTCGGCCCGGGTGCCGACGTGCCCGCCACCGCCCCCGCGGGCGACGAGCCCGAGGCCGGCACCGGCGCGGCGATGGAGCAGGGCGTCGACTGACGCGCCCCGCCCGCGCTCGCTCCTGACCGCGGCCGCGATCCTGACCGGCCTGGTCGTCCTGCTCGGCGTGGGGCAGGCCGAGTGGGGCGCGCAGCTGCGGTTCGACCGCTGGCTCGGCGGTGCGGTCGTCGGCCGCCCGGACTGGCTCGTCGACGTCGCCGACCTCGTCGGCGTCGCCACCCGCGACGTCTCGACGGGCGCGGTGGTCCTGGTGGCCGCGGCGATCCTCTGGCGGACGCATCGGCGCTGGGCCGAGTGGCTGCTCCTCAGCGCGGTCGGCGGCTGGGTCCTGCAGACGCTGCTGAAGGGCGTCGTCGGGCGCGAGCGCCCCGACTGGGCGGAGTCGGCCTACCACCCGACCACGGCGTCGTTCCCCTCGGGGCACGCGACGACGGGCATCGACTCCTGGGTCGTGCTCGGCATCATCCTGCTCTGCGCGGGCCTCGGGCGCTTCGCCCAGGCGGTCGGCGTCGCCGCGATCGCGATCGGGGTCCTGCTCGGGCCGAGCCGCCTCGTGATCGGGGTGCACTGGCCGACCGACGTCCTCGCCGGCTGGCTGCTCGGGGCCGCCGTGGCGTGCGCCGCCGCGGCCGCCGTGCTCTGGCGCGCGCGCCGCGTCAGCTGACGCGGGCGAGGCCCGGCCTGATCAGCGTCTCGGGCCGCTCGAGGCCGAGGTCGTCGTACGGCGGCGGCGTCGTGTCGGCGAGCGGCGGTGCGCCGTAGGAGCGCGCCACCTGCGCCTCCGGCGGCCGGCCGTAGAGCGTGGTGCGCTGGATCGGCTCGCGGCCCGCGGCGCGGATCACGGCGTCCATCCGCTCGGGCGGGCACTCCTGGCCGTGGCTGGCGCCGGCGGCCCGCGAGATCGATTCGTCCATCAGCGTGCCGCCGAGGTCGTTCACGCCCGCGCCGAGCATCACGCGCGCGCCGGCGGGGCCGAGCTTCACCCACGAGGTCTGGATGTTCGGGATCCACGGGTCGAGCGCGAGGCGCGCCGTCGCGTGCAGGGCGACCGTCTCGTCGAAGGTGGGGCCGTAGCGCGCGCGGCCCTTCAGCGCGATCGGCGCCTCCTCGGGCACGAACGGCAGCGGCACGAACTCGGTGATGCCGCCCGTCTCGATCTGGAGGTCGCGGATGCGGTGCAGGTGGCGCGCGACGTGGATCGGCCGCTCGACGTGGCCGAACATGATCGTGGAGGTGGTGCGGATGCCGACCGCGTGCGCGGTGCGCACGACCTCGAGCCACTGGTCGGTCGAGACCTTGTCGGGGCAGAGGACCGCCCGCACCTCGTCGTCGAGGATCTCGGCGGCGGTGCCGGGCATGCTGCCGAGGCCCGCCGCCTTGAGTTCGCGCAGGTAGTCCTCGAGGCTCCAGCCCATGGTCGCCGCGCCCTGCCAGACCTCGAGCGGCGAGAACGCGTGCACGTGGATCTCGGGCTGCGCGGCCTTCACCGCGCGCAGCACGTCGAGGTACCACTCGCCGGTGAAGCCCGGGTGGATGCCGCCCTGCAGGCACACCTCGGTGCCGCCGCGCTCCCACGCCTCCACCGAGCGCCGCGCGATCTCGTCGAGGTCGAGCAGGTAGGCGGGGCCGCGCAGGTTCTCGGCCAGGCGGCCCTTCGAGAACGCGCAGAAGCCGCACTTGAAGTAGCAGACGTTCGTGTAGTTGATGTTCCGGCAGACGACGTAGGTCACGTCGTCGCCGGCCCGATCCCCGCGGCGCCCGTCGGCCAGGGCGATGAGCTCCGCGAGCTCGGGGCCGCGCGCCGTCAGCAGCGCCTCGGTGTCCTCCAGCTCGAGCGGCTCCTGCGCTGCGGCCCGGGCGAGCGCGCGCGCGAAGGTCGGCGCGACCGCGCCGAGGCGGGCGGGCGGGCCGTCGAGCCAGGCCGCGGGCGGCTCGGCGGTGATGCCGTTGACCCAGCCGTCGGCGGGCCGGGCGAGGCGGTCCTGGTCGGCGATCCGGAGCGCCGCCGCGAGCGGGCCGGGCTCGACCCAGGCCGGGTCGAGGTAGCGCGGGTGCACGGTCAGCCGCGGCTGCAGCGTCAGGCCGCGCTCGGCCGAGGCCGTGGCGAGCCGCTCGATCTCGGGCCAGGGGGCCTCGGGGTTGACGTGGTCGGGGGTGACCGGCGAGACGCCGCCCCAGTCGTCGATGCCGGCGTCGAGGAGGCGCGGGAAGTCGGCATGGGCGAGGTTGGGCGGGGCCTGCACCGCGACCTCGTCGGGCAGGAGCAGCCGCGCGACGGCGATGGTCCAGAGGTGGTCGTCGAGCGACGGCTCGGGCGCGTCGCGCATCTTCGTGTCCGGCTTGGCCCGGAAGTTCTGGACGATCACCTCCTGCAGGTGGCCGTGCGCGGCGTGCAGGTCGCGCAGGGCGAGCAGGGCCTCGACCCGCTCCGTGCGGGTCTCGCCGATCCCGATCAGGATCCCCGAGGTGGTCGGGATCCGCAGCGCGCCCATCCGGCCGAGGGCGTCGAGACGCACGTCGGGGTCCTTGTCGGGCGAGCCGAAGTGCGGCATGCCGCGCCCGGACAGCCGCGCGCTCGCGGTCTCGAGCATGATCCCCTGGCTGGGGGCGAAGCGCCGGAGCTCGGTCAGCTCCGCGTCGTCGAGGACGCCGGGGTTGGCGTGGGGCAGGAGGCCCGTCTCGTCGAGCACCCGCTCCATGCAGTGCGCGAGGTAGGCCGCCGTGGTCGGGAAGCCGAGCCGGTCGAGCTCCTCGCGCGCCGCCGGGTAGCGCAGCTCGGGCTTGTCGCCGAGGGTGAAGAGCGCCTCGCGACAGCCCTGCGCGGCGCCCGCCCGTGCCACCTCCAGGACCTCGTCGGGGGTCATGTAGGCGCGCTGCCCCTTGCGCGGCGGCTTCGCGAACGTGCAGTAGTGGCAGACGTCCCGGCAGAGGACGGTCAGCGGGATGAAGACCTTCGGCGAGTAGGTGACGACGACGCCGCGGGCGGCGAGGCGCCGGGCGCGCGCATCGGCGCAGAGGCCCTCGACGTCGGGCGCCGGGTCAGCGGCGAGCGCGAGGGCCTCGGCGGCGGTCAGCACCTCCGAAGCCTAGCGGCGAGGGGCGGGATGGTCAGGCCCAGCGGGCCGTGATGCGCGGGCGCAGATCGGCCTCGAAGCGGTCGATGAAGCCGATCTGGTCGGGGCCCGGGTAGTGGAAGACGAGGTTCGTGAAGCCCATCTCCACGTACGCGGCGATCCGCTCGACGGCCTCATCGGGGTCGTTCGTGCAGATGAAGCGGCTGGTGGCGTCCACGCTGGGGTCGGCGGCGAGGCGCTCGAGCTCGGCCGGGTCGTCGATGTCCTTCTTGAGCTCGGCCGGCAGGGCCAGGGGCGCCCAGAAGTCGCAGTCGGCGCGGGCCTGCTCGACGTCGGGGTGGTACGAGAGCTTGATCTCCATCAGGAGATCGAGGTCGGCGAGGGAGCGGCCCGCCTGATCGGCGCCCTCGGCGAGGGCCGGCAGGATCTTCTCCGTGTAGAGCTCGCGCGGCTTGCCCGACGTCGTGATGAAGCCGTCCGCGGTGGCGCCGGCGTAGCGGGAGGCGAGCGGCGCGGCGGCGGCGACGTAGATCGGCGGCGGCGCCTCGGGCAGGTCGTAGATCGTGGCCTTGACCGTCTGGTAGTAGTCGCCCTCGAAGGTCACGCGCTCCTCGGCCCAGAGCTGGCGGATCAGGGCCAGCGACTCCTTCAGGCGCCTGAGACGCTCGGGGCCCTCGGGCCAGTCGACGCCCGTGGGCGGCACCTCGTTGAGCGACTCGCCCGAGCCGACGCCGAGGAAGATGCGGCCGGGGGCGAGGCAGGCGAGGGTCGCGAAGCCCTGCGCCACCGTCGAGGGGTGGTGGCGGAAGGTGGGGGTGATCACGCTGGTGCCGATCGCGGCGTGGCAGGTGCGCTCGACGAGCGC
>Ga0315902_10013994_pt1 | contig 10343 bp, 8 predicted proteins | sample LakEriMetagenome_9_FD_203523 | JGI IMG/M metagenome (GOLD analysis project Ga0315902, IMG submission 203523) | Freshwater fungal communities from buoy surface, Lake Erie, Ohio, United States - Buoy 12 MA117 | ecosystem: Environmental > Aquatic > Freshwater > Lake > Lake biofilm | place: USA...
TGTGGTGTTGGGGCCAGAACGAGAACGCCCAACTCGGCGTTACCAATAACCCTGATGTAAATGCACCTGTGGCGGTACGCGATTTGTGGAGTATGCAAGCGACCACGGCACTGTTCGTCGAACCCACACAAATGCCTACTCCACGAGTCGCAAAGCCGACGTATACACGAGTGCCTACAACTACCCCAATCCCTACCCCAACATTAATTCGACCGTCTTCACCGTAACAAAAACGGGAGACCCGCCATGCATAGCATTGGCGGGTCACAATGGACTTACTGCTTCTCTGGGGTCCATTCTGGTGGGAGCTGGGCTCCTTCGCCAAAGAAAAACGTATCCATGGCTTGCATGAGCACCTTTTGGGCTTGGGGGTCAACCAACGAAAGCCCATAGTGGTTGATTAAGATGCGTTCTTGTTCAGGCCACATTGCCCATGCTTGCTGCGAAATCTCTTGATAAATACGGTTGCCAAGGATCCCCGGGAACGGAGGAACCTTGAGGCCGGGGAGCTCTTTGCCGAGTTTTGCACATGTCACCATGCGAATTTGCTGATTGCTCATGTTGTCTTCCTACTGCACAACAAACCTCAATACACCTTTTCATCATACCATACCTCGTTGTTGAGTCACTGACAATTGGCTCTATAATCTTGAGTATCAGTTGATGAAAGTGAGTCATATGCACATCGATGCGCTCTCCACCCCTGCACTGATTGTCGACACTGTTCGTATTCGTGCCAATATTACACGATGGCAATCACACGCAGCTCAATATGGTGTTGCCTTGCGCCCCCATATCAAAACCCATAAGACTATTGAGATTGCTCGTATGCAGCAAGCCGCTGGTGCGCATGGCATTACTGCGGCCAAATTGAGCGAGGCAGAATGTTTTGTGGATGCCGGTTGGCAAGATGTGTTTGTTGCCTATCCAATCATTGGTATCGATAAATGTCGTCACGCAGCGCGCCTCGCAAAAAAATGTCGTTTAATTGTAGCTGTCGATAGTGTGGTTGGAGTTACACAACTTGCGACTGTGGCTGCGGATGCGCAGGTGGTTATCTACGTGCGTATTGAGGTTGACTCCGGCTTGCATCGCTGTGGTGTACAACCAGATGATGTAATGCGCCTTGTTGAGATCATTAGCGGTGCATCATATTTGCAACTTGACGGATTGTTTACCTATCGTGGCGCCTGGTTTTCGAATGCAAATGGGCGTAGTCCGGTCGAACTTGGCCGCGAAGAAGGCGAGCTACTTGTGCAGGTGGCTGACTTTGTCCGTCAAAACGGTGTATCCGTTGATTCTGTTAGCGTTGGCTCTACACCAACAGGTATGGCTGCGGCTACGGTGCCGGGCGTCACCGAGATTCGCCCTGGGACTTATGTGTTTGGTGACGATATGCAAATCTTTGCCCAATCATGTACCCCGAGCCAAGTTGCGCTGTCAATTCTTTGTACGGTAGTGAGCCGTCCTGATGTTCAAACTGCTACGATAGATGCAGGTGCTAAGACATTTAGTGGTGACGTGAATTATGAGCGAATGGGGTTGACAGGCTATGCCACAGCCGTCGATTATGATGCCACGTTGGTGCGTATGTCCGAGGAGCATGGCGTCCTCAAATTAGCTCCCGGTGTTGACTTGCCAATCGGTGCCCGGATTGCAATGCGCCCTATTCATGTCTGCACCACAGTCAATCTCTCCGATGAACTCTATTTGCACGATTCATTAACTGGCGACTGCATTCCAATTCCTATTGTTGCTCGTGGAAAGAGATGGTAATGATGCAACCAACAATTCCGACAATCACGCTTGTACAATCTGCTCCGGAGTGGCTAGTATTAGATGCCTCAGTCATCAACGCCGATTGGCGGGCTGACTCTGTTCAGTGCATCCTCTCCAATGCGTTGAACGGCACTCCTCAAAAGTATGCGACGACGGTGCGTCTTATTGCCACTACTAGTCATTTGTGGGTGCGCTTTGATTGTGCTGATGCCGATGTCTGGGCCACGCTTACTGAGCATGATACCCCTCTCTACACTGAAGAGGTGGTAGAGTTATTCATTGCCCCTGGGAGCACCACACCCAAACAGTACTTCGAATTGCAAACAAATCCAAATAATGCACAATTTGATGGTATCATCCAGAACCCCGACGAACATCGTAGCACCATGTCGCTTGATCTTTCCTGGAATCCACAGTGGCAGAGTTGGACGCGGGTCGATGTGGCAGGATGGGTGAGTGTATGGGCTTTGCCGTGGAGTATTTTTGGCCGTAATGACGGCGTCGGCGAGTGGCGCTGTAACTTTTACCGGATTGATCGTCCACGTAATGGTGACGACATCGAGACAAGTGCATGGTCGCCGACACTCCGCGAGCCCGTTGACTTTCATATCCCGAGCCGTTTTGGCATACTTAATATCACAGCACAATGACACAACAATCTGCTCCAGACAATTGGAGTGCAGGTGTAACCCTGCTTGCACAGCAGATCTCACCTGGACTCGCGGCCACGGCTGTCTATGAGCGCCTCGGCATCGGTGCACTCTTCGTCATGAGCGAGGAGTGGTGGGATGCGAGCATCATTGACATGCATCCACGTATGCCCGTTGGGTATGTTCCTGCATTGCATGAACTACGCCAACAACAACTTATACGATTGGCCGCACTCGGTGTTGATATGCGTTCAACGTGGCACCGCACCGATGATTCACAGTTATCACACACCATTACACAGGCTGTTGTTGCAGGACACGCAGTTGGTCTGTTTGGCATTGCAGGTTCATCGCTTGTATGTGTGCAGTCAATAGATGAATCTCTTGTATCAGGGACAGACGGCAATGGTAATACCGTCACATTTAACATGCAACAAGTTCGTGCACCTGCAGGTGTAGAGTGCATTATTGCTGTGGCGTCTCAAACAATGCGCATAGAACCAATTGATGATTTATATTGGCTGCGGCATTTACTTGCTGGGGTATCCACAATAGCATTTGATACACCGCGCCACCCACTTCGTGATTGGCAAGTGTGGCATATTGGCGCAGATGCATTCGCAGTAGCGGCGTTGTCAGCCGAGACTGCAGCACCGTTGGCGATTGTCTCGGATAATGTGGCACGTATAACTCATGCCTATATGTGGCGCATTGATGTGCTCCATCAACAGCTCTTGCGAATCAATCAGTTGTGTCATTCAAATATCGTGCGTGATGCGATGGATGCCTGTCATGATGCGCGTTTTTTCATGAACTTTGTGGTATCACACTACCCTCTCACTGTTGCGCGGCGTGCGCTGACACTGCCTGAGGGGGCATTAATTGCTGAGACCTGCCGTGATACACGACAGGTCTTGCGAGACATTGCTGATTTGTTAGCTGACGTGGGGTAGTGTGGTGGGCCGGACTGGATTCGAACCAGTAACCAAGTCGTTATGAGCGACGTGCTCTGCCATTGAGCTACCGGCCCCTGTGTATATCGTAGCATGCACCTGCGACCGATGCAAGTTAGCAGCTGTTTTTGATGTAACGGCACCGGTCAAAAATATCGAGCCCCTTTTGCCACAATTTCATCGGTAATTCGAGTTGCCAACGCCACAAATCAGGCCAAGTGAGACCACGTCGGAGGTTTGTTTCGCCATTAAAAATCGTCGCGTTGACGATTAATCCCATGTTCCAACCGATGAATGCGGTAATTCCAACTACCAGAACGCTCCAATGAACTCGCTGTTCAAGCTTAGTCAACAGATATGATAGTCCTATCACAAAAAGTGCCGAACACTCAATCAAGCGGCGGAATCCAAATGCACCACTCAAATGCCAGGTCGTTCCAAATGCGCCATTAATCCATACCTGTAACATGAACGCTAACAAAAACGGTACGCCTACTTTGGGTATGCGGTAGGCAAAAAGTGACAAGCCGAGCAGTGCAAATGCCAGAATCGGGCTCCATACTAATGCACCGCGACTATATGGCTGGATCTTGACGGGCTCGGGGCCGACATTGCAAATCGGCTCGGGCGTCGTATCAAAGTCTATTAACGTGTCAATGGCGTGTGGACTACAAAGGTTGAGTTTACCGGATACTTCACTAGCGGGTCGTGGTTCGCCATTGACTAACCAATACGCAGCGATTTGTGGCGTCAGCATCGCAATTGCACATACGGTAGCCATTGCCCACGCGCGAATATCAGGCCCGAGTGCACGGATTTGTGATGTCCGGATATGGCGAATGAGCGTCAGTAGGGCACTTGTGGCTGGCAAGATGGCAAATAGAATCAGCTGCTCGCGAACCAAAAACATGCCGCCTGCCGACACACCTAGTACTGCCCACCATTTGATTGATTGTCGGTGTTGTTGTGTAGCAAGCCAGCAGTAGATGAAACACGTTGTCACAAAAAAGCCATTGGCATGTGCAAACGGCATCTGAATGGTCATATAGAACACGAGCGGTGTTGCCAGCCAAATACCAAGTGTCGCCAGCCGGGCGCTAAATACACTACTCCACTGGTGAGCCATGCGGTATGTTATCAGTAAGCCAATAAACGCATAGATCGCTGATGCATAGCTAATTGCGCGTTGGTACGGCCAACTGTAGCCATCAGCGGGTATATCAAGCCCGACTCCTGTGAGATGTAGACCGCGTAATAGTAGGTCGGTTGTGATGAACCACGGTGCCCACAAAATAGCAGATCCGACTGGAGCGATATTGCCGTAAAGTCCGGTTTTTGCTCGGATACGGTCCGTTTTTAGGATGCTTTCTGTGATTCCCGAATTTGGATTGAGGTGGGCAAATGTTGTGTATTCGTTGGCAAAATCGACGTCGCCATCGAACCATACCGAACGCAACCATGCGTAGTATTGCACCTCGTCGGTGGCATACACGCGAGGCAATGAAACAATCAGCGATAGCACGAATAGGACGCCGAGCAGAATCTGCCCGGCGTCGATTGAACGAATGCGTGATCCCCAGAACGCCATGTGTTAACCCTAACGCTGCAACGTGATGTACGGAACGTAAATCTTGTTTGTATCGACTGCTGCATCTACGGATACGATGACGTTCGCACCAGTACTGCTTGCATTTCCTGCACCATCCAAGTAGCGTATATACACTCGATAGTCGCCGCTGCTGAGTAAATCGCTGGTGCCATTTAACAAGTTTACCTCAAATGAACCACTCGTGACCGGTATTGCTCCCCACTTGAGTGTACTGGCGGTGTCATCAGCTGCAGGTGGACTGGTTGGGTCTGCAATACGCTCAATCGCTACCCACACGCCCCAATAGCCAGGTGCAGGATACTTGTTGTCAGTAACCGATCCACCCACCGTAAACGTACGGACAAACGAGGTGTTGTCGGTGGAAGTCTGGCTAATTGTTGCTCCAGTGACAGTTGGTGGCTCAGTATCATAAATCAACGTCATTGTACGATCTTCAACATTTCCAGCGATGTCTGTAAACCGAATTGTGGTGCCAACTTCGTCTGGGTTGCTAGTTGTCTGCAAGAAGACCGTTTGTGATTGATTGAGTAATGCACTGGTGTAGGCTCGTTCGTTGCTACCATTCGGTTGAAAGCTTGCCAAGCCCGACAAGTCAGTGACTCCGGTAATCGTAAGATTTCCAACCATACCACGTGTATAAGCGCTATTTGCAAACGTTGAACCACCTGATGAAGATGCATCGAGGAAATACGGTGTTGAATACTGACTGGTGAGCGTTGTAGTTACGCCAATCGTGCTATCAGTATCTGAGACCATGCGGGTGGTGATCCAGTTACTCGCTGGCCGATTAGCTACATCGTATAAGCGTACATGAATGAAGCTTGCCATGTTTGCGGCTAACCCAGTCACATTGATAACAGGGTTGGCCTTGTTGTACGCAGTAAATCGCGTTGGATTTGTCGTTGGCTTCGTTGCTGAAGCGGATATGACCGTTGCATACTTGGTTGCTAAACATGTTGTGCCGACGGTTATTGTGCCTGTAGCAGACGTGTCATTGATCGCAGTTGCACCGTTTTCAAAACGAATTCGCTCTGAACAGCTACTAGCTGATCCAACAAATGAGCCTCTGTAGGTTGTCCAGTAGACATCGCCATCAAATAATGACACATAAAACACGCTTAAGCGCGATTCGTTGCCGAAGCGAGAGATGAGCACTGCTGGTTTGCCCCACTCCGTATTTCCGATGTTGAATCCCTTGTCGCTCCAACTACCATTTTCATATGCCGCAAGCATGAGAGGACCCCTGACACCATTTGTCCCAGCAGCATAGATGTTACCACCACCATCGATGTATTTTCCAAGTCCACTGGCCTCAGTCCCTGAGAATTGTGGAATGCGCGTGGCATTATTTGGTACACCATTGAGGTTTTCCCAGCGGTTTGTATTTAGGTTGTAACGCACTATAAAGTTGTGGCGAATGTTCGCAACAGCTTGGCCAACACCATAGGACACATAGAGAATTCCGTTATCCCCCATCTGACCTGATGGATAAAAACAACCGTAAGGAATCATGCCAATGGTTGCATTGCTACACGGCAAAGGGTCAAGTTTACCAGCAGAACCTGTTACGCCAGTAATTGTATTTGTAACTGGGTCAAGAATGCCACCTAATGCGATGAATTTTGGAGTGGTGTATTCAAATGAACCACCAATGAAAAACTTGCCGTTTGATAAACCAGCAAACGAGTCAATGGCAGAGTTTTGCGTGCCATAAAGTGCAAAATTCGAGAGGGAGTTCCACCCACCACTGTAACTGCCACCTCTGGCTACCTGTGTTGTAGTCAGTACACGATAAAAGCCATAAAACTTCTTACCGGATTCAAATGTTGCGGCACCGACAAGTACATGATTATTTGTAACAGCCATACCACCCATGCTGACAAATGGACCGCCACCGACACCTGTAACCATTGTTTGTGTCAGACCACCAAATGGATTGGCCTTTGTAGCTGTTGCCGGAATATATATCAAACGAAACCCATCTTGGTTAATTTTACCGACATACAAATTACCAGCTGAATCACTTCGAATAATAGTTGGCGTCACCAATACAGAGTACGTGGTGTACGTGTATGAATCAAAATATTGTGCCGACGTGCAATCGCCGCCACTCCTGACGTTGGCAGGATCGATTGCACGAATCACAATGCGTGCTTTGTTTCGCAGATTGTCAACCGCACTACTATCAGAATCACTGACAGCAATATAGATTAATCCGTTAGGATGGTTGGCTGCAGAGACTGTGTACCCCGATCTGTCATAGACACGACAGGTAGTGGCAATTGCGCCAATTCCTGCCTCGGCAACCTGTGGTGGCACTAGCATGGATGTTGCAAGTACGATTGCGACCCACACGAATACGATGAGTTTCCGATACATAGTACACCTTTAGCTATTACTGAATGCATATATTATAGTATGACAATACATAGTATACAACTAGTGAACAACTTATGTTCAACTGATATCCTCGTGAAAACCTGAAAATTAACCTATATTTGCTTGTATTTCACTTACGAAGCGCAATCATTATCATCGAACGCGCTCCGGGGCATATTGCCGAGATGAGTGCGATAAGTGCCTTGATTAACCATCGATGTGGTACGTGTAGTATTCTTGGCCATTCTAACCCGACCCGCTCATATGCACTATGGTAGGATTTTGCTACTACGGTAAATTGACTTTGTTGCCCCATCCACTCCAATTGTGGTAATGAAAAAAGCCGACTGTGCGTGTAATACCGGGCTTCGCTCCGCAGCTTAACCCACCGTTCGAACTCTTCGCGGTGATCGAACGGTTGCCAAAACAGCACGTCAAACAACGTCCGCATCCGACTCTTAAAGTAAAACTGGTTGGGCGTGCTGATTACGAGGTGTCCACCTGGTTTGAGTAGTGTATGAAATATCTCAAGTGCCTCTAGTGGTGGATTCGCCAGATGCTCAATCACTTCGGAGAAGATAATCAAATCAAATGATTCGGCCGCATATGGGGGCTCCTCATGATCAATGTTCCACCGACGAACTTCAACGCCGAGACGTTGCCATAGTTCTGCGCGATGCTCAGGGAACAAATCGGTACCATGTACCTCATATCCGGCATCTACCAACATCTCCGTAAATTGGCCGGGATTTACGCCAATCTCGAGTATGCGTTTACCTGGTAACTGCATGATTTGATCAAGTAACGCCACAAACCGATAGCGATGATAACGGTAATAATCAGGTTTGCTCTCTGGGTTGCGACCTGGATACGCGGCAACAATTTGTTGTGCTCGTTGTGTGGTGTTGCTCATGCGCCCTCTTGATATGCTTTCTGGCAGATGCCGATAAGTGTAGTCGCTCGGGCTGAATAGGTGTGAGGTGCCACAATCTGGTGCGCACGCACGCCGATATCATGTCGCAGGGCTGGCGTGGAAATCAGCAACTCAAGAGCTTGTTTGAGCGATGACTGACTACCTCGCTCAAACAAATATGCCCCTTCGCTCCCTACGATCTCGCGCAGTGCTGGCATGTCTGGGCAGACGACGACGCGTTGCATGGCCATATACTCAAACAACTTCAGTGGTGAGGCGGTCTCATCAGTGACCGTATCGGGTATGGCCAAGATGTCACTTGCTGCAAGGTACTGGGCAACTGTTTGCTGATTGACTACGCCAACAAATACTACCGCATCTTGAAGAGTAAGACGCTCGCATTGCGCTTTTAGTTCCGCGATTTCTTGTGGTCGTCCGCCTACAAAGTACAAACGACTTTTGGCACGGATGTCAGTAGGTAAATCTGCGAACGCCGACACCAACAAATCAAGACGGCGATAAGCAAATGTCAGCCCGGCATAACAAATCATCGCAATATCGCTAGGAATATTGAGTTCGTGTCGCGCATTGATTTGATCGCGTGGCTGATAAATCGCATCGTTGTAGGCATCTGCCATGACATCGATATCGTCAGAATTGCGCCATTGCTGGCGGACCAAAAGATCCTTAAACGTATGCGTCAACGATACAATTCGCGTTGGTCGCTTGACCGTCACGTCATCGATACGCGTAACTAATCCACTAGCCCATGACTCTTTGGGTCGCGAGTGGTTGGTCTGTTCAAGATGGTGAATCTCATATACGACCTTGGCGCCGAGTATTTTGGGTGCAAATTGACTAAACCAAAAACTACAAATTACCTCGCGCACAAAAATGACTTCAGTCTTGTGTCCTTTGCGTTGTTGCCACCACAGCAACATCAACACAATCCAAGCAAAAACACTGCGTTCGAGGTAGTACCAAATGGTTGATTTGTAGAGCCGGGATAATCGACCGATGCCAATACGCGGAATGTATGTCACATTCAGCGTATCAAATGGGTTCGCATCTTTGGTCATGCGCGGGATGATAATTTGCAACGCCGGGTGTTGTGCGCGTAACTCGCGCAGGGTCGAGTAGGTCTGCACTGCGTTGGCTGATCCGAGCGTTAAGCTCGTCGGGTATGCAACATAACAGATTGATGGTGATTTGATTGTCATAATGATTGGTATATCTCTAGGAGCTCTTGGGCAATAACTGAGCTCCGAAACGACTGTGCGAATGGGACACATCGTGGTGAGAATTCAGTGTGGCGCGTGATTGCATTGCCAATTCCCGTAGCGAGTGACAGCCCACTTTGCGGGTCAACCACACTACCACAATCAGCATCGCGCACGTAATCGCTCGCACCGGTGGTACGCGTGACAACAGGCGGTGTGCCAACCGCTGCGCTTTCAATCACCACGCGACTAAACGACTCGGCGATTGACGGTACCACGGTTACGCTACTGCCTGCAAGGTAATGCCGTGCCTCGACATGCGGGATAGCGCCTACCAAGTGCACACGATCACTGACACCCAACTCATGGGCGCGTTTTGTCAGGTAGGCACCATAATCGCCGTGCTTAGGCGTGGTGCGGTTGGGTCCGACAATTAGTGCGTGGGCGTTGTGTCCGTGCGCAACGACGTGTGGTATGGCCTCGACTAAATATTCAATGCCCTTGAATGGATGCAGTCGATTCAGGCTGAGCACAATCACTGCATCAGCTGGAAGTGCATGCTTGGTAAGCAGATCGTCACGGGCTGAAGCACGATACGTGGTCACATCAATTCCATCGTCAAGATACGAGTGCTGCGTGATGTTGTAGGGGATAGCGCGCAGTTTGGATTGCACTGCGCCATACTCTCGCGCTACCCGCTCAATTTGGCGCGAGTCGGCTCGCACATAATCGGCACGCTGTAGCACCCAGCGGAGCAACCATCGAACTGCACGGTAGCGAGCATAACCATAATCGAACTCGGGCACGCGCATGATGTCGGCGCCGGGGAGCGTAATGGCG
>Ga0315902_10013998_pt1 | contig 10341 bp, 4 predicted proteins | sample LakEriMetagenome_9_FD_203523 | JGI IMG/M metagenome (GOLD analysis project Ga0315902, IMG submission 203523) | Freshwater fungal communities from buoy surface, Lake Erie, Ohio, United States - Buoy 12 MA117 | ecosystem: Environmental > Aquatic > Freshwater > Lake > Lake biofilm | place: USA...
CATTTTTCAAAAAGTAAATCTGTCGGATTCGACAGGGCAAATAAGTTCGGTTGTGGAAAATGGGCAACATCAGATTCATTCAAAAGGGGGGCACTTTGACTATTTAATTCCATATTCACCCACTGCATAAACTGCTCCAATCCCACTTCCTTGATTAAAAATTTAAGGCGGGCTTTATTCCTTTTTACTCTTTCCCCATATCGGTCAAAAACCCTGATGATAGCTTCTGACATTGGAATAATTTGCTCTGCTGGAATAAAATCAAATAATACATCGGCACTTCTGGGTTGAGCACCAATGCCACCACCGAGTAACATTCTAAAACCCTTAACATCATTTTCAATCACAGGAATAAATCCAAGGTCATGAAAATAGGTATATGCAGTGTCAGAAGCAGAACTTGAAAACGCCACTTTGATTTTCCGCCCTAAATCCTGACAAATTGGATTTCTTAAAAAATAATTAAAGAAATGATTAGCATAAGGAGTAACATCAAAAGCCTCCTGTGGATCAATACCTGCAAAAATGGAGGCAGTAATATTTCTCACTGTATTTCCACAAGCCTCTCGCAACGTAATTTCATCCTTCTCCAATTCAGCCCATAATTCTGGTGTTTTATCCAACGAAACATAATGAATCTGAATATCTTGTCTGGTCGTAATGTGTAAATTACCCGTTGAATAAGTATCAGAAACATCTGCAATTCGAATCAATTGACGAGCGGTAAAACGACCTAAGGGTATTTTAATTCTGACCATTTGAACGCCATGTTGTCTTTGGCCATAGACGCCCCTGGCCAAGCGAAGGCTCCTAAATTTTTCCTCTCCAATTAATCCATTTTTAAAGGCATATATTTTCTTTTCCAGATCTAGAATATCCTTTTCGACTACTGGATTTTCAAATTCGGTTCTAAAACTTTGCATGTGATTCGGGTTAAATGTGATGACAAAAATAATCATAATTTCTATATATCCTATGTAATTAGTAGAATAAATAAAATTTATTGGTTTTGTTTATAAAATTTTACCTTTATATTATAAAACCATTACTATCTGGTGATTTTATGAAAATAAAAAACACCATTTCCTATCTTTTTCCACTCATTTTTTGTCTAGTCACAAATAATGTGTTAATAGCTAATGCCTGCTTTGAAAAAATCATGGTTCCAATGCCAAATGCTTGTAGCAGGCAAGTTACCCTCAGTGAAATAACTTTAGAAGTTTATCCACCTGGTACATATATTGAAATAAACGATGTAAATCCTTCAAATGGTGATATTGTAGATGGCTTGAGTCCAGATAATGGCTGGAAATACGGAATTTTTTCCTCAACTGGAAGTCTTTTGTGTTCTGGAAGTCTGATTACACAAGATTTAATTCCACCTTCCATGTGCCAGTCAGACTCATTAGCCTGGTTAAACTATGATACCTTGGTCATGTGGAGACATGATTTAAGTCAAATTGAAAATAACCCTAATTCCTGGTACGACCCTTATGACCTTTATTTTACTGGAATACCCGTCATGAAAGAGGACTCCTGTGGCGGACAAATTCAAATTTTCGTGACCGATAGGGTTAGTTTTCAACCATGTGGAGAATATGAAACTACATTATTTAGAACCTTTTCATTTAGTGATTCACGAGGCAATACAAATAGAATGCAACAAGTCATATTTTTCAGGAAACCACCACTGAATAATGATTGTACATTCAGTATTTCGCCAAACACCTATAGTGATTATGGTCCTGTGTCTAATCTTACAGCATTTGGGGTAATGGGTAGTTATTCAGGACCAGGAACATGCGGATTTCCAGATACGTTAAAATATAATCAATGTGGCAACTTTTCGGAGGCTGAAATTATTGAATTTGCCAAGCAACATTATGTAGCTAATTACCTCCTTCCATCTGGAAATCCAACACAAGTAAATTTATTTGATCTATCAGATAATTTTTCATGGGCTTTTAGTACTAAAACCTTTTCGGGATGTCCTGGAAGCTCTACTTCAGAAGTAATATTACAAATAATAGATATTTGCAGTGCAAGTATTTTAAGAGATACGCTTTATCTAACTTATAAGGATTCTTCACCTCCAGTCGTTTCTGCATTGGATGGGGCTTTACCCATATTGGGACATGTCAAACCAACCAACCTGGATGAATATCTGGCATTACCTACTATATCCTTTGATTCTCTGGCTCATGGCTGTTCAGGAGAACTCCTTTTGCCGTACGGCACTGATGATAAACAACTGGGATCTATTTTTAACTGGACTTTAAATGATGATTGCTCCTCAAGAAATGATTTGAATCTCCAATTTAAAATTCAAACCGCCTGGGAATTTAATACACCATATTTTAAAAAACATCCCGATTTTATAGACAGGGATTATCCTGTTTTTCCAATGCCAGAAGGAGGAAATATGATTTATAATATTCCTGTTGGTTATCACAGACTTATTATTTCCGCCTTAGATGGTTGTTATAATAACCTTCAGGATACACTTTATTTTTTGGTTTATGATAAGATCAAACCAAGGATGAAAACAAAGGATCAACTAAATATTTCACTTCCGGTTACTATGTGGAATTCAAATGATAAAGGAAAATTTAGTGCAGAAAATGGAGAAGCAAGAATATATGTAAAGGATATAAACCAAGGTTCCTATGATGGATGCCAATTGGATTCTTTATATATGCGACGAAAAATTTCCAAAGAATTCATTCAACAATTTTTATTGACAAATATGGATTATGACTTGTTCAGCCATAGTGGAAAATCAAACGGAATCGTTGAATTGGAAGACTTTGAATCCACCCCAGATAGTGCTTTTTTTACACCAAGGGGAATGCCCTATGCTTCTTTTTTTTGTGAAGATGTAGGAAAAGAAGTAGATGCAGAACTATGGGGAGCTGATATTATCCAAATATTAGATTTGTCAGGAACAAACAGGCTGACCTTACCTCCCAATTGGGATTGGAATCAAACCAGAATTATAGTGGAAAACAATTCAGTCCCTTTAATTAAAGCTCCCACATTGCCTAATACTCAAAATCCAACCTGGCTTAATTATATAGATGGGACGGACAGAGAAAAGATTAAAAAATTGGAAGACCCTATTAAATCCAACTTATTATTTGGCGTTCCAGAAATTAATAGTGGAACTTGTCAACCCACCGTTTTATATCACACAGAAAAAAATCTCAGTTGTGACACTGGATATATTGATCGGGTATGGACTTTATTACATGTCAGAAAAACTGGTGACACATTGAGACATACCACCAAACAAAGAATAACTATTCGAGCCATTCATTCCTTTACCATTTCTGTTCCTGAGGATAAGACTACGACTTGTTTAGCAAAAATTCAACCTAAAAATGAATTCACATGGACTGAACAGGGATGTGATTTGATTGCTGTAAGTTTTAACGACCAAACTTATTCATCAGATATTACCACTGAAAACTGCAATAAAATATTTCGAACAGCAACCTTCATAAATTGGTGTATGTTGCCGAATCAACTGCGTTGTGAAAAAGTAGATCCAGCTGAATTTGCGAGAATTTTGCCCAGAAAAAATGGGAAAGAGCAAACTTTTACATTTTTAAAATCAACAGAAGGAACACAACTTTATACTAGTGAAACAAGAAATCTGGATGGATATTCCTTATCTTATTTTAATCCAGTAAAGACCGCATCTTGTGCAGGAGAACAAACTTTCGCTTGGCAATATACCCAAATCATTTCTGTAGTTGATGATGTGCCACCGTCGATACTTCCCGGAAATACCAGGAAATTTAATTTAAGCGAGACAGATTGCCAGGCAACTATTCAATTTTCCTTTTATTGTAAGGATGATTGCTCAAATAATTCCTTCAAGGGACGAAGCGTTCAAATCAGAAAAAAGGATACTGGGTCCATAGTAAAAGAATTTAATACTTTCCCTGGATATTTTAGTTCCGATACCTGTCAGCTGCAATTAGGAGCTTTTCCTGAGGGTGAATATATTACATCTATTACTATTGCTGATGCTTGTGGAAATGCGACCACAGGAAATATTTTTTTCACCGTTGAAGATAAATCCATTATTTCAGGAATTTGTGTTCTACAGCTAAATGCATCTCTAACTATGGAAGTAGCAGATAGCCCAGGTGTCACCATTCATTATAAAGATTTTTTACAAGATTCCGATTCAGGAATCAAAGATTGTTCAGGACCTGTACAATATTTTTTAGTGCGGGATACTTCCTCATTCAGACCACAAATTAACGCTACAGGTTATAAATCCATTCGATTGGGTTGTTCTGATGTAGAACAGGGATTAGTAACACTTCGATTGTATAAGATGGATTCCAGGGGGAATTACCATTTTTGCAAGGTTTATGTTAAGCTAAATGATCATTTAAATGTATGCAGTAATAAACTGACCAATATTGCAGGTAAAATCAGGTTGGCTTATGGATTTAATTTATCAGGATTTCAAGTGACATTAACTGGCACTGCTCATTATACCACAACAAATTCTGAAGGTGTTTTCAAATTTAGCGACTTAAATGTGGACAAAAAATATACGCTGAACATTACTAAAGAAACTCAATATCTGGAAGGTGTGAGTACCTATGATTTACTACTTATTAACAGGCATATTCTCGGCATAAAACCTATAATGAGTAAATATGGAATGATTGCAGCAGATGTAAATAACTCGGGAAGTATCACCACTTTAGATATGGTTTTAATAAAAAAGATGATTTTACAGATTGAGAAAAAAATTCCAAATAATTCCAACTGGCATTTTTTTGACAAAAATCAACAGGAGATTATATCCTTTTATCCGAAAGAGACTTGGACCATAAATGAAATAATAGGTGTTAAGACGGGAGATGTTTCTGGTGCGGAAGAGTTAAGATGAAGTGAATAGCCTATATTATTTTAGGTTTTACCCTTAAAGAATATACACGAATCGTCTTTGCATGATTCCAATGAAATTTAAAGGTATTTCTGAAAATCAATACTTCACAAAGCCCTTCACCTCTTCCTTATTTCCATTTTTACAATGTATAAAATAATGGCCTGAGGCCAGGTGATGAAGAGCTATTTTCTCGGAAATGGTAGATTCTGTGGTATTGTAAATGGTTTGCTGTTGCACCATTTTTCCATCTTGCTGTATTATTTTTATGTGAATTGGGTAAGGGTTTGCTGTAATTTCCAATTGTAAAATTTCAGCAATTGGATTACCCATAATCTTAAAAAAGGACATTTCCTCTTTTCTGAATTCTCTCGTTGGCGTCTGCAAAGACAAGGAATTTAGTCTTAACAACAAAGGGTAATGGTCTGAGGTGGTGGTTGCATATTCAGGAATCCATTGAACTATCTCCTCCAGTATTTGGGTACTCCCTTTTACATACCGATTTTCTAACTCATTGGAAATCATTACGTGGTCAACGACATCCTGATAACCTATCACAGAATTATATTTTGCTCTACTTAAAGGCAAACTCAACGCCAAATAGCGGTCTGAATCTATAGAATCCTTTACTAAATCATCGTAAGATGATAACCGCGATGCAGTACCCTTAGAAATAGTTTCGTCTAGATCATCATTATAATCGCCGATGATCATGACATTTGCCTTACTAAATTGTTGATCTAAAGTATCTTTCAGTTCTTTAGCGCCCGCCTTTCTTCTCAGGTAATCTTGTTCCGTGTCACCTGCTTTTCCATGAAGCCCAATGAAATACAATGGCTCCTGAAATCCTTGAAATATATTGGAATTTTTAATTTTTGCTTCCATAAGATAAGGAAATCTGCCGCTGGCCCAATTTGCATAAGCTGTTGAGCTACTTCTTAGTAAACCTCTAAACTGAACAGATTCTACCAGTGATTTCCTGAATACGTATGCTATTTTTTGACCAGATGGATAATTTGAACTTAGTGTGTCTGTGGCATTGGAACAATAATCGGAAATAGAAACACCGTAACCATCCAATGACTGAATCATTCGCCGAAACCTTTGTACATCAACCACTTCGATAAATACATAGATGTCTGCATCTAATCTATTCATGGTTTTTCTTATGTTTTGCTCTGCCAGATCGTCATCTTTAGGTCCAAAACCATTTGCAGGATTCCCAAACCAATTGATATTCCAGCTTACTATATCCAGGGTATTTTCTGCCGGAATGGTATTACCATTTACTTCAACAGCAAATAATTCTGAATTATCAGCTATAAAAAATATTTTACCCTTATCTGAAACATTAGGTGTTTTTTGGTTATAACGAATAAATAAAGAAGGTAAAACACCACTTAATTCCGCTGGATTAATAGATATTTCTGTTGAAAAAGTCTTATTATCTCTTGAAATTTCAAAATAAGGGCTTGTTTTTATGACTATGTTGGAAGTCAGATTCAATATTTGATAATTTATCTCTTTTCCTTCCGTTGCGAAACCAGGTTTTGCCTTATCGAAAGTAATCAAATTGAGGCTGTGCAAAACACCTATGGGCTTTGCCGGACTCATCAAATTATTGATTTTAACCTCGTCCAAAAACAGTTGACTAGCTCCTTTTTCCGCATTGGATAAATATTGAAAGGCAATATAAGTGTTGGCGGATTTATACTTAGTGATGTCCAAAGAGGCGATCTGCCGCCAATTTTCATCTCTTAAGGTAGGATAAATTACCTCTAACTCCTTCCAGTTATTTGAACCAGGTTCAGGTCTGGAAGCCTGATTTCCTGCAATATAGACTTTCAAAGGCATTCCTTTAAATCTACTTTTAATGGCGAATGCTAAGGAAGGATTTGTGTAAAGAGACAAATCGAAGGAGGGTGAAATGAGCCAATCATTATTATCTCTGCCGCCAATGCCCGGCGTAAAGCCATTTATGACCACCCCATTATTTAAGGGATAACCATCGGAAGTGCAACGCCAGGTACTGTCTCCAAGTAAGTTAGCCACTTGCCATTCGTCAATTAACAAAGGACTACATTTATTAAAGGAATATTCATAAATAGGCCAGTCATTGGTTGTAAAATTCCAGATATCCTTGTTATTAATACCAGGAAATGTATTTCCTGACAAATCAGAAAATAATCCGGAAGGTATTTCAACATCATAAGTTGTAGATAATTTGAGGTTTCCTACCTGGAAAGTGGCTGTATTTCCAGCAATGTTGATTTGACCGGATGGAATAACAGTAGCTATTTCGCGAGTATCTGATTTGCGTATAAGAATATTTCCACTTCCAATTTTTATTGTTTTTGAAAAGGCAATACTGAAAGACGATGTAACATTTACCCCCTTGGCCATATTTTTTGGAAAAAGGGAAAGGATAGTAGGATTTTCGTTGGTACTGGCTCCTAAAATAGCTTCCATTTTAAAATCCTCTATTCCCAAAGCATCATCGGCACCTGTTGCATTAAAGTCTTTCCATCTCAGATAAAATTTTTGACCAGGTTCAAGATTTAAATCCTTGATAAGGTAAGTAATAAGGACTTTATTTTCCGGCAAATTACCATTTAACGGACCTACTGTCCCTGCTTTTACCGGAGCAACCAAATCGAGAGAATCTATATCCTTCCAGGTTCCATTTGATAAATTAGTAGCATCAAAACTAATCTGAAAATCTAATCTATCTATTCTATTTAATGCACCAAGCCGCCATTGTTCTCCTGTATAAGTTACTTTTAATCCTGAAAAAGAAGAAGATGTAGCATTGGTAAAACCAACGCCAAGAGTAGAAATTAAAGAACCAGATTGAAGGCAACCCAGGGAGCGATCCTCTTCATCAATAACGCCAAAACTATAAGTATCTCCTGAATTTGCTGTTCCGTTAGACGCTGTATATAAACCATTTGCATTCGTTCCGGACTCTTCGAGCAACCAGCCAGTGGGAAGAAAATTACTATTGCCTATTTTTACCAGCGTATTAAAATTTTCCAGATAATTACTTTCAATTAATTTAATTTGAGCTGAAAGTGGCAGTGTAATTAAAGAGCAAAAAGTAATAATGGCTAAAGAATTGATGCCTAAATGTTTCATTTTGTGGGTGTATCTTTAAAATAAAATAAAGATATCAACCTATCAGATAATTGTAATATTTATTTGATTTATTAACAAAAACATAATAAAAAATTGGGATGCTCTTACATTTCACATAGTCAATTGGGTTCAATATGTATGAGCACATGACCAAGTTGCGGTATTTCAGCCCTCAAGGTATCTTTTAGTTGATGCGCTAAATTATGCCCATCTGTCACAGAAATGGAACCATTGACCTTGGCGTGCAAATCGACATGATAAATCATTCCTACTTTTCGAATAAAACATTTTTCGGTAGCAATAATGCCATCCACCGTCAAAGATATCCTTCGAATATCCTCCACAAGATCATCATAAAAATGCTCATCCATTATTTCACCTAAAGCAGGTCTAAAAATCAGGTAACTATTGTAAAAGATAAATCCTGAGGCAAGCAAAGCAGCCCAATCATCTGCCGATTCATAACCTTTTCCTAACATTAAAGCCATTGAAATACCAATAAATGCTGCAATAGAGGTAATGGCATCACTCCTATGATGCCACGCATCGGCCTTTAAAGAAGAACTATTGGTTTCTTTGCTTTTTTGGATTACAATTCTAAAGGACAGTTCCTTCCAGGCAATAATTAATGCTAAAACAATAAGCGTCCATTTTTCAGGTAAAGTATGAGGATTTCTTATATTTTGGATGCTTTCGTGGGCAATGAATGTGGCGGAGATTACTAAAAAGCCAACCAATAAAAAGGTAATTAAAGGTTCAATTTTTCCATGACCGTAAGGATGATTCTTGTCTGCAGGTTTATTGGCATATTTCAATCCAAATAACACCAAGATGGAGGAAAATATATCTGTGGTTGACTCAATAGCATCGGCAATGAGCGCATAAGAATTTCCAAAAAATCCAGCGAAGCCTTTAATAAGAGCTAAAAAACAATTCCCAACAATACTAAATACAATCGTATTTATTGCCTTCTTTTCATTACTTAAGGTTGACTCAAACATGAGCGTAATTTAGTCTTTATGTTGGAAAAATTCCCTCCAATGAAAAACTTAAATCCGGAAAAATGCGGGAATACAGGAAATCAGGGGAATGAACAGCTGGAAGACCTACAAATTTGCCTTCTTCATTTAGTATATATGGCAAAACAAAAGAATCAATGGGATGAAAAATCCAATATTCCCTTACCCCTGCCAATTCATACACCTCAAATTTATCTTTCATATCTCTGCGGCTATTACCTGGAGATAGAATTTCAACTACCAAATCTGGCGCCCCTTTTGCTCCCTTCTGATCTAATTTTTCCTGGTCACAAAAAACAGATAAATCAGGTTGAACCACCGTGGTATATTTTCCTTTCTTGATGCCGACGGGTAATCTGACATCAAAGGGAGCGGGATAAAATTCGCAATGTTTACCTTTAAAAAAAAGAAGAAATATCCCTGTTAGATTTCTTGCAATTGTTTGATGAAGCCTATTCGGCGCAGCCATAGGTAAGACCTTGCCAAAAATAAGTTCTACCCTTTCGGTGAATAGCCAATCATAATAATCATCATACGTATATTCTACCGTGCTGTCACAAACCTGACTAAGTTGGGTGATTTTTTTCTTATACATTTTACATATTATTTGAATGCATTTAAAGCTTATTGAAAAATTTCTTCCAATGAAAAACTTAATTCAGGAAAAATGCGGGAATACAGGATATCAGGGGAATGAACAGCTGGAAGACCTACAAATTTACCTTCTTCATTTAGTAAATATGGCAACACAAAGGAATCAATGGGATGAAAAATCCAATATTCTCTCACCCCTGCCAATTCATACACCTCAAATTTATCTTTCATATCTCTACGGGAATTGCCCGGCGAAAGAATTTCCACCACCAAATCTGGCGCACCTTTTGCTCCCTTCTGATCTAATTTCTCCTGGTCGCAAAAAACAGACAAATCAGGTTGCACGACCGTGGTATATTTTCCTTTCTTGATGCCGACGGGTAATCTGACATCAAAGGGAGCGGGATAATATTCGCATGATTTTCCTTTAAAAAAAATACCAAATATGGTATTTAGGTTTCTGATAACCGTCTGATGAAGCCTATTCGGCGCAGCCATAGGCAAAACCTTACCAAAAATAAGTTCTACCCTTTCGGTGAATAGCCAATCGTAATAATCATCATAAGTATATTCTACCGTGCTTTCACAAACCTGGCTTAGCTCAGTGACCTTTTCTTTTACTTCCTTTACATTTTTCATTGCTATATTTTCAGCAATGTAACTATAAAAGGATGAGAAGTC
>Ga0315902_10014003_pt1 | contig 10339 bp, 10 predicted proteins | sample LakEriMetagenome_9_FD_203523 | JGI IMG/M metagenome (GOLD analysis project Ga0315902, IMG submission 203523) | Freshwater fungal communities from buoy surface, Lake Erie, Ohio, United States - Buoy 12 MA117 | ecosystem: Environmental > Aquatic > Freshwater > Lake > Lake biofilm | place: USA...
GCTCGATCTCGCTGGCCACGTTGTAGAAGCTCTCAGCCCGGAGGAACCATCCCTCCCGGAAGTGGCGACGACGCTCGAGGGTGAGATACTGGTGTAGATCCGAATGCGTGGTCAGAGTGTTGACCCTGTGGTCACGGCTCCCGCCTTCTGGATTGAACCGCAGTCGGATCGCAAGCGCCTCCAAGAGCGTCGACTTCCCAGATCCATTCTCCCCGATCAGGAGGTTCACCGCTGGATGGAATTCCAGCCGCTCGAGTGACCGCACCACGGGCATGGAGAACGGATACGCGTCGAACGAAGGAACCCGGTCCCGGTCCAGCCGGATGGCCGACAGAAAACCACCCCCTCGGGGTGGTTGGTCCTGGATGGCACCCAGAGCCAGAGAGGTCTGGTGTCCATTGCGCGGACCGTTCATTCCACCATCAGGTGTCATGGATTGGAACCGATGACGAGGCGGGGGAAACAAGGTCAGCTTGATGTTCCTCGACGAAACACGAGGAGGTTCCCAGCAAGCGCCCGGGTATGCTCATCCGAGTTCGGATTCTCCGCGAGGCCCCTCAAGCGGTCGGTCTCCTCCTGGAGCAGCCTGTAGCCCAGGCCACTCATGAGGCCTATCCAGTATTCGGGAGGTTGCTCGTTGAAGTGACCGTCGCCACCCTGCCCCTTTGGTGCGGCACTCATCACGACGAGATCCGAATGCCTCGTGAGCGTGTCGAGAAACGTCTCGGCCTTCTCGGGACGGAGATGCTCGGCAACCTCGAATGACCAGACGAGGTCGAACCGCCTTCCGAGGTCGAGAGGGATTTCAAGGTCATGCCGGCGGACGCGTTCCGAATTCCGGTTCTTCGAGATGGCGAGTGCGGAACCCTCGACACCCATCGCATCCAAACCCTTCTCGACGAAGAACGACAGGGATCCTCCAGTGCCGCAACCGACATCCAACACGGACCTCGGCCTGAACTGCTCCAAGATCGACTCCAGCACCGCTACTGGACGGAGGGAGCACATGCCCATCTCCCATTCCTCGACAAAAATGCTATTTCCGCGCGCTCGAAGGAGATGGTGCTGGAATTTCGACCACTGCAAAGTCCCGAGGAGCCACATTCCCGTAGCAACAGCCTCGATCCGAGGATGCTTCGAAAGCGCAGCCTTGACGGACCCCTTCAGACTCATCGCTAAATTGTGTTGCTTTGGACTTGGCCCGTAAACTGGATTCTTCACAAAGGGAGGGCCATTGATCCGCCCCATCCCTGTTGAGGGAATCCTCAACAAGAGATAAGGGCAGGCCGATGGGCCTGCCCTTTTGTGTCGGGGTGCGGAACCCCGGTAAAATGACTCAGGCGGACTTCGCTGCGCCTTCAGCACCCTTGGTGGCGGGACGCCGGCCGCGCTTCTCGGTCTTGGACGCCTCTCGACCCTCCTCGGCGGCCGACGCCGCTGGGGTCTCGGGAAGCGGGGTTGTGCTCTTGACCACGATCTTCAGGCTGCAGCGGACCTCGGGGTGGAGGCGGAGTTCCACCTCATGATCACCCACCGCATGGATCGGCTTCTCGAGGTGGATCTTGCGCTTGTCGAGGGCCACATCGAGCTGGGTCTTGAGGGCGTCGGCAACCGATCCAGAGGTGATCGAGCCGAACATCTTTCCGTCCTCGCCGGTCTTGACCAGAAGGGTGAGCGTGACCTTGTTCAGGCTCTTGGCCAGCTCGGTCATCGAGTTCAGCTCATGGGCCTCCCGCTCGGCACGGCGCCGCTGCAGGTTCTCGATCCACTTGCGGTTGCCCTGGGTGACCGGGACTGCGAGGCCGCCCGGGATGAGGAAATTGCGGGCGTAGCCGGAGGTGACGTTGACGTGGTCCGACTCGGCGCCCAGGCCGACCACGTTCTTGATGAGGATGACTTCGGTTTTCGACATACGATGACTGGTTCAGGTGGGGAAAGTTTCAGAAGGGGACATCATCCTCCTCGGGAGGCGGTCCATCGGAAGTGGGGGGCTCGGTGGGATTGGCAGGACGGGACGGGGGACGGCTCGGTGCCGCGGCAGCTTGGGAACCCTCGGCACGCCCACCGATGAACTGGAAGTTCTCCATGACCACCTTGAGGGAGCTGCGCTTCTGGCCAGTCTGCTTGTCGTCCCACTGGTCCAGACGGAGCCGACCCTCGACGAACAGCGGGTTCCCCTTGCGGAGATACTGACCGATCAGCTCGGCCTGCTTGCCCCACGCATCGACGTCGAGGAACGTGACCTCCTCCTTCGTCTCGCCGGTCTCCGACTTGTAGGAACGGTTGACAGCAAGACCCAGTCGGGCCACGGCGGTCCCCTTCGGGGTGTACCGGAGCTCCGGATCCCGGGTCAGATTACCCAGGAGGATCACCTTGTTGTAGCTGGCCATGGGTCGAGGGCGGCAGGACCGCGTTGGGTTCAGGCTTCGACAGGGGCGGCCACGAACTTGGAGGCCGCACCGAACTGCACCCGGTAGACCTCCGGGACGTGGACGAACTTGCTCTGGAGAGCGGTCATCACGGTCGGAGTCGCCTCGAACACAACGTTCACGAAGTGTCCACCGGTGACCTTCTTGTCGGTGACCCGGGCGAACGACTTCTTGTCCATCTTCTGGACGGTTTCAACCTTGGCGCCCGACCCGGCGAGGAGGCTCTTGACCTTCTCCACCACGTCGTTCAGGCCCTCCTCCCGGCCGGCGAGATCGAGGATGAACAGACCTTCGTAACGTTTCACTGCGTATTCCTTTCTCGGTTCGTGGAATCTTTCGGGGGGACCGGCCCTGAACCGTTGAAACGATTCATCGCCCGCATCACCCCGTCGGCCAACCAGCATTCCACCTGCTGGCAGGCCCTTGTCAGAACTTCATTCAGGACCGGCTGTTCGTCGTCGGAGACGACACCCAGCACATGACCCGCAATATTACGCCGATCTTGCCTCGGTCGCGCAATCCCTACTTTTAGTCGGGGATAGGCTCGAGTGCCCAGCGCCTGCTCGACGGATTCCAGACCGTGATGCCCCCCGGGGCTGCCCTCGGGACGGAGCCGCAAGGCTCCCAACGGTAGGTCTGCATCATCGACCAGGATCAGGATATGGTCCGGGGACACCTTGTAGAAGGAGGCAACCCGGGCCACTGCCTGGCCGCTGGCATTCATGAACGTCTGGGGGCGGCAGAGGATTACCCTGCACCCGGAGACTCGACATTCGGCAATCTCGGAAAAGAACTTGGATTCCATCCGCCACGATCCCCGCCAGCCCTCGGCCAACCGGTCTGCCAGCATGAAGCCGGCGTTGTGACGTGTGTTCCGGTATTCGGGACCCGGATTCCCCAATCCCACGATGAGCGATAGATCCTGCATCGTGGACACGAAGGGCGGGAATCCCCATCGGGGCTACCCGCGCAGGGACGGCTACTTCTTCTTCTCGGGAGCCGCCTCTTCCTTCTTCTCCTTGATCATCTCGGGCTGCTTCGCGGCCTCACCCGCGGCAGGAGTCGTCGTCTCAGCCGCCTCGGCAACCGGCGCCGCCACGGCCAATACCGGGATCTTCTTGTCGCCCAGAATCTCGACTCCGGCAGGGGCCGAGATCTCCCCGATGTGGAGAGTCTCTCCCACCTTCAGGTTGGTGACATCCACGTTGATCTGCTCCGGCAGGTCCTTCGGAAGGCAGCGGACCCGGACCCGGAAGCGCACGTGCTCCAGAGTGCCGCCACCGTTCTTGACGCCATCGGGAACACCAACGGCCTCGACAGGCACTTCGATCGACACCTTCTCGTCCGCCTTCACCTCGTGGAGATCGACGTGGAGGATATGGCCGGAAAGAGGATGGTGTTGGACATCCTGAACCAGCGCGAGCCGACTTGGCTTCGCATCACCCTCGACCGTGAGGTCGACCAGGATGATCTCGGTATGGGCCTTGTGGACCAGTTCATCGAACTGCTTGGAGTCGATCTCGAGATTCTGGGGGGGATTGTGACGTCCGTAGATGATGGCCGGGATGCGGCCGCTGCTGCGGATCTTGCGCGCGCCCTTGCGGCGCGTCTGGGTGCGCGGTGAAGCGCTGAGTGCTAGTGATTTCATGTCGGTCGTATCTGCCGGCGGCCAGTTCAGCTGGTTCGCCCGCCCTTAAACTCGAACAGGGACGTGACGCTGGAGTTGTGGTGAATCCGCTTGATGGCCTCACCCAACAACTGCGCCACGGACAAGGTCGTGACGTTTACCCCGGGATAGACGGGGCGGAGGACCGTATCGGTCGTGATCAATTCGTCAATCGGAGAATTCTTGATCCGCTCGACACCGAGGTCCGTGAGGAGCGCATGTGACACACAGGCGATGATCTTCTCCGCACCACGCGACTTCAGCAGGGCCGCCGCGCTGGTGAGGGTCCCGGCCGTCTCCGTCAGGTCGTCCACCAGCAGGACATTACGCCCTGCGATGTCACCGATCACCGCGGTGGCCTCCGTCTCGGTCGGGCTCTTCCGCCGCTTGGCCACGATCGCCAACTCGGCGTCGAGCCGCTGCGCATAGGCGTAGGCCATCTTGATGCCCCCCACGTCCGGACTGACCACCACGAGGTTCTCCAGATTCTTCTTCAGCAGGTACTCGTAGATCACCGGCGCCGCGTAGAGGTGGTCGACCGGGATGTCGAAGAAGCCCTGGATCTGCTGGGCGTGGAGATCCATGGTGAGAACCCGGTTGGCGCCCGCCGCCACGAGGAGGTTCGCGACGAGCTTCGCGGTGATCGCCACGCGGGGCTGGTCCTTCCGATCCTGCCGGGCATACCCGTAGAAGGGCATGACAGCCGTGATCCGACTCGCGCTGGCCCGACGGAAGGCGTCCATCATGATGAACATCTCCATCAGGTGCTGGTTCGCCGGCGGGCTCGTGGACTGGACGATGAAGATGTCCTGACCCCGCACGTTCTCGTCGATCTTCACGAACGTCTCACCATCGGGGAAGGTGCTGACGGTGCATTTCCCGAGGGGGACACCGATGCTGTCACAGATCGACTGCGCGAGTGAGATGTTGGCGGTGCCGGAGAAGATCTTCACGCGAGTTGGAGGATGGACCGATCGTGAAAAAAGTGAGAGGCCGCCCCGACGAACCACCGCTGGGGACCGGCCATGGAGGGCGACGTTAACAACCGACCTCCGCCCGGCAAGGTCGATTTGTTTCCGGGTTGTTGCTCCGCTGCCTCCGCGTCCGGTCCCGCAATCCCCCCAGTTCTGCCTTCCGAGCCCCTCCCCGCCCGGATAGCGTCCCACCGTGCTGTTGACGCCGCAGGAACTGGCCGACCTCACCGGACTCCGCCACCGCTCACCCCACTCGCTGCTGGGACTCCATCCTCTCGGCGACGGCTCAGGCCTCGTGGGACGCGCCTTCATCCCCGGGGCAACCCGGGTCGAGATCATCCCGCTGGCCCAAGGCGCAGGTCCTGCGTTCGAGCTGAAGCCGGTGAACGAGACAGGGCTGTTCGAGGCTCAGACCCCGCGGGCCAAGGCCGTCTACGCCTACGACCTCCGGATCACCTGGTCGGATGGCACCCAGAGCCAGGGACGGGACCCCTACTCCTTCTGGCCCACGGTGGGCGAGACCGACCTCTTCCTGTTCAACGAGGGGAACCACCAGCGCCTCGCGGATGTCCTCGGATCCCATCCACGAACCCTCGATGGCGTCCCAGGCGTTTCCTTCGCCGTCTGGGCCCCCAATGCACGACGGGTCTCGGTGGTCGGTGACTTCAACCAGTGGGATGGACGCCGACACCTGATGCGGCAGCTGGGCTCCTCCGGCGTCTGGGAGATCTTCATCCCGGACATCGGCGAGGGCGCCCTATACCAATACGAGATCCTCGACGCCCACGGTGCCCTGAAGCTGAACACCGACCCCTTCGGATTCCACTTCGAGCAGCCCCCGAAGCACGCCTCGGTCGTCTGGAACAACCAGAAATTCGCCTGGACGGACGCCGATTGGATGGAACGGCGGCGCGCCTCCGACCCGCTGCAGGCCCCGATGAGCATCTATGAGGTCCATCTGGGGTCCTGGAAACGCAAGAGCGCCTGGGAAGCCCTGTCATACAGGGAACTGGCAAAACCCCTGATCGAGTACCTCCAGCAGACCGGATTCACCCACGTGGAGTTCCTCCCGGTCGCGGAGCACGCCTTCTTCCCCAGCTGGGGATACCAGGTCACCGGATTCTACGCCCCGACCAGCCGCTTCGGCACCCCTGACGACTTCCAACATCTGGTCAACGAACTCCATCGCGCCGGTTTCGGGGTCATCGTCGACTGGGTCCCCGCCCATTTCCCTCGCGACGGCTGGGCGCTGGCCCGGTTCGACGGCACGGCGCTCTACGAGCATGCCGACCCGCGTCAGGGCGCCCATCAGGACTGGGGGACGCTGATCTTCAACTACGGTCGCCACGAGGTGCGGAACTTCCTCACGGCAAACGCCCTCTTCTGGTGCGAACGGTTCCACATCGACGGACTCCGGGTCGATGCCGTCGCCTCCATGCTCTACCTCGACTACTCCCGGAAGGAGGGCGAGTGGATCCCCAACAAGTATGGAGGACGGGAGAATCTGGACGCCGTCGAGTTCCTGCGATCGGTCAACCATCTGGTCGGCACCGAGCACCCCGGCGTGGTCACCATCGCCGAGGAGAGCACGGCCTGGCCCATGGTCTCCCGACCGCCGTGGGTCGGAGGCCTCGGGTTCACCCTCAAGTGGAACATGGGGTGGATGCACGACACCCTCGGCTATTTCCGCCGGGAGACGATCCATCGGAAGTACCACCAGAATGATCTGACCTTCGCGATGCTCTACCACTTCCAGGAGAACTTCGTCCTGCCGCTGTCGCACGACGAGGTCGTCCACGGGAAGGGCTCCCTGCGGCGGCGCATGCCCGGGGACGATTGGCAGGGTTTCGCAAACCTCCGGACCCTGCTGGGGTACCAGTGGCTGTTCCCCGGCAAGAAGCTCCTCTTCATGGGCGGCGAGTTCGGGCAGACCCACGAGTGGAACGCCAACGCGGCGCTCGACTGGTCCCTGCTCGACTCCGGTCCCTTCCACCGGGGCACCCAGAGATGGGTCTCGGACCTCAACGCGCTCTATCGACGTGAGCCGGCCCTCTGGCGCGGGGACTTCGAGCGGGACGGCTTCTGGTGGGTCGATTGCGGCGACCACGAGAACAGCGTGCTCACCTTCATCCGGCACGCCTCCCCCGAAGGTTGCACTGGGGCCCACAGCCACCTGCTCGTGATCCTCAATCTCACGCCGGTACCCCGGCCGCGGTATCGGGTCGGACTGCCACTCCCGGGCCACTGGGAGGAACTCCTCAACAGCGACGCGTCCCTGTATGGCGGCAGCAACCTCGGCAATCCCCTCGGCGTGGAGACGGAGCCCTACGCCGTCCACAACCAAAGCCATTCCGCCGAGTTCAACCTGCCTCCGCTGAGTGTCAGCGTGTTCGGCCGTCGCGGCTGAGTCCGCTGGAAACTCCCGCAGGGAGGCAACCCGTCGACAGGCCTGGACAACCCGTCGGCAACCGCCGCGGTTGCTGGTCCGGGAATGGGATCCTACCGTGTCGGCTCGTGCCGAAGACAACCCGCACCCTCCGCGCTTCCCCTCCCTTCCCGGGCGGAGAGGCTGCCCTCTGGCGTGCGGTCGGGGCACGATGGCGCCAGCTGTTCGGGGACTTCGCCCGTCTGGGACTCAGCTTCGAATGGCATGAGGTGCCCGCAGATGCCGAGGTCGACTGGGCGCCCAGCTTCCACCCCGACGCGGTGGAGCTGTGCCTGAACCTCTCGGGGGCCGCCGAGGTCATCGGCGGCGGCAGGACACTGCGGCTGGAGCCCTGGACCGCCGGGTTCTACCGGCAGGGCAAGCCAGGCCTCCAGGCACGCCGGCTGCCAGGCTCTACCCATCACTTCATCACGGTAGAGTTCGCCCCGGAATTCCTCTCGAGGCATCTCCAGAAGGCCTCGGCCGACCTCAACCCCCTCATCCGCCAGGCCATCGATGGCGCCGGGTCCGGGGCCATGGTTGCGACCCCCGAGTCCATCAATGTCCGCCAGAGGGAACTCGTGCTGAGCCTCCGCCAGCCCCCAGTCCTCGCGAGCGCCCAGGACGTCTGGTACCAGGCCAAGGCCATCGAGCTGATGGGCGAGTTCTTCTTCCAGCCGGCCTCGACCGAGGAGCTGTTCTGTCATCGACACCAGCGTGTGTCACGCGACCGCGTCGACCGCGTGATCTCCATCCTCAAGGAACAGCTCACCGACCCTCCGTCCCTCGAGGAGATCGGTCGACAGGTGGGCTGCAGCCCCTTCTACCTCAGCCGGACCTTCTCCAAGGAGACCGGGCAGACCATCCCCCAGTACCTCCGTCAGCTCCGTCTCGAGCGGGCTGCCGACCTCCTCCGGAGCGGCTCGTTCAATGTCACCGAGGCCGCCACCGAGGTCGGCTACAACAGCCTCAGTCATTTCAGCCAGGCGTTCCACCAGCACTTCGGGTGCTGTCCCGGGCTTTACCCCATGGCGACCCCGACCCAGAAGGCTGCCACCGAGGGATCAGAACGCTGAGGCCAGCCACATCAGGAAGCGCGCGGTCCGGTTGAGCCACCAGCCCAGCGCCGTCCACGGCGTCACCCGACCCGTCAGCCAGGGCAGGGTCACCAGCAGCACCAGTACGTTGCCCAGCCAGATCAGGACCCCCGACACGATCCACCCCTCCACATCGATGTCGGGCTGACGCACCCGGAGGATGTGGACCGTCAGCGTCACATGGAACGAATAGGTCACGCCGAGACCGAAATGGAACCACGGCTGGTAGGCCTGCCAGTGACCGAAGTGGCTGCCAACGCCCCAGAAGGCCGCCCAGATCAGTGCGTACAGCGGGATGAAGTACGGGGCGAGGACGATGAACGGGTTGGTCTTGCTGACCACGACCGAACCTCCCCGGGATGTCGCCCGGAACGCCTTCACGCGTCCTCCACAGATCCAGGCCGAGAGCGCATGGGTCAGTTCATGGCCCACGACATAGATCCAGAGCGGCTTCGGCAGCATGAGGAACACCACCAGCCACGCCGCGGCTCCACCCAGCACCGAGACCCAGAACAAGGAGGAGCCGACCGAGGACCGGATCAGAACCATCAGGGCCCAGGTGGCACCAACACACCAGGGCAGCAACGCGAGCCCGAACAGGATCCGCCACAGGAGCTGGAAGAAATGGGCCATCGCGGGAACTCAGGAGCACCGGGGGGGAAGCTGCGAGCTGAGAGCTGCGAGCTGAGGTTTCATACATGCCTGGCAAAGGGCGGCGGAGCTCAACCCGGCTCCACCCCCAAGCCTCTGGACTTCCACCTCATCCATAGCGATCCGGGGACAACAGACTGAGATCGAACGCGGGGCGTTCCCCCGAAACCAATTCCGACACCAGGCGTCCCGTGATGGGACCGAGACTCAATCCCATCATGGCATGCCCGGTCGCCACCACGAGGTTGGCGACCCGACGGCTCCGTCCCAGGTACGGAAGCCCGTCCGGCGAACACGGCCGAAGGCCCCGCCACGGTTGGACGTTCTCGAAATCCCCGGGTTCGAACGCCGGGAAATACCGGACGGCCGCCTTCACGATGCCGCGGACCCGACGCTGGGTGATGTCCTCGTTGAGGCCCGCGATCTCCATCGTCCCCCCAAAACGCAGCGTCCCCCCCATCGGCGTCACCGCGACCCGCGCCTCGGTGAGGATTGAACACAGCTCGGGCAGCTGCCGTGGCCGGCTGAGCGTCAGGCTGTACCCCTTGCCCGCCTGCATCGGGATGGAGAGCCCCAGCCCCTCCCCCAGCCGCGACGACCACGATCCCCCCGCCAACACCAGTCGTCCCACCGGGACCTCGCCCGCGGTCGTCCCAAGCGCCCGCACCCGATCGCGCTCACGAACCACCCCGCTCACCTCGGTGCCCCACAGGAACCGAACCCCAAGCCGGCCACACTCGTCGCGGACCGCGGCCATGAACCGGTTGGGCGACAGGTGACAGTCCTTCGGGAAGAACACCGAGCCCGCGACGTCCATCGTCACCCCTGGGTCCATCGCCGCCGTCTCCCGGGCCCCGAGCACCCTCGCGGGGACCCCGAGCGCCTCGGCTTTGGCCGCGAACGCCGCCTCCTCCTCGAGGCCATGCTCCGTCCGACACAGCATCAGGAGGCCGCGCTGCGCCAGCCCGAAGTCGGCCGGGAGCTGGCAGGAAAGGGCCTCGTATTCGGATCGGCTCGCCAGGTTGAGATCCCGCAGCAACGGCGCCGCCGCGCGGACATGTCCCTCCGTCGAGGCCCGGATGAACCGCCAACCCCAG
>Ga0315902_10014005_pt1 | contig 10336 bp, 5 predicted proteins | sample LakEriMetagenome_9_FD_203523 | JGI IMG/M metagenome (GOLD analysis project Ga0315902, IMG submission 203523) | Freshwater fungal communities from buoy surface, Lake Erie, Ohio, United States - Buoy 12 MA117 | ecosystem: Environmental > Aquatic > Freshwater > Lake > Lake biofilm | place: USA...
GGTGGAGGTGGTCTCGCTGACGGACCTCGAAAACGCCGCCAAGCTCATTGCCCGCTTCTGTCTCAGCCTCACTCCGGAGTGTGACTTCACTCCCCGCTGAGAGACCGAAGAGGGGGGCCTACATTGCCGTGGTTCCCCCGGTCGCACGTCGCCGCAGGGGACTCGCACGGCAGATTCACGCGGGGACTGGCTTGCCGCGGCGCGGGCCGGCTGCCGAAACACGGCGCTGGACCGGGCCTGCGCCGCCTCGTCGACCGGCAACCCTCTGGGGACCAGACCGTTTTCAGAAGAAGAACACCTTCTCGGCCGTCCCGCGGAGCAGCCAGTTGCGATCTCCCGCGGAGGTGAAGTCGAGCTTGTTCTTTACCAGGTCGATGGAGGCCGGGTAGGTGTTGTTCCCGTCGATCTGGTACGGAGCGTCGCTGGCCCACATGGTCCGTTCCGGACCATAGGCGTCGAACACGCGGCGGATCATGGGGACCAGGTCCAGGTACGGCGGCTGTTTCTTCCCCAGGGCGTAATAGGCCGAGATTTTCACGTGTGTTTGCTTGTGCCTGGCCAGATCGCACAGCTTCTGCACGTCGGCGTCACGCACCTCACCCGTGGCGCCAATCCGCGCGAAGTGATCGATCACCACCCGCGTCTGGGGATACTTCTGGCACATCGCGGCGACGCCCTCGAGATCTTCGGGATTCAGCAGGCAGCACATCGCCTGGCCCGTCTCGGCCCCGTGCTTCCACATCTGCTGCATCCCTTCGCTCGACAGCCACTTCTCTTTGTAGATAAAGGGAGTGATGCGGAACCCGGTGACCCGCTTCTTCAGCAGACTGTCCATCTTCTCGCGGACCCCCGGTTGCTGATCGTCGAGCATCCCCACGACTGCGAACGCCCCGGGATGCGCGGCGGCGCAGTCGGTGAGATAGGTGTTGTTCCAGCCGTGGTAGATGTGGTGCTGGATCAGCACGACGCGCCCCACCTGCACGGGATGCGCCTGGGCCAGCAGTTCCTCGGGGGTGAAGCTCGCGGGCTTGAGATCGGCTTTGGTTTGGCCTTTCTCGAGTGGCCAGCGGTCGGTCTCGGGAGACCAGACGTGCGAATGGGCGTCGATCCAGGGATGTTTCGCCAAATCGGGACCAGCGGCCAGGACCGGGGAGATTCCCCTCTCGGACAGGGTTCCCGCCGCCAGTGCGGCGACTCCGGTCTGCAACAGCGAACGACGGCTCATTGGGCCTGCACTGCTCATCACATCACTCCCTGGTGGTCCTGCTGGATTTCCCCTGACGCCCCATCGGCGCGATCATAGGCCCGCCCCAGCCCACCGGGCAAGTTTCGGGACGCGACGCGGTTGGTCCGCATCGCGGCCGGGACCTGGGCCGGGGACGTGGCGGGTTGTGTCGGCCGGAGAACTCCGCGAGAATTCCCCCGCCCCACCGCATCAGGCGGTTTGCCGGGGAAGAATCCATTCACGGGAGTGCGCGATGCGCGGCGTGTGCCTTGGCTGGGGGATGATGGCGGTGTTGGGGCTGACGGCTCTGGCTCGCGGACAAGAGGGACCAGGTGGCGACCCGGCGCTGCGGCGTTGGTTGTCCAACGAGACGCGCGAAGTGGGGCTGGGCGAATCGGCCTGGGCCCTGACCGCCGACGAGTGGGACAGCCTCCGTGCCCCCCTCCGCGAACAGTACCTCGACATGTTGGGCCTGTGGCCGCAGCCCGAACGCACCCCACTGCAGCCCACGGTGACCAAAACCCTCCTGCGGGACGGCTTCTCGGTTCAGAACGTGCACTTCCAGTCGAAGCCCGGGCTGTACGTGACGGGAAACCTGTATCTCCCCGACCCGCTGCCCGCAGGCAAACTGCCGGCGGTCCTGTATGTCTGCGGGCATTCGGGACGCGGGCGTGACGGCAACAAGACCGCTTTCCAGCATCATGGCATGTGGTTCGCCACCCACGGTTATGTCTGCCTCATCATCGACACCCTGCAGCTGGGAGAGGTGGCGGGGCTTCATCACGGAACCTACCAGCACAACCGCTGGTGGTGGCATTCGGCCGGCTACACCCCCGCCGGAGTCGAATGCTGGAACGGAGTGCGGGCCATCGACTACCTGGTCTCGCGGGCCGAGGTCGACCCCGAACGCATTGGCGTCACCGGCATCAGTGGCGGGGGGGCGGCCACGTTCTGGATTGCCGCCGCCGATGAACGGGTGAAATGCAGCGTCCCCGTGAGCGGCATGAGCGATCTGCAAAGCTACGTGACCGACCAGGTCGTCAATGGTCATTGCGACTGCATGTTTCTCTACAACAACTACCGCTGGGAATGGACCACCATCGCCGCCCTGGTCGCCCCGCGTCCCATGCTGTTTGAAAACTCGGGGCATGACACGATCTTCCCCATGCCCGCCAATGAACGGATTCGCGGACGACTCGAGCGGCTCTACAACCTGTACCAGAAAAAACCGGGTGATCTGTTCGACATTGGGGTGACCCCGGGAGGCCACGAAGACCATCTCGAACTGCGGTTGATGGCGTATCGCTGGCTGAACAGGCATCTGAAGAACGACAACGCGGCGGTTCAGGAACCGGTGCTGGAACCGATTCCGGGTAAGGACCTGCGGGTCTTCCCCGAGGATCGCGATCTCCCCGCCGACAGTCGCAACGCCACGATCGACGAGAGTTTCGTTCCCGTCGCGGCGCCGGCTCCCCCCGCCACGGCGGCGGAATATGACGAAGCCTCGAACCGTCTGCTGGCGGCCCTGCGGGAGCGTGTCTTTCGGGACTGGGCCGACGAAATTCCCGCCGCCACACTGCGCGAGCAGCGCAGCAAAGGGCAGGTCTTGCTGCAGACCGACGCCGATACGGTGGTGTTGGGGCGAATGAACCGGGGCGAACCCCGGAAGGTGGATGCCCCGGGAGATCAGCCCGACCGCATCTGGGTGGTCATTCTGGGCCCCGATGATCCGGAAGGAGAATTTCCCGCCTGGGTGAAGGGGCAGATTCCCGCCGAAGCGACGACGATCGCGATCACTCCCCGCGGGTGGGGGACCTTCGCCGGTTACGAGAAAAAGAATCCGCCGAACTATTTCGAGCGTTCCCCGGTGCTGCTCGGTCGCACCCTCGACATGCTGCGGGTAGGGGACATCCAGGCGGTCGCGCGGTGGCTGCACGAGAACGAGTCGGGAGAACGGCTCGTCGGGGTGATCGGTCGGGGCGAGGCGGGAGTGCTCGGGGCCTATGCCGCCCTGTTCGACACCTGCATTGCCGACGTGAAGCTGATCGAACCGCCGACCAGTCACCGCACGGGCCCGGCGGTGTTGGGCGTTTTGAAAGTTCTCGACATTCCCGAGGCGCTGGGGCTGTTGTCGCCCCGCCGGCTGACGCTGGTGGGAGCGCCCGAGAAACTGTCCGCTCGAGTGCAGGCGTGGTACCAGGCCAGTGGTCAGGCGGGGCGTCTGCAGGTTCTGCCCGTCGCGGCTGACGCCCCGCGCTGAGTCGGGGCGAGACCGGCGCTGGCAGTTCCTGGGCTTGTTGGATGACGGACCGCTCAGGGGGTCGATGTCGATAACCGTCTCCCTGGACTGCGAACCGGCGAGCGGTGCCTTTCCCGAGAAACAAGGCGCGGGACGCGTCCAACCACCGGTGAGCCCAACGGTCACAAGCCGGACAGGTGTGGCGGGACCGGGAAGGAGGTGGTCTTCCCGCTTCCCAGGTCACCCCCTGGGACTCCTGCCACCTTCCGAAAGGGCCATCCCTTTCAGAACCAGAGCTTCTTCCGGAAGAACTCGATCACGTCCCCAAACAGCACGTAGCCCAGCGCTTTTTTGCCGCAGTTGATCTTGGCGATCACCTCGGCACCGATCTGCGGATCGTCGGGCAGGGGGGCGGTGGGAGTGGCGAAGACGGGGACCACGGCTCCTTCCTTCTCAGACACCATGGCCCGGCTGCCGATGGTTTCGAGGTTTCCCTGCCAGGTCTTCTCGGTGGCGGTGGCGAGGATGTAGGTCAGGGGGAGTTGCTGATTGCCCGATTGCGCCTGGGCTTCCAGCATGTGGCCCAGCCGGTTCTCGGCGACATCCAGTTCCAGCCGCCAGTCCTTGGTGGGATCCATCACCTCCAACAGCAGTTCGCCCCGCCGCACGGGGCGCAGCCGCAGCAGTTCCTCCACACGGAAGGTCGCCACGACGCCGTCGATCTGCGCCTTGACCGTCAGCGCGTCCTTCTGTTTGTCGAGAGTGTTCACCTGCAATTCGACCCCCTTGATCTCGGCCAGCAACTGCTGCTCTTTGAACTGCAGTTCGTTGATCTGCTGACGGGTCATGCCGGTGTTGGATTCACTCAGCTGCGCCCGCACCGAGGCGACCTGGGTCTCCTTTTCGGCGAGCGCGTTCTGTTGCGCCAACAGCCGCGCCTGCAGCTCGTCGTTCTTGAGCACCAGCAGGGTGTCCCCCGCCTTCACCGGCACCCCGGTGGCGACCTTCACCTCCAGCACATCGCCATCCCAGGGAGCGAAGACCTCCTGACGCACGATGGGCATCAGCCGGCCCTTCCCCTCGGCGCGATAGTCCCACTTCACATAGGTCAGCGCGGCGGCGACAGCGGCGGCCGTGACGATGCCCAGCGCCCACTGGGCAAGACGGCGGCCCCGGAACCACGACGCATAGCCACCCAGGAAACGCCACAGAGGCATCAGGAAGATCCGCTCATGCTCCTGGGCGTTCCGCATCGCGAGGGCAGTATGGGCGGTCAGTCGGTCGAGCCGGTCGTCGAGATCCCGTGGAAGGGGGTTGTCGGAAATCTGCTCGACCACCAGCGCTCCCAGAGGCTTGGGGCGGGGGACTGGCTCTTTTTCGCCCCGAATTCCCGCCTCGGTGAACTTCTTCATCGCCACCGGGTCGAACAGCGGTGAGATCACCACGGCCCGCGTGCGGCTTTCGTGCAGGTAGTCGGCCAGGGGTTGTTCGATCAAGGGGGGCAGCGTGCGCGATTCTCCATCGAACGTGAGACGCTCTCCCGACCGCACCACCTTGTCCGACAGGCTGGTCAAGAGCTGCACGACGTTGGAACGCGGGTTGACCGATTGCGAGCCCGAGATCGACAGCAGCTGCAATCGGTTCCCGACCCGTTCCGCGATCGACACCCGGTCGACTCCCAGCCACCGGCGTCCATCATTGGCGGCCACCTGGGCCACATCCTTGACCCGCAGGTGGTTGTGCATCGCCAGCACGTCATCGAGCGACAATTCAACGACCTTGTTCGCGGTCACTGCACCCCCGATGGTAACCCCCGCAGGCAACACTTCGAGGGGAACCGGCTGCCCACCCACGCTCAGGCTGGGGCCGGGAGGGGGCGAAGAGGGCGTGGCCGGTTGAACCTGGGGCCCGGCCCCGGTCGGAACGGCCGCGGGTTTGGGCTGAACGCGCGGTACCAGTTCCGGATGTGAGGGAACTGCCGGGGCGGTGGGTGTCGCGGAGCGCCCGATGGGGCTGGGGCGACCAGAGACCTCTCCGGCGGGGAAGGACGGGAGCCGCGACAGGAAGGTCGACAGACTCTGGCAGACCTGCTCGAGCGCGGCGAGACGCCAGCCTTGCTGGGCGGGATCGGCCGGTTCCTCCTCCAGCAGCTGGACCAACCCCTGGGGACGCTGGTTGGCCCAGACCCCCCCCAGCAGCATCGAGAACATCCGTCCGGGGCCGTCGAGCTTTTCTTCGCGGGTCGCGAAGGCCAGAGCGCACCCCTTCTCGATCGCATTCGAGAACGGCTGCTCAAAGGCGGCCTTCAACATGGGATCGTTCATGAAGCCGGTCTGCACCAGCGACTGCTCGCGGGTCAGCACCAGACGGCGCTGCGAGTCAATCATCCACAGCCCGCCGGCCGCCGTGCCGGTGGCCGCCACCGCCCGCGGCAACAGAGCCGAGAAAAACGCTTCGATGGTCTGGGGTTGCAGCGCCAGTTCGGCGATTTCATTCAGCACGGCCTGACTGGCCGCGGGGATCTCGGGAGGATTGCCGGAACCTGTCGACATGGCTGCCACTTGCGATTGAAGAGGGAATCGATGGTTGAAAGAACGGGATGGGCCACTCTCCGCAACTACATGCGGAAATGGAAGGTCAACCGCAACCAGCGCCAGATCCACTGCCAGGTGGAGCGATGTCCTACGTAGAACCGTGAGTTGCCCCGCAGTCCCGAGCGGAGACGGGCCGTGTCGGTGTCGAGTTCCACCACCGCCTCGTAGGCGCTGCTCGTCAGCCGTTCGCGACCCTGGCGGTCACTCACGGTGGCCAGGTTCCCCCCGGTTTTGTTGGTCAGCGAGGGAGGGGCGAACTCGGCATGACGGGGGGCGATCTTCACGACTTTCCCGGTCCAGGTCTCTCCTGGAACCTGCTCGAAGCGAATTTCGACCTCCTCTCCCACCTGCATGTCGCCCCGGTCCAACTGATCAACCAGCAGGATCACCTGGAACCGGTCGTCGGGAGCGAGGCACAAGACATTCGTTCGAGGTTCCAGCAGCGCCCCGACGTTCCCCTGGTCGAGGGGACTGCCAAACCAGCCGTGCAGTTCAATCTGCTCGACACCCGCGGGAGGCTCTTCGACCCGGGGCATCGCCACCACCTCGCCACCGATGGGGGCGGTCAGCTTCAGCATCGCCAACTGCCGCGTGAAATCTTCGATTTGGCGCTCCAGCGACACAATCTGCTCGCCCGCCACCTGGGCGGCCGCCGGGTTGGGCTGCGCCTGGTATTTCTCCAACTCCAACCGCTGCACCGTCAGTTGCGTCTCGAGTTCCTGCAGCTTCAGTTGCTTGTCGGGGTCGGCCAGGTCCACCAGAGGGGCTCCCTGCTGAACGTGGTCCCCCGGCTTGACGTGAATCGTCTCGATCAGGCCGGGGACCGAGTTCTGCACGTAGGCCACATCGTGCGGTTCGACGTAGAACGGAGCCTCCACATGCCACGGCAGGGGGATCGCCAACAGGCCGGCGACCACGGCCGCCAGCCCCAGCAGCGTGGCCAGGATGCGGGGACGACTCAGCGGTTCACTGCGGGGGGCGCTCATGACTCGATACAGGTTGAAGACCAGGTTGCCGACGATCCCCGCCATGGAAAACCACGCCAGGGCAATTCCGATGCTCTGCAGTTCATACGGCTTGAGCACCGTGTAGAGGAAGATCGTGATGCCGAACAACACCACCCAGCGGTACAGGGCGCTGGCGACCGCGTACAGCACGAACCAGTGCCGGCCCCGTTGGGGCATGAACGGGTCCTCCCGCGTCTCGATTCCCAGGCAGACCCGCGAGAACGTGTTGCGGAGCAGGGTGTTGGCCTTCTCCGACATGTTGGGAATCTCCAGAAAATCGCTCAGCATGTAATAGCCGTCATACCGCATCAACGGGTTCAGATTGAAGATGACTGTGGTGATGGTCGAGACGAAAAATACGTTGAGGCAGAGGTGGTGGAACATTCCGGGGGCAGAGAACCACCACGCGAACAGCGCCAGCGAAGCCAGCACCGACTCGACCCACATGCCCGCCGCCCCAATCGCGATGCGGTGCCACTTGTTGGGCAGCATCCACGAGTCGCTCACCTCGCAATACAGGGTGGGGCTGAAGACCAGGAAGATCACCCCGATCTCGTGGCATTCCCCGCCAAAATACCGGCAGCTGACCCCGTGCCCCAGTTCGTGCAGAATCTTGGTGAAGGCCAGCGTGAAATACAGCCACAGCAGGTTCGGCCAGCCGAAGAACTGCTGGAACTCGGGCAGCAACCGGCGGAAGTGGTCGAACTGGATCGACAAGAGCAGCCACGAGGCGGCGATCAACACCACCTGGATGAAGACCGCCGTGGGTTGGAACAGCCACCCCACCACCGGCAGCAGCAGCTTGAGCGTGCGCTCGGGATCCCAGCCGGGGAACCGCAGGCTGAGGATGTTCGAGACCACCCCCAGCATCTTCTGCTTCGCCACCTTCCAGCGGCGCTTGATGAAGACATCTCCCTGCCCCGGCCGGTTGCTGGCCAACAACCCCTTGGTATGCAGGTCCACCACCACCGACTGCAACTCGCTCAAGGTGGGGCGGGCATAGGGAAACACCACCTGCAGATCTTCACGCACCTCCTCAAGGCTGCGGTTCCCATCGAGCAGCCCCAGCACATGGTGGTGTTCCGGATCCAGCCGGTAATACTTCAACGCCACCGGATCCTTGATGACGAAATACTCCCCTCCCTGGCACTCCACTCGCTGCGTAACGAGATCGGCCCGCCGCACCAGCGGAACGGGTCGTCTCAGTGAGGGCAGCAGTCCGCCACCAATACTCATTCAGCTCCCTTTTCCGGTTCGGCAACCGGGATCTGCATCTCCGCCTGCAGCCCCGCCCGCAGCCAGTCCGGCGGATTGCGAACCTCCGCCCAGACCCGCACCTTGTTGTCCGCCGTGTTCACCCGCCGGTCCACGAACTTCAGCGTTCCCTCCAGTTCGCCCAGCAGATTCCGGTCGGCCCCATCCAGCTTCACCGACACCTCGACCCTTACGGGCAGCCCCGGCTTCAGTTGAATCGCCTGGGCCAAAGGCACAAATCCTTCGATCTTGAGGCGCGAAATGTCAAGCAACTCGATCACCGGATCCCCCTGTCGCACCGGGGCACCGCGAGACAGATAGACCTTGGTCACAAACCCGTCAAACGGGGCCTCGATCCGGCAGGTCTTCACCTGCACCTCGGCTTCCTGTTTCTTCAGCCCATTCACCTCGTGCATGTGCCGGGCTTTCTCAATCTCCAGCTGGGCTTTGTCCGAGGCGAGCTTGGCCCGCCGCACTTCCACCTCGGGAACCGTGTTCTTCTGGCGGCGATTGGCCTCCTCGGCCTTTTCCCACTCGACCCGGGCCACATCGTACGCCTTTTCCGAGAAGCGGATATCGACGTCCGATTCGGCCTCTTTCGCCGCGATCGCCAGGGTGGCCAGGGGAACTTCGTCCTTGATCTTCGCCAGCAGCCGCCCCTCGGCCACCTGGTCTCCCTCGACCACATCGAGGCTTCCCAGAATGCCCGGTCGTTCGGCCGAAAGGATCACTTCGTGAATCAGCTTCACCGAGCAGTTGGGAACCGAGACTTTCCCCGGAACCTGAGCGACTGTCGCCCGGCGACGGTTGACGGCTGCCTGCAGGCGGTGGTTCAGCGCAGGAACGATCGCCGTGGTCAGCAGCAGGGCCGCCCCCAGGGTCAGCAAAGTCCAGCGGTTGCTCATGGCACTCGACTCCTCGGCCCCCCCGGAGCGAACTGGCCCGGGGTGGGGCCGCGTTGGGTTGTCTTCAGAATTGTGACGCACGCACACCAAATCCGCCAATGTCCGACCGGGAATTTCCCGGTTCTCGTCCGCTTCGCCGGTTGCCCCCCCGGCAGCGTTTCCCCAGTCGCCTTCCCAGGCAGGAAAGCTCACTCGGTTCCCGCCGTCACCGGCTCCGCGGGTAGCTCCAGAGACTCGGGAGGCTCATCCGCGGGGGGCAGAGTGTCGGCCGGGGGGACCTCCGGTGGAACTTCCGGACTCATTCCCGGTTGGGAACGCCAGTCGCCCAGGGTCCCCGTCGGGGGCAGCGGATGCACCTCGATCCCCATCCCGGGGCCAGAACCCAGCGGACGGGCGTACGGCTCGGGTTCAGTGGTCACCGGATCCATCCGCGGGGCCTCAAACGCGTAGGCCCGGGCGATCGAACGCCGCATCAGGTCACGCTGGGCCTCGGGAGCCCAAGGACCCTCGGCCAGGTAAATGTTGTTGTACTCCAGCAGACTCCCCTGCCGGTACTGCAGTTCGCACAGAGACTTGTTCAGTTCCGTCACACTGCGGTAGTAAGACACTTCGGCAATCGCCAGCCGGTTCTGCGCCTGCAGCAGCAGGTCGAGCGACTTGCGGTCGAGGTCGTAGTCGGCCTGCACCGCCTCGAGGTTGTCAAGCGCCGCCTCACGGCGGTTGTAGTTCGTCTCGGCGTTCTGGTACCAGTAGTCGACCGCCTGGAAGGTCCCGGCCAATTCGAGGCTGATTTCCTGCTCCTGGGCGGCCATCACCGTCTGGGCTTTCGCCAGCCGCAGCTCCTGGTGTCGAACCTGCGACAACGCGCTTCGCAGCCCCAGCGGGACCGAGAACTGCATCCCCACCTGCCAGGCGGTCTGGTCACCCTGGAACTGGGTGCGATAGGCGCTCTGCAGATCGGAGCCCGGGGTTCCCAGCGAATCGTTCTGTCCAAACAGGTTGTTGCCGAACCCGTTCAACTGATAGAACGACGCCAGATTCAACTGGGGATTCGCCAGGCTGCGGGCGGCCCGCAACTGCAGCTCGTAGCTCTTCACCAGCCACCGCTGCTT